>Ga0265327_10001454_pt1 | contig 29749 bp, 27 predicted proteins | sample 41621metaG_FD_202089 | JGI IMG/M metagenome (GOLD analysis project Ga0265327, IMG submission 202089) | Rhizosphere microbial communities from Carex aquatilis grown in University of Washington, Seatle, WA, United States - 4-16-21 metaG | ecosystem: Host-associated > Plants > Roots > Rhizosphere...
GGAGGGGGAAACTCCAGTCGGCCAAGCCTCCTTCCGTTTCCCCCTCCCCCACAGAATCAAGAAAACAACCGGGAATTCTAATTGTCGCTAACGCGGAAGGATAATTGTCGTCGAACACTCGCCCAACCAAGAGGGCACTGAAACAGCATCCAGTGTTCCCGTCAAGCTCTGCGGTGATCAGGTTGCATTTACTCGCCCAACCAAGAGGGCACTGAAACCACCAGTTGATGACCGGTGTCACGAGCCAGCGGATGTTGCATTTACTCGCCCAACCAAGAGGGCACTGAAACAGCCCGAAGACCTCGCCGACGCTAGCGAACCGTATGTGGTCGCGATGGCCGGGACTGGCGTGCCGTTCGCGCCGGCGCAGTGGCTGGGCGAGCGGTTGTCCCCGGCGCGGCGGATGGCGTTCTCCCGCGCCGCCCGTCGTCTGGCCTCGACGGGACAGATTCGCCGCCTGACCGAACTCCATCGGGACCGGGTGCGGTACGTGGTCCCCACGACCAGCGGGCTGCGGCGGGCGCTGGTGCTGGCGGGCGATGACGCCGACCGGACGGCAGTCTTCGAGGGCCTCGCCCGAACGCGCTGGGGCCGCGTGTTGGCGAATCGGATCGGAGGCGAACTGTGAACCAACCCCGCCAACAGCCCGCGACTGTCGCGAACGTGGGCGAACCCGGGGCCAACCTGTGGCATGCGGCCGAAGCTCTGTGCCGCGCCGTCGCCGGTCGCGACCTGGGCGAGGCTCCGCTCTACATCGTGCCGCAATCCAGCCTGCCGCCTGATTGCGGTGCCGGGGACCACTGCTATGGATACACCACGCCGTCGCTCGACCTGTACCTGGCCGACCACATTCCTGGCTATCGCGGGCGCGGACCGTGCGTCGTGGTCAACGACATTGCCTTAGCCGAAGAAATCAGTGGCGACGCGCTGGCCTACCGGACCCTGACCATCATTCTCCACGAGCTGGCGCACGTTCTTGACCGACCCGCACTTTACGAAGATCGCACCGGCGTCGATCCGAACCGCATTCTGTTCGAGTCGCTGGTCGTCGCCAACGCCACCGCGAGCCCGCCGCGCGGGGACATCCCGCTCTACTACGGCCACGAAGTCGGCTTCATTCGCATCGCCTTACACCTCGTCCATCGCGCCGAACAGGCGGGTTTCGAGGTGCGGCCCGGCGCGGTCTGCGCCGGCTACTGCTACGGTCTCTCATCGGCTTATCGCTACCAGCTGGCGTTAGGCGATGAACCGGCCCGCTGCACCGGCATGACCTTCCGCGAAATCATAACGACCAAGCCTCCGCAAGCGTTCTCGTCGCTCTGGTGCGACGACTTTATCGCCTACCACCAGCGTTGCCTTGTTCAGAAAGGAACCCTGCCATGAGCGTGACCTCCTTCATCGAAAAGATCGTCGGACTACAGCAGCAGCGGGCACAGGCGAAGGTCGCGGGATACCGCGAACTCATCGCCACCATCGCCACCATCGCCGCCGGCCAGGAACCGAACCCGGCCGAGGTCGAGCGGTTGCTTGCCGATGCCGGCAAGTCGCTCGACGACCTCCAGCGGGACGTGGAACTCTGCCAGCGCCGCCTGGGGTTCAAAGCGGCCGTGGCCGCGATGCCCAAGTTGGAAGCCGAACGGAAGTCGCTCGACGACCAGATCGCTGCCGCCGACCGAGTCCTTGAAGCAGCCGAGAAGCAGCATCGCGACAAGACCGCGCCGCTCTACTTCCGGCGTCGCCAGATCGACGAGGCCCTCTCGGCCGGCAGCACGGCCGTGGGCGAACTGGTGCGAACCTGCGAAGACCCCGACCTGCACCGCGAGATGGACGAACTCAACGCCGAGGACCACCGGCTGTCAAGTGTCCGCTTCAACCTCGACGGCCGCGAGTCGCGCCTGCGGGAAAAGGCCAACCACGAACGGCTCCAAGCCGAACGCCAACTGGTCCTGTCCGACGCCAAACGCCACCGCGAACTGGCCGACCGCTTCGACAAGGAGGCCGAGTCCGCCCGCCGCGAACTGGAGCAACTCGATCAGACCCGAGCCAAACTCGCCCAGCGCCGCGAAGAGATCGAAGCCCGGATGCGCGAAGTCTGATCGCCATCGGCAGCGACATCAGCCCAGCGTCGCCTAGAGAAACTTCGCACCACCTGGGCCGACCGGACGACAACGGGCGCCCGCGTACCGCTCTCTTTGACATTCTGATCCAACTATCGTGAGCCGCCGGGCTGGCAACCCGGCGGCTCGGGGGGCAGATCGTCAGAATTCCCTTGCGACCCACTCGTTCAGCTCTGCAACCGCAGCAGAAGTCTGTCCCGCTGTGGTCGAAGTTGTATGGACCGCGAACTTCACAGTCCGCGTCCCATCGCTGAAGATTCCTTCGACCTCATCGCCCTTGACCCGGAAACGGAGCGGCTCGTTCAGTTGGGGGTGACAGTAATTAGTGACGCAACGAGTCACAAACGGCACTTCGCGAGACAGCTTCCCTAGAAAGCGAAGCAGCTCGTTTCGCAATTGATTGATCACTCCGTGATCGTGCAACACAGGATCGTGTTTGGTAATTGCCGCAGGCGGCAATACCTGATCGCGGCTGGTGCGAAATCGCTCGCGGAATGTTTCGTGGAAGATCTGTCCAGTCGGCGATAATTCCAGGTAGTCCGTGCCATCGATCTCGACACGATCCACAAGGCTTTCGTATCTCTCATCCCATTCGTCGACAAATGCCTCGGCCGGTAGCGGATCGGTGGCCTTCTCCAGCGAAACAAGCATGCCGCTGGCACGCATCCACACCTCGAAGTCGAGGGCGACGGGCATCGGAGGGAAAGCGATGATCTCGCTGAACAGTTCGTGCTTGTAGAACACGGGAACCCCGACCGCCTGGCCCAGGAGGACTGCAATGGCGATTTGTGCCTTGTAGCCGCCCGTTGCATTGATTGCGCAGGCCGCTGGCGTCCGTTCCCGAATTACGCGACAGAGTTCCTTGGCGAGTGTCCGCAACCCCTTCGTTCGGAAACGTTTGGGATCAACGTCCTGCAGGTCGGTGACGGCGACCGACTCGACCGGAGCATGACGAGGTTCAAAATAGGACTTGAGAATGGCGGCAATGCTTCGTCCATCTGCAGTGTCCGAGTGCAGGAAGAACAGTCCGCAATCGGGACGGACATGGCCGTGCTCGATCATGCTGGCAATGGAGTTGATCTCCGCGCCGCATATTCGATCAGTCGCTGATAAACCGCCCAACTCTCGCGCGACTGCAGTCCAGTCCTGCGCCGCATAGCCTTCCGCCAAGGCGACCAGGCTTTCGTCTGATTTCCCCTCCTTGTGACTGCGTTTGAGGCCTTCAAGGTTGGGGCGAAAAAGACTCGTTCCGACCGTGCAGATCAGGATGCTGCGTGCGTTCATCGTCGTCCCCCCTGCCGCTTGGGTGGTGCAGTTGGAGGAAGCTGTCCAAACACCTCAACGAACTTCGCTCGCTTGGTAGTTGTTTGGCATTCGGCAATCACATAGGCGTTGGCCAGACTGTCGGGAGCATCGATCACGATCCAGCCCCCGTCCGATTGGTGGCCGGCTGGAACAGTTGCCGGCCGGAATCGACCTGCTTGGTAGGTGCCATCCGCGTTTCGGTTGCCGAGAGCAAAGAGCCGGCGGTCTCCCGTGCCAAGCTCAGCGACGCGCTGCTTGATCTCGTCTCGTGTAATCGTGCGCACCGCCGGAGCGACTGGCGGGTTGTTCGAACGCGGATGTCCTGTGCCTCTACCGCCAGCACTCCCCCCAGACGGTGGAGTTGAAGGCGGATTCAGCCCAGCCCGTCGCCGCAGGTCGTCGCCGAAGTCCGTCAGAAACTCCTTGAGAAATGCATTGCTTGTTAGAAGATCAGGCAGATGCGCCGCAGGAAACGCGACAGCGCGGATTAACCAAGCGTTGCCGATTCGTTCAACGTGGATTCTCACCGGCGACGTATGGCGACCATTCGTCGTTACCGGAGGTGTCGGTCGAAAGTTCCCTTGTGCCGGATTGCCAATCCGGCGAGGCAAGCCTAACGCCATCTTTTCGCGCTTGTGCTTGTACTTTTTGGCGAAGGTCTGCCAGGCAAAACCGACCTGATCCAGAACGGGCCAGGCGGACGGCCAGCTGAAAGTGACCTCAATCGGAGTGAGCATCTGTTGCAAGGATGCAGATCCAACCGCAGTATTGCTGAAGGTACTCGAAAGAGTGAGGCTCTGCCGCAGATCGGCGGCCAACTGCCGGACGGAATCGAGATTCTCGTTGCCCAAGTCGTTCGTGCTCAGCGACCCGAATCCCTTTCCAGCCTTTGATCCGAGTCCTCCAAAGCTCGTCAGGAGCCAGAGAGCGGATTGAGCCTGCTGCAGTACCTGCTGCGCCGTGATCGCCACACCGTTCTTGGAGAACCGTGCTGGACGTGCGATGAGTCTCACGCACCAGGAGGCTGGCGGTTCCAGAACAAACCGCCGCCGATTGCTCTCGTCCATCCCGTAGGAAGCGTACCAAAGCCCTTGAGTCGTCTTGCGGGTATCGCCATTCGGAATGCCGAGGTCGGACACCTTCTGCTGATCGTTAAAGCTGGCCTTGCTGCGTTTGTCAAAGGCGATCGCGCTCCCGCCGCTCCGCTTCTCGACGACAATTCGCACCGCGCCGCCGGACTTCGTGTCACCCCAGATAGCTGCTTCCAGCGCCCGCAGGGTCTGTACATCGAGGAGTCCGGCATGCATCGTGCGCCACCACCATCGCAGCTGGCCGCGCAGCGTGGCGGGACGCAGGTCGCAATCTTCGGCCTGCTGGTTGGCACCGGCAAGGAACGCGGGCGTCACCAGTTCCAGCGTCGTCAAGAACTCGGCCCGACGGTGCGCGCGATCGGTCGCCATTTTCCAGGTCGTTGCCACCGCTCCCACCGTTGTCGCGGGGACGGTATCCGTGGGGCGGAACGCGCCGTAGCCAGCGTTTGTTTTCGCCCCTGCGCCTAAGTGGCACAACGCACCGAGCAACCATTCAGCGGCAAATACTCGCAATTCATCGGGAACGTCGGCGCGTCGTTTCGCCAATGGAAACGTGAACGTCACGCCAGGAGCGGCAGCCAGGAAATAGACCGGCACCGGATTTTCCCAATCGCCGGGGGGATGTTGGTTGCTATTGTGCTGGTAGTAGTCGGGGTGGTGATTGTTGACGATGTCAACGATCAGCTTCGGCCACGTCTCGGGCCAAGCGTCGTGAAAGATGATGTCGCCCACATGGGCTTTGATCTCCCGCGACTGCGGATCGCCCTGCACGACAAGTCGCCTCTCGGCCGGGTGATTCAAATCGCGGATCTGCTGCTTGCGCTCAGGATTGGGAGCCCACCCGAAGACATCTTCGATCTTACGCCAAGCGGCTTTCATATCTGACTGGGTCTGCAGCCAGACGGTTTCCGCAAACGCGCGGGCCATCCCTTTCAGGCCGCTGCCGGGGAGATAGACGAACCCATAGAGCGGATGCAGGCAGATGCCGGCGTTTTCCAGGGCGGAAGCGCGAGAGAGGTGGAGTGTCAAGGGGCCGGTGGTCGTGCAACGCAGCTCGGCTGCGGCGGGTCCACATGGCTGCACGTTCGATAACCAACGCTGGCGAAGTTGCTGGAACTCCCTGTTCGATCTCGCGTGCACGTCGTTCGCGCAAATGACCTGTTCAATCGCCTGCTTCTGAACAGTCTCACTGAACTTGTCCAGTTGGAGACCTGGATGCCGACTGGTCAACGGCACTCGTACAAGCAAATCCAGCGTGCTCTGAGGTAGGATCAAATTCATGCATCATCCCCCTCATCTGTCAGCCCTTCCGCTTCGGCGAAGCGGTTCAACCACAGCAGATACGCCATGACTTCGTCGGTCGCGCGGCGCAGGAACTCCGAGTTGCCTTTGACGATCCGTTCCAACAGATCCTTTGATTCTCCAGGCTTTGGCGGGAGGCGGTGCTCCATCCACTTCGAAAGTTCCAACAGGAGTTCAGGGGCGTAACCCTTTGCCTTCAGAAATGCCAAGGCCTGTCCGAGACCGGCGGCCATGATCCGGGTGGGAAGTTTCTTGGCCTGGCCGCCGAATTTCTTGGCGTCGGACTTCGGCTTAGTCCGTTGAATGACGTCCCAGGCATGGCTGGCCCGGCGCTGATCGAGCGTCTCTGGGGTGGGAATCGAAACCGGGGTCATTTTGCACCGTCCTTCCCGGCATCCAAACGCACGGCACAGAGGCCTTTGCCGATTGTTTCGTCGCCGCCGATCTGCAGCACAGACGGCATGTTCTCGCGGAGATATCCGAGCATGTCCGCTGCCGACTTCCCGTGTCCCTCCCGACGACTGGGGTTGGCCAGCACGACCGAGTAGAACAGCGTCTCCGGAGGGAGAAATTCCTCGTAGAAGAGCGCGCCGGTTTTCACCGTCTTGCGTTCGTAATCCAAACCGACGCGGGCGACGACCTCCGTAGCATGACGGACAAAGTGCGTGAAGTCGTCGTCATGTAGCACGACGAGATGGCTCTTGATTCGCTCCTGCGTGAAGGCATCCGACACCGCATGTTGAGCAATCCAGGTGGCTACGCCGGCCGCTTCGCCGGTCACTTCAAATTCAAATTCTTCCAACAGTAGCTTGTTGCTGTCGACGACCAACGGGCCGTCCTGATTACACATGGCTCGATCCTTCCCCGGAAGCGGCGTCACGGACAGGGCTGCGCCATGACCGTTTGAATTGGCGTCGAGCCTTAGATCGCGAGCGAGTCGTCCGAGCACAGCCGGACAAGTCACCCAGGCGAAGACCCCTTTGAGCGACCGTACTGGGAATGCCAGAATTCGGGCATCGGTCAGGCTGAGAGCTCCCGCGTGTCCGTTCTGCTGATCGACCTTGCCGGGTCCGAAGGCGGCGACGAGGTCCGCATCGTCCTCGTTGGCGACACGTCGTCTGCTGCGTTTGACCCGGCGATTGGCATCACCCTCGGCCGCGTCTTCGAGTTCTTCCGAATGGTTCTCGGCCGCTCTCTCGCGGCACGCATCCCGAAGAATTCCTTTCAGCGTCGAGCCAGGAATAATCGGCCATTGGGTGTGACGCTCCCGCTGGATCGGCAGGTCGACCGTTCCCAAGGCGGTTCCCGATCCGGGGTGCATGCCGGTCTGAGCGTGGAGAAAGAGCAGTCGCGCCAACTGCTGGTGTGGCGAACGCGAAGGCGTCTCAGTCATCGGTCCAGACTCCTGTCAGGCAGCAACCCCAGCCGAGTTGACGATCTTCGTCGGTCTCGGCCAGCGAGTTCACATGGTGTTCGGGAAGGGAATCAAGAAAGAAAACACTGCCCGCTTGCGCGGCGAAGCGGGTCGGCTTAGGGCAGCGATTTGCCATGTCCCAGCCGGAGAAGGGAGCCGAACCGGGAACCACTGCCGCAACGATCTGATCTGCGATCACCGACGGTTTCCAGCCAGCCTGGAATGGACACGGAGTGGTCAACAAGACGAATGGCTTCTGCTTCGCGGACAGCATGATCCGCGGCCACGCAAACGAATGTGAAAGCCGCCGAATTGCAGCGTGTCTCCCTTCACCGCCGATGGAAATCGTTCGAAGTTCATCAACGAAACTGGCGTTGGGGGCGTCCTCCGGCAGAACAAGCTCGGCGTAGATGGCGACGTTTTCCTTCAATGCCAAGAAGCCACGGCCATAAATCTGCGACTCTTCGGCAACGAGACGATCCGGCGAGATTCCAATCCCGGTGCGATGATCCAGAGCGAAGAGCTCTTCGGAATTGACGACTTCGGTGGTTGGGACAGTCTCACCAGAAATAAATTGACGCAGGCCCGTGGGCGTCAGGTAACCGGTAGACGGTTCGGTTGGTTCACGACTCCGCAGCCAAAGAGGACGTAACCCCGCCTGGTCACCGCTCGGGTTCCAGCCTGGCAACTCATCTTGGTCCAGCGGTGCGAGCCGGTGAAGCGCTGAATGGTCCCCGGACTTCGATTGCTGAAGCGTCGCCGGTATTGGGACGAGGACATCGGCCCCATGATTGTCCGTGGTCAGACGCGCAAGCCAAGGCCCGCGAATCGTGGTTCGGGCGATCCACTCGCCATTTCTTCCACAGGATCGAGAGACGGCGTCCGCGAAGGTGGCGGCTCCTCTCATCCTGGAAAAGTCGCATCCCACATGCTGCAAGAGGGCTGTGCGAACGGCGCCCGCTAGAGTCTGCGGCAGCGGCAGTCCACTCAGCAGTCGCTCAGACGCTGTGAACGGGCGTCCGTCCCGGAAGAACAGGACATCCAGCGGGTTCAACAGGAGCCCGACAGTGGTCGAAATGGCGGTGCTGGTCATTGATCCCTCCCTCGCGCCAAGAAGGATGCGGTATGGCACAGCGTGAGGAATGAATCCAGGGCTGCCCCAGGTGTCCCGAATCGCAGCCTGTCTCCTGCCGGAGTGCTGACCATCTCGCTCCGCAACTGGTCGAATGCGTGCGCGAGTTGCTCGGGAGGAATCAGCGAGGGGGTCGGCTCATCGCTGTGATTGATTTGCCGACGAATCTCAGCCTGCATGGCCGGAATTGGCAATCGGTTCAACGTGGATCGTTGCGCATACAGGTGATAAGCCCAACGATCCGAAGCCCCCGCCATGAACTGGGTCATCCAGCTCGAAACAGTCGTGACGAATGGCCAAGAACAGATGGCCGAGGTGTGTTCCCCCGACCGACGGCGGACTCGAATGCAAAGGGCGTCCTTACCTGCATGTTTGGCTGCTTCCTCTGCAGCGCGAGCGTCCTGCAGCGCCAATCGCAGGTCATCTTTTGCATGCACGACGACCACTCCCCCCGAAATCGTCGCCCGCGACCCCATCATCAAGTAGTCGCGCCCCTCGCTGGTGTACCAGTCCGCGCTGTAGGCATGGCGCAATTCGCTGGCACAGGCGAGGGCACTGCTGGTGGGCAACAGAACCAGCGCGTCATCCCCGCCGGAATAGATGGTCGTGCCACGGTGCCTGGCGACGATGGCGGGCACCGCATGCAGTGCAAAGTTCGAGAGCGCCGAACTGATGGCCGCGTGGAGTGCGGGCCCCACTGGCCGGCGGGCATTAAGCCCGGCCTTCGCTGTGTCTCCCTGTTGGTCGTAATAGGCCACCAAGTCGGGATGCATGATTTCGCGAACGACCGGCGACTTCTCACCTCGCAACCAGCCGCCGAGGTCGTCGCCGTCGAGCTTGAGAACCGTGTAATACGCCGGAGCGGGGCCATGTCGCCGACGGGCAGCCTTGATCTGCTCAAGAACCTCCCCCGGACATTCGGGCTCATCGGGGTTGTCTCGACTGGAATTCCACCCCAACCACTGGCCATTCCACTCGCCATGTCTCTGCCGAACGCGCGAAGGATCAATTCCCGCGCGACTCAGCCATTCGGCTGCGGCCACCGTGTAGGTATCCGGAAATCGCAAGTCAGGTTGCTGCAATTCCAACTGCTGTCGCAGGAACGCAGGAGCGGCAAATCGCTTGACCAGCGCCACCGCACTCAATGCTTCACCGCTGCGAATCCGGACTCCATCGACCGAGACATCCTGAGCGGCACGATCCCAGAACTTCCGCGATTCACCGAGGTCATCCGGCCCCATCTGTTCGAAAGTCCCAAGAAGCGAGCACTTCTGAGGAACCCGTTCGCCAACGGTAGGAGAATCTCCCGATGTAGGCACATGCCGGATCATTCTTTGCGCGGCGAGAGACCTCGTCGCTAACTCCACCTGGTACTGCCAACGTCCAGAATGATCCTGCTGGTATCCGGTCTGTTCAGCAGGCGGAATCGAACTCGCCATTGCGCGAATCGCATGAGCGGTGGGGAACGCGCTCGCAAATGTATCTCGGCCAGCAAGCAAGGAGGACAGTCGCTGATCCACGGAGTCTCCCGATCCACCCAACGGAGTCACCGCGACATGAGCTTGAAAGTATTCCTCGACCTGAGAGTCCCAGCGCTTGTCCCAACCCTCGCAGATCTTTCCAAACGCTGGTGTTAGTGTTTGACGAACTCCATCGGCAAGCTCGATCCAGGCTCGACGAGTTGCCTGTCGGCAGCGGTCAGCAATTTCGTTCGCAACTGCTCCTTTCTCTCCCCACGGGACCACGGCCAAGAATCGGTGCGGCAGACAGGGGGTCATCCGCAACTCTGAATTGGGAACGTCAACCAGGTCTTTCAGGCCGGCTTGATTCCGCAACCACAGGTCGACGAGCGGAATTCCTCGCAACGACGGATAGATCACGGCCGACGGTCCGAGCTCCTCAATGACTGGCAGAATGGAGCGATATGCGAGCCATGACAGAGTCATGCTGCTCGACCAGAGGTCGCGAACGGATCGGGAAGCTTCGATGAAGCGTTGGACTGGCCCTAGCGCGAATGCGAGCAGGGCTAAACCCTTACCGTTTGATTCGGCCCCTTTCAGGCCAGCAACGATATCGAGATGGTTCCAGATCGAATGGTCGGGAGTTCTGGTGTCGGCCGGGATGTCTTCAAAGATGCCATCGACGTTTTCAATCAACCGGACTTTCAGAAGTCTCCAGACCGCAAGAAATCGGACCCTCATGTGGTCGGATGCGGTCGCAGAAACTTGATCCGCGAGTGACTGAAATATTGGCCGCTGCCGTGCAACGAACTGGTCGTTCAATTCGGGGACGGCGAGTGACTTTGGAACAGCCGATAGGGGGTGGACGATGCGCAATGTTCCATTGCGCGGTCCGACAGCGCGCTCACCTGATGCCCCAGCTGTGGGCATTGGCAGGCGTTCAACTATGGAAGCCAGGGGGTCGGCAGTCGAGACAGCGTCTTCGAGTTCCCGGCGACTGGTTTGCTCATCGACCAACACCTGTGCGATGTCACGAGCCCGAGGCACGTGGCCCCGAATCGAGAGCGCCTTGTCCGGCGGATCGTGAAGGTATGCCAATAAGACATCGGTCCAGTTCGCTGGCACAAGTCGGCCCTTTCCAACGAAGTCCTATCCCGCGCTCCCAACCTCATTAGAAGGACGAACAACGAACTGAGGATCGTGATGGCGAGATTTCTGCCGAGTCGCGGAACCGCGTTTCCGATCATCGGTGAAAGTTCCAGCAGTTTACCCGCAGAGAACGCGCATGACTATTCGGTGCCGCATCTTTGTACCCGCCAGGTCGGACAGATCCTGTCCAACCTGACGCGAGATTCTTCCGGCGATGGCCTCATTCGGTCGGTTTTCTTCTTCTCGTGATGGCCCCGGAATCATCCCGAACCCGGCTGGATGTCATTCCGCACCCGAGGTAACTGGTGTCACACGTCGGGCGATGGTCGCCCGGCCAACGAACCACAACGCGAAAGAGAGATGAACCATGACGACGAAGACCAAGACGGCGAAGAAGACAACCAAGGCCGCAAAGCCCGTGGCGACCAAGACCACGCCAAAGGCCAAGACGACGAAGACCGCAGCGAAGGCCAAGGCCACGCTCAAGGCCACGCTCAAGGCCGACGCCAAGAAGATGAGCCAGATCGACGCGGCGCTCGCGGTTCTCGCCAAGGCGGGCGAACCGATGAATTGCAAGGCGATGGTTGAGGCGATGGCCAAGCAGGGATTGTGGACCAGCCCGGGCGGGGCGACGCCCGACGCGACGCTCTACGCCTCGATCCTCCGCGACCTGAAGAAGGGCAAGAACGCCCGGTTTGCCAAGGTCGACCGAGGCCAATTCACCCTGGCCGGCAAGTAGAAAGGACCACGCCATGACGCCCGAACAGAAACTGGCCGACGCCGTTCGCGTGGTCGCCCTGCGGCTCGAAGAGGCCCTCGAACCGGGCCGGCGTTCGACCCGGATCGATGCGAACGACCTGCTGGAAACGCTGCTCGCCATCGCCGACGAAATCGACCCGCCGCTTGGAGAACCGGTCGAATCTGGAGACGCGGCCCCGGTGCAATAGCCCGGTTGGCCACGACGTCGCCCACGAGGCCCCAAACCGGAGTCTCGTGTCACGGTGGGACCGTTCGTCCCACCACCCCCAACCGCCCGCCGTGGGCCAACGTGCGCGCTCCCGCGCCCGGCTGGAGACCTGCGGCGGACCCGAGGTAACTGTGTCCTCGCGCGGCGGCGTTGTTCGCCACGCGGAACCCCGAACCCATGCACGAAAGGAGCGACCATGAAGACCCAGACGAAGCCGGCGGTCGGCTACGTCCGCATGAGCACCGACCAGCAGCAGGACAGCCCGGCTCGCCAGCACAAGGACATCGAAGCGCTCGCGGATCGCGCGGGCTATTGCATCGTCCGCGTGTACGAGGACCACGGGCTGACCGGCACCGAGTCCAGCAAGCGGAAGGACTTTCAGAGACTGCTGGCAGACGCCCAGAGCGGGACGTTTTGCGCAGTGTTGATTTCCGAGCAGAGCCAAATGTCCCGCGAGGACGTGTTCGACGCGATGGTCCATTGGAAGCTGCTCCGCGACGCCGGAGTGAAAATCGTCACCTGCCAGCGCGGCGAACTCGACTTCAGCAACCTGGGCGGCGTGATCACGGCTATCGTCGACCAGTACGGTGCCCGTGAAGCATCGGTGCGTCTGGCCGACCGCGTCATCAGCGGCAAGCGGCTGGCGATCAGCCGGGGTCAGAAGCAGGGTGGCCCGCCGTTCGGGTACGACCGCGAGATCGTCGATGAGACGGGCTGCGTCGTGCGCCGCGTGGGGCCGACCGAGAAGTTCCGCAGCCTGCATGATGAGGGGGGCGTGGTCTGCGACGACGCCCATGAACCGCTGGTCTCCCGCGACCTGTTCGACCGCGCCAACGGATGCTGCGGCGCGGCCACAAGCCGTCGAAGGCCCCCACGCCGGGCAAGTGCCTGCTGACGGGTCTAATCTACCTGGGCGACGGCCAGCGATTGCAGGGGTATTCGATGAACCATGCGGATCGAAAGGTCGTGCGGCGATATTACAGTTTGCCCCCGAAGGCGTTCGAGGAGTACCCGGACGAGTCGGATCGACCGTCGTTTCGAGCCGATACCATCGAACAGGGCGTGCTGGCCAAGTTGTAGGCCTTCATGGCCGACGAACGGACGAAGCGAGTTGCATTTACGCGCCCAACCAAGAGGGCCCGTGTTGTTTCGTAGATGCTGTCCCGATCCACGTACAACGCGCGCGGCAATCCATAGTAGCCCACGTACTCCCAGAACACCGTCATGGCAGCGGCCGTGGTTTCACTCTCGAAGAACTTCGCGTGAGTCCAATTGGTGGCGTCGTCGATCATCACCATCAAAGAGGCCTTGTCTCTGCGGCCTTCGAACCAATCGTGCTCCGAACCATCCATCTGCACGAGTTCGCCCCAGTGCGCTCGACGCTCGCGCCAGGCACGATGCGGAGAGCCTCGGCGACGCGCCTGCCACAACCCTGCCTCGACCAACCAGGTCCGGAGAGTCTCCTTGCTCACATGCTCGCCGTCCTCGTTCCGGAGATACTCCGCAGCCAACGTGGGACCGAAGTCACCATACTTTGCCTTGACACTGCAACATCACGCTCCATCGAGACCTGAAGGAAGCGAGTGTATCCGTTCTCTGGAATCGCCAGACGCATCTGACGCAACAACTTGCGATCAGGACCCTGCCGTGACGAGTTTTCCGGCAGGGGCAGGATCGACGGATCGGTTCAGTGATTCCAGTTCCGAAAGATATCGGGCAAGAACAACCTGATTGACTGCTCGCGCTGCGATCGTTTTCTCCATGCAGGCGATCCTCGCCCAGTTGTTGATCGGGTCAATTCCAATCATTCTGCCGATCGTATCGGTCAAACAGTATGTCCGCAGAGTCGTGGCTGGAAGTAGGAAATGATCAGAGCAAAACACATGTCCAATCAAACCAAAGACCGGGTCCCCGTCGAGAGAGTCCCATTCGATCCCTTCGGGGAACAGCGCCAGCCACCAATCAACGGGAGGATTGGCGGTTTTTAGCCACCCGTCGTCCTGGAATTGGTGAAAATAGGCAAATCCCCGGCCAATACTCGTCGAAGCGAGTGCTTCCCGCTTCGTCAATCTCGTCGCCCAATTCCTAAACAGATGAGGCACTCGGTAGTAATCGGTCATAACCTGCATCAGGCGAAAAATCACATCGTGCTTTGCCGCGGGAAGTTGGAATTGCTCGCGCAGAGATGTGTGAACGGCTGCGTCAACGGGCCAATTGCGGCGCAGCCTGTCGATACTGGAGTTTGTCATGACGACCACCCGCTCTGGGGCGAAGGGATAACAGGAACGCTGCAAACCGTTGAGCGAATCCCCTGGCTCTTGGGGCGGCTTCCAGGCGGCGCTAACACTTGGAACGCTGTACAGGCCCAATCCCGCTGCCATCGAACGCAGAATGAAAGAGCGACGATCTTCCTTCATCCAGTCGATGCCATTCGTCGGGTCGTTAATGATTCACCTGCTACTTCTATCGTGACGGATATCTTCGTTATCGATCGATGCAAAGAAGACTGGGAATCTCGCCGCGGCAATTTGCTAGTCGGGAAGGAGCGGTACATACATGAACTGAACACGATGCTTCTGAGGTGTACTGGCCGTTGCACCATCTGCCAGAGATTTCCACAACTCGCGATTAGGATTCGAATCTTCAGGCTTCATGCCCCCCTGCTGCACTCCCATTTGATCGAATGGGGCAAAATGGAGAATTGGCTGGTCCTTCTCATCGAGAATCCGAATGAGTAGCTTCCAGCCCTCACAGCGATTTCTCTCCATCCAGTCGTTGTATTTACACCAGAGGTTTCCAGGATCCGATGCGGTAAGACAAGCCTCCTTCCATAGTCCAGAGCCCAATACCCTAATCGGAATCGCGAAGGCATTGTCTTTCGCGAGATGCTTTCCATTGAAGTCTGGACGACGTCGGGCAAGCTGCAATGTCTTATGTTCCTTAGCATCCGGGCACCACAGCATTCCGTCCGAACGGTTGCCAACTCTGAGGCTGATTGGTCCTTCAAGCATGTCTAGTGATTCGATTATCACGGGCGGCTCCAAGCCTTTCAGCCAGCCGTTCTGATTAACCCAGATTCCACCATTATCAGAGAGGACGAGATCAGTTTCGTCCCCTTTTTCCGCGTCATCGGAATCATCAATCGTAGGGAGGTTCGCCACCGCAATTGGCTGGGAACTAACTGAGTCGACATACTTTGTGTGGTCGCCCGGAGCAAGCCTCCCCCTCACGATGCCGACGCGGTTGAGTCCATCTTTCCAACTTTGATCGACCGCAGATGGAATGACATAGACTCCGTCGTCAGTTCCGACAGCCACCACATTACTCGGATTGATGGAAAGAAGTTTTGCAACCGCGAGGCAATACAAGCCGGCAATCCTCTCGTGATCGGTTTCTGCGGCTACAGATGGGCAGAACAGAGCTTCTTCGGCAATCCATCGACTTGCGCCGAGTTGCCAGTACCAATCGGACTTGGCTCTTATGACGAATGGAGCATCATCAGGGGCGTGCGTATCGGTGGCAATAGTCATGCAACGCGGTCTTTTCCGGCTGGGCAGGGTTGCGACATCCTGCTGCGGCAGGAGAAGCGCAAGCCCAACGGTCGGGTGCGTCTCGCAAACACGAAACTCATTTGTCATTTCATTTCCGGTCCACAGTCCTGCGCGGTAATTAACCCCCGCCGCGTTAAACAGAGCGTGAACAATGCTGTCGGTCACTTCGCTGTAGCGGCGACCGGTACCGCCCTCGACCGGCGATGGTTGCATCCGTCCGTTGAATTCACCGCGCGTAAACTCTCCATCAACTGAACGGTTCCGTATCGGTTGCCCATTCGGGCCGATTGGGCCATCCAGAACGACGATCCCGCAATGAGGTCCGTCGCCGAACGTCGCAAATATGGCGTGGATCTGCGTCTCGAGATCCGAATATCGGAATAATCCAACCGCTAGAGGGCGCGTTCCGCCATAATACGTGGTCCAACCCGCCGTCTTGCCGGGTACAGTCAAGCCCTCGATTGCAAAAGCGCAGCTTTTCTTCGTCTGGCTCCACCCGATATCAAGACCAATCACGACCGGCCCACCGTCAGACTGCCAATTCGCCATGTTCCGCCCTGTTCAGTAAGTGGAAATTTAAAATAACGCCGATTATGCAGGAATTCGTCGTTGCTGGACTCGTCGTCCGCTGAGACGCAGAATTCCGCAGAGTCAATAGATGCTTTTGCGTCGCAGGGCTTTTGGGCTCATGCGAAGTTTTGGGGGGATAGGGCATTTTTGGTGACGTCTACCCATTTAGTGTGAACTTGGTGTGATGGAGTGTCAGGATGCGTTCTTTGAGGTGCTCATAGTTTCTGTACCCGTAGGCACGTCTTTGCATCGCGCCGATTTTATTGTTGATGCCTTCGATGGGTCCGCTGGAGATCGGTTCGAGGTACCAGTTGAGTAGTCCCTGGCGATGAGTTCGCAACGTCTTGGCCATGGTCTTGAGAACTCGAATGCCGGAAGCATCCGCTCGTCGGCACCAATCGTCCAGGAACTTCTCGGCGGCCTTCATGGACTTTTGATTCCAGAACTGTCGGAGATCCTCTTTCAGGTAATAGGCAGTCGCCAGTGGCTTGTTGAGCGTCAGCGCTTGCTCAAGCTTTTGTCGTTCATCGACTCGTTCCGACTGGGTGAGGTTTTCAGGGTTCTTCAAGAGCAGCCACCGGATCCCCTTCAGTACGTCCCGGCGCGAGTTGCCGACCTGTTCCCGGTACAGGTCACGACGCAGGGTTGTCAGCTTCTCATTCATCAGCTTGATGACGTGAAAGTGATCAAACACCAGTTTGGCTTTGGGGAGGTATTTGATCACGGCGGAGATGTACCCGCCTGCCATGTCGGTTGCGACAGCCCGAACCGCCGCCTTCGCTTGTTTTAGCCGCATAAAGATGCCTTGCAGCCCTGTCAGGCCCCGGCCTGGCGCGACGGAAATAACCGCTCTGGTGTCCAGATCCACCACCAGCGTGATGAACTTGTGACTCTTCCCCAAGTAGACCTCGTCAATCGCCAGGCGCTTCATCCCCGCCAGGCCAGGCCGCGACAGCTTCTTCAGCCGCCGGATGTCAATTTCGCAGACCGTGTTCCACGAGACGCCAAACACCTTGACGACATCCTGGATTATCAGGCGCGACAGCCAGGCCTCCAGAAACGCTTCAAACTTCTTCGTAATCTGCCGCTGTCCGTGAGCGAATGTTGGTTGGTGCCACGTGCGACTCCCACACTGCAGACACTTCACACGAGGCGTCTTCATCGTGATGAACACAGGTGTCAGGCCCAACGGTGCTGCCTTCCAGAACCGTTGCCGGGATTCGTGCAGATGGACGCGGGAACAATGACAGTCCCGACAACGAAGCGACTCCCGAGGGACAGCAATTAACACAAACAACGAACTGTCCTTCCCGGTCCAGGCGTCGTCGACTCGATACCCATCAAGCTCAAACTCACGATACAATACGTCCGCGGACATGCTGGTCTCTCCTTTGGAATCGTGTTGCTAGCACAACTCCATTGGCCATCAGCATGTCCGACTTTGCAACCCTATCCCCCCAAAACTTCGCATGAGCCGGCTTTTGCAGGTTCCTCCTCGCTTGCGCATGTTACTTGCTTGCTGGCACATCCGTAGGCAACGAAACACGCAGGTTCTATTGTTACGCAATATCATCTTCAGGAACTACACCATCCTGCCTGTGTGTTTGGAAAACATCCACAACCGGTCCTCAAAGTGAAAATTCCCCTCGTTTCTGACCAGCATGACATTCACGGTTGAGGGCACGTTCTTGAGCATCTCCGGCTGATCGTCGAAGTACACCGTGATTCCCTTTTCGACAAGGATGGCGGCCTTGGCGTCGAACGAACTGACGAGGATCAGTTCGTCATAGCGGATTCCGAACCGGGCCAGATCCGCCTCCGCTTTGGCTCGGTCACTGCGGTAGGTCAGAATAGTGACCGTTCCCGGCCAATGCCTTGCCAAGAGGCGGAAGAAGTCAGGCGCCTGGTCGATGGTGCCGTCCAGATCCAGGCCAAGGGCAGGTGCCAGAGGAGATGGTTCGCGCATCGCAGCGACAGTGATTTGCGGAGAGGATTGAGTCATCGAAAGTAATGATCCTGCTTGTTTGGAAAAAAGGCTTTTACGTCGTTCATGGTCAGGGCGTAACCGTTCACGGGCAAGCAAGGGGACAGACCCATTTTCACGTGCAAATGGCGTTTCGGAGTCGCATCGCGTCCATGGAAGCTGTTTGTTTTCGCCGTGAAAATGCGTCAGTCCCCGACCCGTGAACGCTTACGTCAGGGCCACTGTGGCGGCCGGTATTCATTCCCTTTGAGCGCCTTGCCATACCCGTCCAATCGACCATGCACCTTGGTCATGTTGGACACATGAACGGCGTCAAACACTTCGTTTAACGGGCATCCTCCGGCAACAGCATCACCGACCAGGACATACATCCGATCGCCGAGCGCGTCGGCGACGGCGATCAAGTCGCGACTCAAATGCGCCTCAATCCATTCGGCGGTCTCTTCGAGACTCAAAGCGAGTCGTGCGGACAGATCATGCCTATTCGTCGCATGGCTGCGACAGTCCAGCACCATCTCACGCAATTGCGTTGCCACTTTCCGTGCGTGGTCGTGGTCCAATGACAATAACGTGGGGACAGTCGCCACCGGGGCGCCGATGGCTCGATGGAAGCAACGGACTTGCTCGAGAACATTTTGCATGCTCTTCCTTTTCTAAAAATCGGGGCGATCATCGGGAAGAACGAAGGTGGGGCGGTCCCCTACTCGTCGTTTGAGGGACGGGTGAACGGATCCGGGTTCCGCGGCCGGAATCTCAGCTTCTGGCAGAGACGCCATGTTCGATGCGCCAGTTCATGATTGTCACACCATGCCGCGACGTGCTCGAGGATTGGGCCGAGTCGGCGTGCACTGCTGCCAAGCGTTTCGACGGTATCAATCACGGCCGAAAGAGTCTGATATCCTCCGACAGGAATCTGATGTGGAGCCGTCCTGGTAATTTCCGCCTCGATGCAGCCCAACAAATGCGACAGTGCACGAATCAGCCGCTTCGGAACAGTTTCTTCAATGAGTCGGATTGCCTGCAGCGCTGCCGGAATTCCTTCAACCGGTCCAGTCACAATTGCATGGACCAGATCCTCGGCCATCAACGACCCCGCCTGACACAGGACTCGTTCTGACTCGTCTGCGATGACGGGATCGTCCGACGCGAATCGGCTCAGCCATTCGTCCATGGTCCGAGAATGGTAGGTTTCCATCTGGTACGGCGCCGGTTCAAACACCGCACGTTGAGCTTCGAGAACTTCCGGGCGTCTCTGATGCCACTCCTCCAGCAAAACCGCCTCTTCAATTTGCGGAAGCCACCAGCGAACCAGGGTCTTAACAGACGGGCACCACCCGACAACGCCCTCGACGCTCAGCACTTCAACTGTTCCATGTTCAAACGACGCGGTCACTTTCACGACCGAGAAGTGGGGAGAACCCAGTTCAAGGTTCAGGACAACAGCTGGCATCCGGCTCTCCTTCAGAGACTCAAAAGGACGGCACACGATTCGGATCACATTCTGTGTACAGTCGGCCGGGACAGCGACCCGTTTCGCCAATCCGGCAGACTTTTGAAAGACTTTTGACAGGTGATGGTTATGACAGCCGTTCCGCCGGAATGTCCGAAAGCGAGGAATGGGAATTCCGGATCTGCTGAATGACGAACCACCATTCATTGTCACCCGGCGTCTTCAGATGGAACCCACAGGTCAGCCGGAAGCGATGGAGATAACGACTCGACGGAATCAGAGCCTGGGAAATGAGGCGTGGGCTGTCTTCAAATGCCAGCCACTGCTCGACCCAGTCCGGTCGCCGGTCGATGCCGGACCAAAGTTCGAGCAACTTGGCCGCCCTGGGGCGCCCCTGCAACCGATGGTAGGCGGACGCCACGGCGTGCAGAGCATTGCGGGCCCGTTGATGTATTTCGCCCATCTGCATCAGCGGTGGTTCGTGATAGACGGTGTGCCAGGTCTCGTCACCGATCTCCCTGGAGAAGATGCAGTCCGAGAACAACTGCACGTGATACCAGCACAACGGCAGGCGGGTTTGATCTGACATCTGGTGATACTCCAAAGGTGGAACGGCATTCCTGATGAGGGCAGTCCCTCATTGTTACTGAAAGCCGCCGATGGCGCAGATCACGGGCATTCCTGGAATGGACGAAAAGACCTCCTCCTCCGATTTGCCACTGCGAATCCATTCGACAGTTTCCTGGATCCGTTTGCGGACGTCGTCGGAGACCAGGTGGCAGATCGCTTCGAGGCGTGGGATTCCGGCTACCGCATGAGGTCCGAGCGACAGCCAGAACCCTTGCAGGACAAGTCGGTCCAGAAAGGCCTCCGTCGGCAGATTGTCCACATTCGTCGATTGCAGGGTTCGAAACAGGCGGACACCGACATCGATAGCCGGGTTCCAGTCACCAGTGATTTTTCCCAGGGCCAGGCTCGCATCCTGGGCGAGTAGAGAATCTTCGGAGTCAGTTCGTTGTCGGAGGAATGCCACGGCATCGGCCGCGTCTGGACCGATCTCTGCCAGGATATCGATCATGCATCCCTGGAAAAACGAATCACATTTGTTGAGCCATTTGATCAGTATGGGAATCACGAACTGAGATTCGCGGGGCGAGATCCTGACGATGGCTCCGGCGGCCGAAATGACAGTCATTTCGTCATCGCTTGGAAGTATCGCTTTTAACTGAGGAATCGCGGACTTCGCCGCAGGTCCAAGAAATCCGAGTCCATGAGTTGCAGAACTCCAGATTCCGCGGTCGTCATCAGTCAGCCCCTCGAGCAAGACGGGCAAAACCAGGTCGGACTGGTCGGGATCGATTTCCGCAATGACTGCGGCGGCCGTCATGCGCAGCGACCTCGAATTGGCATGCCACATCAACTGCTTCAGTTCGGGGACGGCGAGTTTCGCGGACTGGCCCAGCAGCCTGAGGTAGTGCATGGCCGTGGCACAATCATCCGGGTGGCGATCCGTGGTCAGCCTGGGGCGCAGTTTTTCGACATCGCAGGTATTGCCAGGGTTCCCGTACCAATCCTCCCAGCCGGATGAGGAGCGGCCTCGAACGGAATTGTCCGGAGTCGTTTGCATCGGCGTCGCTCCTGCGTCGAGCCGGTTTGATTGGCAATCAGTTCTCCATTGCGGTTGGCTGCCATCATTCTCTCCCATGTCCCACCCCCTGACAGTGAACCGGATCGCCGAATCTTGAATGTCAGAACACTCTGACACTCTCAGAAAGCAATCGGTCCGCCGGTTCTGGACAGAATTTCTTGAGGGTGGCGTCCAGCACATGGGCGCCACCGCGCTGGTGCGGTGATCCTGCGGCTGGGGAACTCCATGTTGGGGGTTTTGGCAGGATCGGAAGGTTGGGCAATGGGTTTTGACGCGTCTTCGGAGGTTTTTTCGACCGCAGGGGCTCCGGAAGCCCGTGCGGGGTTAACGCCGACGGTTTTTCTGCCACAGAGGGGTTATTGGAAGTTTCCGCGGAATTCCGTTTCAACAGGAGCAATCGATTTGACGCAATCCGAGTGGGACATCGAGGTCTATCAGGCGATGAAGACACAAGTGCTGGCGTGGTTCCCGGGCGATCATGAACTGGCCCACGATGCCGCTGTGGATCGTTGGCTCGAGTTCCGTAGGAAAACTCGAGGGCGAATTCGGACGCGCGCAGCGATCACCGGATGGTGCCTGCATTTTTTGAAGCAGCGTTGCTGGCGCATTTGCCAGCGTCGGCGAAGCTCGTGTCGTACGATTCCTTCAGAACTCGTCGAACGCAATTCTGCAGGCCAGACCCAGAGCTGCGTGGGGATCTACCAGTCGCTGCAGAAGCTGCACGCCGAGCACCGCGTGCTTCTGGAACGCTGGGCGTACGAAGGGGAATCCGATCGGCAGGCCGCAGAGCGTCATGCGAAAGGTCGGAATTGTTCACTGGAAGCCGCCCGCAAGGCTTTCCAGCGGCGTCGTACGGTGGCGCTGGACCGATTACGTCTTCAATATCTGGCAGATGAGCGCCAAGCCATCGCGTAGATTGCCCGCTCGTCGGGAATCACGACGAATCGAGGAGTTGTATTCGGGAGCGTGATCTGGCGGCAGCGCTCTCCGCACGGCCCAAATCCAGATCAGGGATTCGCCGGCGGAATGGCGTCGTCGGATTTAGGCGGTTCTGGCTGTGCTGGTGGAACCTGCTGTTCGAGCGGCTTTTCCCAGCCGAGGTCCGCGCCGGGGTCGAGCAGTTCCTGGATCCGGCGCTGGATGACGTCGGATTTGTGCTGCTGCCGACGCTCGACCGCGGCGCGCAGCTTTTCGAGTCGACCGCTCAATTCGTCAATCTCTCTCCGTCGTTGCTGTTGCCGCAGTTCAAAATGCCGGTCTGTCAGTTGCTCCAACTCGCGACGTAATGCGGGTTGATCCGCGGGAGTCGCCGCTTGCAATCGAGCGGCCAACTGACGGGCCTGGACTTCCATTTCGGCCTCCTCGCTGCTTGGCGCGGGGCTTGGTGGCCCGGACATCATCCCCTGAAACAGGAACCCGGCATGGATTGGAGCAGCGGATGGACGGGCCGCGACGGGATTTTCTGGAGGTACGTGATCGGCAGAAGGAGGCGCTCCGGCTCCGGCGGGAATCGCCTGGGCTGTTGGATCGGCAGAGTTGCTTTCTTCAAATGGATTGAGCGATGGGGGCCTGTCGCCCGGCAGTGGAACGTTCCGCGGCGGAAAGGTTGGCTCCCGCAATTCCCGGACTGGATTCCCGGTCGCACCTGCGTGGTCATCGGTCAGTTGCCCGGCATAGATCGCCTGATAGATCTGAGCCATCGGGACCGCATAGGAAACGCGACGCGACGCGGTTCTGGGACTCGTCGAGACGATCTGGCCGATTGGTTCACCCAGCCCATTACATACGATTGATCCTACTTCACTGTCGCACGGAGTCAGTTTCAGCACGTGATCCACGTGCTGGCCGTCCATCGTCTGCATCGATTCATCCACGCCCAGGACTTCGACTCGTTGAGCGGCGCCCGGATTGGAATTCAGAGAAACGACGGTCAGTTGATCGCCTGTCGTGGTCCGGGCGAATTCTCCCAATACCCGCAGCGGCGAAAAGTTTGAGCTGGTCTTGAGGAGTGTCAGCCCCAGGTTCGGAAGGGGTTGATCCAAGTCCACGGTCATCGCTTTGCTTGGAAATCCCCCCGTGAATGACGCGGGTCCCATTGCCCCTGGCATCCCGCCCATGGGGCCGGCCATTGTCGCGCCCATCCCGGGTGGCATTTGTGTGACGGAAGAACCTGTTTCCACCACGGTGACTCCGCTGGCGCGGCGGGTCACGATACGTCCATTGACTTTGCCTGTTACCGGAACGAAGGCATCCGCCGCGGCCGTCAGATACGTGGAGCCGTTCAACTGCTCAATCACCAGCGCCGTTGTCGTCCGCTGTTCAAAGTCCGTGAAATTGATCTGCAGCCGGACAAGATAGACTCGCGTCCGAAGCACATCGGCCGGGACCGGTGGCAGGGGGCTGCCGGTGGCGGGAACGGCCAGCGCGATGTTCGCGTCACGCAACCGCACCGACTCCATGGCTTGAGCGTGCTGCTGGGCGGCGATGGCGGCCATCCTCGCATTGTCCACCTGGCGGCGTGTTGTCTGGTCCGAGACGAACATCGCGAAGGCGATAACGACCAGCACCAGCAGTCCCGTGATCAGCGCGGCAGGCCGCAGCCAGTTGCGGCGGGGTGTTGAGACCGGCGCGGAAGCGGTGGGTTGTGATTGGCTCATGAGATTTCCTGTGATGAATTCTAAAACCGATCGTCCGGTTCAGACTCGAGTCGTTCTATGGCATTGCGAACGGATGTTGTCGCTTCGGCGTTGTCATCCCACTTGATCTCTTTCGATTCTGGCGATTCCTGGAGCAACGTCCCGGCGACTGGCCTGGCCGCTGGCTCGCTGGCCACCAGCGTGCTCGGCAAGACACTCTCGGGATGCGGCGGCAGAGTCATCCGCCAGATCAGTCCTGAAGCGAGGGCAAGAGTGGAAACAGCGGCCAGCCACCACCCCAATGCTCGCTTCGACCGTCGCTCCATGCGAGCCAGTTCATTCGGCAGAGCGACCTGGGTCGGCTGCTGAACATGGGCCAGAGACCCTTTGAGCAGATTGGCGACCTGCGTTGCCGAATCAAACCGGTCGGCAGGAAGCTTGGCCTGCAATCGAGCGATCAATGTTTCAAGCCATGCCGGCACAGCGGGATTCAGTTCCCTGAGCGGACGTGGCGAATCCTCACAAACACGGCGAAGCACTGCCATGGCCGTCTCGGCCCGGAATGGGGAGTGGCCCGCCAGGAGCGTGTAGAGCACTGTTCCCAGGCTGAACAGGTCGGTCCGATGATCGACATTGTCACCGCGAGCCTGCTCGGGCGACATGAACTGTGGTGTCCCGGCGATCACGCCACTTTGAGTCAGGCTGGCATCGTCGGCGGCGCGAGCCAGGCCGAAGTCGGTCAGCAGGACTCGATCGACGTTGCGTTCGAGAAGTATGTTTCCCGGCTTGATGTCGCGATGGACCAGGCCCTGGGCGTGCGCCGCCGCCAGTCCTTCGGCAACCTGCTGGCCGATACGCAAGACATCCACAACTTCCATCGGTCCCTCGCGCGAAAGTCGCTCCTGCAGCGATTCCCCCGGAATGAACGACATGACCAGGTAGGGGGGATGATGATTCACTCCAACGGCATGGATCGGCACCACATGCTGGTGAACGACGGCCGCCGCGGCCTGGGCTTCCCGAGTAAATCGTCGACGTGCCGCGGCACTGATCGCGCAATGGGGATGCAGAACTTTTACCGCCACAAATCGATTGAGTTCATGGTCGTATCCTTTCAGGACGATTCCCATTCCTCCGCAGCCGATAAGCTCCAGGATTTCAAACTCACCGACGCGACCGAGCATCGCGGGATTATCGGATGGCGACAGGAAATCGAGTGGGATCGAGGCGAGCGAATCCGCAGGTTCGGCGGACAGAACTCGCTGCATGTCGCCGTCAGCCAGCGCTTCGCGCATATCGACCCAGACCGATTCGTCCGCCGCGAAGGATTCCAGTTGCAGGCGGCAGTTCGGGCAAGTTTCGATATGGGCCGCAACCTCGGTCTGCGTGGCCTGGGGCAGGTCTCCCTCCAGCAACCGTAGCAGGCGTCCCTGATCACATTGTGAAGCTTCTCGTGTCATCCTCTTGATCCTTTACCGCCCTGATTCTCAGGGAGACGGAAGAATTCGCCATGGGCACTGCGACGGTTTCGGCAAGTGCTTTTCTGTCTGTCGCCTGATCCTGTTGCCTGGTCTTTCGGCTTGCTGCGTCACAATCACCCCGACAGGAGTTCGTCCTGCTGAATCTGCTCGACCGCTTCCCGCAGTCGTTTCATGACCCGGCTGCGCGAGACATAGATCATTCCGGGTGAGACCCCCAGTTCGGCGGAGACTTCTGTGACCGTTCGATTTTCGACAGCCGTTGCCCAGAACGCCTGCCAGGTTGCGGCACGAAACTCGCCCCGCACCTGTTCGGCGGCATAGCGAAATGTCTGTCGCTTCCGCTCGATGTCAAACTGCTCGGAAATCTCTCCTTCGGGAGCCGGCTGATCCTCCAGCCAGCGATGGAAGTCGCTGTTGCCGGATCCGCGAGGATGCCGTGCCTGCTTGATCAGGAAATTGACGACCAGGTTTCGGGTGATTGTCGACAGCCAGCCCCGAAATGAGCCTTGTTCGGGATCAGATTCCCAGCGGTGAATTGACCTGGCCACCGCCATCAGCACTTCCTGTGTCACCTCGCTGACATCGGCGGGTTGAATTCCCCGTTGGCGCACAACCCGGGAAATCAGGGGTTCGTAGATTTGCAGGAATTCCGCCCAGGCATGCTGGTTGCGCGAATCCCGCAACCGGATCAGCAGACTCGGGCGCGTCTCTGGAATCGATGCCACCTGATGTCTCCCGTCGTCTCCCTGCCTTTGGGCGGTTTCACCATGGCACCATGCCATGACCGCGTCGAACCCTCGTTTCCAAGTGCCATGGACGTGCACCCGTACTAATAGACACAACAATCCGTTGGGAATCTTGCAGGAAGTCGACAATCGGCAGGAATTTGGGAGAAGACTCCCCTCCTCAAGACTCAGGAGCTTGGCCTTGATCCATGAAAAAACCGGCCCGTCGCGGAATGCGACGGGCCGGTCAGTTGAGGACGGATTGCGTGAAGGACGGACTATTCCGCCGCCCCGCCAGAGGTGGAGCCCTGCTTCGCGCCCCCCTTCAGCTTGGCCCCTTCCTTGATCGCGAACAGCGTGCTCTTGTTCGAGATGAACAGCGTGTTGTTGGCGACCACCGGGGTGCTGTAGATCGAATTGATCATGTTGTTCTCGGCCAGGATGTTCAGCTTCTTCGACAGTTCGAAGACCGTGATGTCGCCATCTTCGTCACCGACATAGACCTTGCCATCCACGATCAGCACCGAGCCCCAGGCGGCGGCAAACATGTCGTGAGTCCAGTAGACGACTGGCTTGCCGTTTTCCGTCTTTTTGGCGTCCAGGCAATGGACCAGGCCGGCGAAGTCCGAGATAAACAGGAGGTCGTCCTTGATCGCCGCACTGCCGATGGTCCGGTGCATCGTCTCTTCGAAATCGATCTTGCCGTTCTTGTTGCGGTCGACCGAATCATAGTGCCAGACAGCGCCGGCATTGGGATTCGGAATGGCCTTTTCGCCCTTCTTGGTATCGACACACTGCAGGCGGCGGGGCGGGATTTCCTTTCCATCGGCGCCGACGGCCAGTTCCAGGCTGATGTCGCCGCGCTTGGTCGGATCGATGCAGTAATAGTGTCCGATCCCTTCGCCATGCTCGGGGTCTTCGCCAACACCGGAGTAAACATAGCCGTCGTAGAACACCGGGGTGCCGATGATGTGATTGCGCGTGGCCCGGCCGCCCAGCAGGTAGATCGATTCCTTGGGGTTGCCATCAAACTTCCACAACAGCTTCGCCCCACCTTTGCCATCGCCAGCCGGATCAAAGCTATAAATCCAGCCATCTCCACCCCCCATGACAACCTGCTGCTGCCCGCCCACTTCAAACACGCAGGGGCTGGACCATTGTCCATGCAGAATGTTCAATCCCGGTGTCTTGTCGCTCCACAGCAGCTTGCCGCCGTTCTTGTCGAGGCAGATGAAGCTGGGGGCATTGGGGGCGGGAATGTTGATGTGGTCGTCATCCACGCCGTTCCCGGTGATGACAAAGCAGTAATCGCCGACACAGGTCAACGAGCAGGAACACATGTTGTGCTGGAAGACGCCCAGGGCGCCCATCAGGTCGTACCGCCAGATGATGTCCGCTTCGTCTTTGTTCTCGTTCGGTTCGGCCTTGAACGGACCGTCGTTTTCGCCGTCGTGGAATCCTTCCACATCCAGGCACAGGACTTCACCGCGGCTGGTGTTGTACCACAGTCGGGTATCGTCGCAGTAAACAGTCGAGCAGATCCCCTGTTGAGGCCAGTCATTGACACGACCGGAGGGGAGCTTGGGTGATGAGGCCTGCCACAGGAACTTGCCGGTCTTCTCGTCGAACGCCAGCAGACAGCCCAGGTCGACCTTGGATGGATATCGCTTCAGGTAGCCATGGGTATTGTTCGTCCCCACGAAGACCTTGCCGTTGGCCACAACGGGATTGCCGTAGGTCTGCGATCCCAGGGGAACTGCCCACAGCACGTTTTCACCTGTATCCAGGTTCCACTCGTGGGGGATGTTCGACCCTTCGGGGGTGTTGTTCCGGTGCGTTGAGCCGCCCCACTGGGGCCAGTCATACTTCCCCACCTTCATCTTGCTGAGGATCTTCAGGGTTTCGTCGGTGGGGTTGAACTTGTCAGCAGCCGAGGCGAGGCCGAACGTGATCAGGGCGATCACTGCGGCGAAAGACATAGCCTTCATGTCGTGGTTCCTTTGGGGCCTGCGGCCTGGGCTGGCCGCGTTCCATTTTCCGCGGCCTGGCCGCAAATCGTTTCAACAGAACAAAAACGCGGTGCGGTCCGTCTCCGACCGCCATACCTGAGAACTTGGCAGGATGAATATCACTGCGGCACAACGATGACGTTGTCGACGAAGATTTCCGAATCCTTGGCATTCCCGAACAGGCCTGGGCTGCCCGTCAGGTTCGCCGGGGAATCGGTCCATTCAATCGCCCATTGCGATGGCTCGGATTCGGACTTCTTCCAGGCCTTCCCCTTGCAGACCGAAACCTTCTGACCATCCTGTTCTTCAATCGTGACGATCATCTTCAGCGTATACCATTCTCCCGCCTGCCAGGTGAATGGGACTTCGTGCGACTTCTGATCGTGGGGGAACCACGAATACAGCTTCAGTTGCTGACTGGCCCCCAGCATCGCCAGCCTGTAACGCTGATTGTTCACGCCGACGTCAGGCAGCTTGGAATTCTTGTCGGCATCGGCCCCCGCTTCAACTTCATTGGCCAGGAAGTCGGCCTGCATCACATATCCCCTGGAGCCGGGATGTCCCAGCCACCCCTGGCTTTTCGTCCCCTTCGGGATCGTTGTGATCTTGCACATGACGCCGTTGCCAGTGACCTTGCGGGGCCCCTTCTCAATGACCAGCTGAATCGGAATCATTTCATTTCCGGTCCAGTCCCACTTGCCAATGACATTGTCTGCCTGCAACCGCTTCAGCGACGCATCCAGCTTTTCCTTCCCCTGGTCCTGGGTGTTGATCGCTTCGATCAGGCCCAGGTACCGCTTCAGTCCCGTGAACGTCTGAGCCGGAGTGGAATCGTCGAACGTGGCTTTCGGAGCAGGTACGTTGGTGAATTGGGTGGTCAGGTAAATGTACAGCCTGGCGGCGAGCGGATCGTCCTTTTTCAGTGCCGTGAAGTAGTCGTGATCGATCGCAATGTGGCGATACCGCATGCCGACGCCCGTCACCGGAACCAGGCCGTCATTGAAATCGAATTTCCAGGGTGTCTTGGCGGAGATTTCCGGAATTAGTCGGATTCGAGCCTGTCCCTTCAGTTCGCCCACTTCGGCAGAGACCATCACGGGAGCATGAACGTTTCCGCCGGGGCCCGCGTACTTTCCGGAGGGGTCCATCTTGCCGGGCCCCTGGATCGTAAACTTGACCTCGTTCGGATCCGCCACTTTCAGGAACTGGCCATTGGCGTTGTAGAGCAACACCTTGAAGTCGAGATTGTTCGTGGGGAGCAGCAGTGATTCGACGGGGACGACGAGTGCCTGAGCGGGCTTCATGTCGTTTTCCCGCGGCGTTTCGGCCGCCATTGCCGGAATGGGGTCAGCCGATGGCTTGGCGTCCTTCAATCCGATGCAATACATCATCGTTTCGCAGGCCAGGTAGATCCGTCCATGCGAAATGATTGGCGAGGCGTTGACGTCGCCATGTTCCAGACGCAACTGATGGATCTTCTTGACACCCTTGGCTTCGTCCGGGGTGAAGATGAACCAGCGGCCGTTGCCGTCACAGACATAGATTTTGCCATCGCCATAGACCGGGCTGCCACGGCCCATCGTGCCGATCTTGGTCTTGCCAACGATGGCGCCGGTTTTCAAATCATTGACGAAGAAAATGCCGCCGTCGTCCACGGAGTAGACTCGATCGCCAATCACCAGCGGGCCGGTCTTGCCGATGAACATTTCCTTGGTTCGCCACAGTTCGCCGGTCTTGGTGATGTTCCCGGTTTTCGTC
>Ga0265327_10001455_pt1 | contig 29739 bp, 11 predicted proteins | sample 41621metaG_FD_202089 | JGI IMG/M metagenome (GOLD analysis project Ga0265327, IMG submission 202089) | Rhizosphere microbial communities from Carex aquatilis grown in University of Washington, Seatle, WA, United States - 4-16-21 metaG | ecosystem: Host-associated > Plants > Roots > Rhizosphere...
TTTCAGTAAAAATATCACCTGTTCCACGCGTTCCTGAGCCACCCTTTGCTGCCGCGTACAAAACATTTCCTGTTCCGGCGGTGGTTGCAGAAAAAAAGTCAGCGCCAGTTCCAAGGCTTTGCACTGATACCAAAGCGGCTGCGCGGCGGCATACACTGGCGGCTGTCGCAAGGTGGCAATCAACTGTTGATGCGCGGACGCAAGCCGCATGGGGGCTCCGGAAACAGATTCGCCGGGGGAATTTCCCATCGCCCCGCGCACCAGCGGGTGCAACATTGGGCCCATGTTGGATAAATGTTTGGCGAGGAATTGATGCGAAAATTCCACGGTGAGAAACTGGTGCCGTTCATCGGCCGTGCGACGGGCCGTTAGCGGCTCGTCTTGGCGGTGATAAAACCCGACGGTGTCCGGCGCTAATTCCAACCGCTGTTTTTTGGATTCCACCAGCCCATGACCATCCAGGTTCAAGCAAAGTTCCACGCAACCCGGATGAAAGCTGGCGCCCCAGTCCAGTTCACGCTTCGCGAAAAAATCATGCCATTCAATGCTGTACCCTTCACCGCGAAAACTGCCGAACAATGGCTGCCAGCCTTTGCCGACGTCGCGCCAGGCATCAACCTCGGTAAACGAAGCGGAAGCAGCTCCGCCGGCGTTATTTTTTTGGCCGTTGTTCAAGTGATATTAATTATTGCCCAGCGCCGGAAATAAATCTCCGACGGAAGATGTCTTAAACTGTTCGCCTGCCTGCATGCCCTTAGAATAAACGCAAGTATTGCCACGGACAAGCCCGGGCAACCGGCTGCACGTCAATTCGGTTTGGCAACCCCTGCGCGTTGACGTTCCTTTTCAGGGTCGAACCGGTCAATTTGCACGGGAATCACAAACGGATTCGACAAGGTTTTAACGCGGGCAAATCCGACATTTTGCGCACGAATCAATGACCGCGAAAAATCACGGAAGTCATAATATTTAGCGAGCTCGTTGATTTCGTTTTCGTTGTTGAGATGGGAAACCAGGATATTTTCCGTGTTGGAAAGAATATTGGGATGGATGCTGGAAACCTCCTGCGTGGCATAGACCGTGGCCAGCCGGGCCTTGGCGCCTTCTTTCGCAATGGTCGGCCAGATGTCCGTCAGCGCATCATTGCGGCCGATGATATTGTGCGCCTCCTCCACATAAATGACGATGTGCGGCGCGTGTTTGCCACTGTTGAAGGTGGCCATGGAATGACGCAAAATATGCTGGGCAATTCGCTTGCTCAGGCGTTCGCGCTGCACGGGGTCGCCCACTGAAAGGTCCAAAATGACAATTTTCCCGCCAATCAGATGATTGTAAATTTCATCGCATACATCCGTGGTGCGGCTGGGCGCATGATAATCCTTGTACGGCTGGAGCACGCGGAAGCCGGGAATGTACGCGCCCTGGTCGTTGCGCTGGAGCAGCAGATTCATCAACACATTGGTGTCAGGATCAATCCAATCCGCGCCGGTGGCAGTGATCAGTTCTTCCTGAATTGCCCGCGCAAGCTGGAACCATTCAAACGCCTGCGTGGCCGTGAGGCCGTTCGCGGGGTCCACGGATGGATTTACCTTGTTGCGAATGCCGGCTCCCGCTTCAAACGCGATTCTAAAATTGGCCGGCAATTCGTAGCCGGCGCGCGCGAGCAGGGTTTGATAGGCTGCGACTTTGCGCTGGTGATTGCCAAGCTGACGCTGGAATTCCTGGTCGCTGTTGTATTCCTCCTTGCGTGGCTCGGAAAAATCCATGCTGAGAAATGCCTCCAAATCGGCTGAACGATGAATTTTGTTCACCTCGATCAAACCTTTCAGCGTGGTGTGGCCTTCAACAGTCTGGACAAAGAAATTATTCAGGATGAGCTGGAAGCCCGGCGTAGGCAGCATGCGATACCGGAAAGTTTCGCCGGGATAAACCTCGGCAATGGAACCGCGATCCTGTTGGTTGGCGTTGGCATATTCGCCGTTCAAATCGTAAATGATCTGCCCAATTTTCAGGCCGCTGCCCATGCTGGTGCGCATGACCACGGACACGAGTTGCTTGACCGTGTTCGACTTTCCCGTACGGGTCATGCCAAACACCGCCGTGCGCCGGGCGAGGAAATCAACGGCGTTGAGATGGAAAACAGAATGTTCCGAGGCCTCGCCACGATGCAGCCGGTCGGTGGAACTGTAACGCACCGTGCCAATGGGAAAACGCGGCAGGTCGCCCTGCAATCCCAGGCGCCGGGCTTCGTCCCGGGCCGCTGCCGCGCGTTCGGGGCTGATATAATTGACCAGTGCTTCCAATGCCGGGCCCGTGGGACGATACACCTCGAACAACGGCGCGCTCAAATAAGATTCAATGTCGCTGCCCAGCCGAAGCTTTCCTTCTTGTACATAGAACGTACCCAGTATCCGGCAGGCGAGGCCACTGAATTGGAATTCTTCCACCGCGACAATTGATGCTTCGTCAGATGGGGATGGTGACTGGCGCGTCTGGACGGTTTTAATTTTGGCTTGCAGCATTTCCTCGTCCAACGGCAACGCAGCGGAGCCGGTAACACGCAGGAGAATGATTTCGCCGGCCTTTTTCCTGGCTGCATCCGTCTGGCCGGCATCGGGCACGACGGCCAGGAGAAAGCAGTTATGCGGCACACCTCGGGCGCGGACCTTCCACTGGTCGCTGGTCAGCACGACGGTTTTTTCGTAATCCAACTGGCAGGTCCAACCGATGAATTGTTCGGCTTGGATGAGGGCCGATAACGATTCTGACGCCGGGATTGCATTCATATTTAAGAAATATGCTTTGGCGGCAGCAACGGCAAGCTGCACGTCTTAAATTCTTCGCATGACCTTGGCCACCTGCTGTTGATGACTGGCCAGCGAGCCTTCCGTCCAGAGGACGTGATGCGCGCGCGCGATTTTTTGATCTATGGACATTTGCGCTGCGATACGCCCGCGAATTTGTTCGGGCGGCCAGCCACGTCCTTGCAGACGTTCATGCTGCCCGGCGGGCGAGCAAGCCACACAAATAATCTTGTCGAAACTTGTCTCCACGTTGGTTTCAAATAAAAGGGGAATCACCACCATGGCCACTGCACAATTTTCCGAGCGCCAGGCATTGACCTGTTCCTGCCAACGTTCCCGAATGCGGGGATGCAGGATAGCTTCAAGTTTTTTCCGCGCGCCGGTATCGGCAAAGACCAGCCGGGCCAGTTCATCGCGCTTTAATTGGCCATCGGCGGCAAGCAGGCCAGCGCCGAATTGTTTTTGGATTTCTAAGAGTGCTGGTTGTCCAGGCTGGACGAGTTCGCGGGCAAGTTCATCCGTATCCACAATCCGCACGCCGTGCTGCAAAAAGAAACCGGCGGCGGTGGATTTACCCATCCCCACGCCGCCGGTCAAACCGCAAAGTTTCATGGCTCACGGGCCGACTACGGCACGATAGAACCGCTTCGGGAAACTGGTGGTGTCGAAATTGGTAAACGTGAACGGCGCTACGTTGGTATAAACCGGCACCCAGTTGACCAGGTTGGTAGAACCCTGAATGACAATCGTCGAGCCAAGATCGTTGGTGACGGAGAGCTGGAAGCCACCACCCCCACCCAGCAGCACGAACGGTCCAATGAGCGGCGGCAGCACCGGGGCGACTGTGGCAATCACTTGCACGGAATCGTCGTCTGAATTTGGATCTGCCGTCACTGCATTCACGGTGGCCGAATTGGTAAAGACCCCGGAAGAGTTAATGTGGAAATTCAGCGTCAGCGTGCCACCAGCATTCACTGGCAACGTGCCAATGTTCCAACTCAGGGTTGAGCCAACGACACTAATCGAGGAGCCCGACACCGAAGAATTGGATGAAACGAGCGTGACACCAGCGCTATCAGGCAAGGTATCGCTCACAAAGGCATTGCTGGACACGGATGGACCATAATTCGTAACCGCGATCACCGTCTGCCAGCTTGAACCCACAGAAGCCGAAAAGTTGGTGATATTTCCATAAAAGTGACTGTTTACAGTCGTATTAGCATAGGCCTGATTATCCGCAGCCAGTCCTACCGGATTTGCCGTCGTCAAACTGACATACCAGCCATTGGCAATGGTGCCCCCGGTGGGAGGCGTATCGTCTTGCACAAAGAGAACCCACAAACCATTGGGATTGCTCCCATCCATGAGAGACAGGTTATTGCCCCAAGGTTGTTTGGGAGCAGGAATAATTGGAACATATACAGCTGGGTTGGTAGCAGAACCCGCGAGGGCGTTAATGAGGTTTGTGCCATTGGGGGATCCCCAACCAGAACATAGGTCGTATCCCGGCACAGCATAAAACAAGTTGGGGCTTGAAGACCAAGTGTTGTTTCCCGCAACAACATCGTGGAAAAGGTTTGTGTAATTGACTGATTTGGCAAGGGAATAAATGGCCGGATTAATGAATCCTACTGATCCAAGCCCCAGTCCGGTAGCCTGTTGATTTACCAGTGCAATGAATCCAGCCCATAGCGGCGCTGCGCAACTGGTGCCAGCAGTACCAGGATTATCCACACCATTTACAATGATAAAAATATTATCACCAGTTAAAGCAACATCAGGGGTATTACGTGTGGTGGCCGATCCTTGATTAGTGGTCATGTTGATACCTTGCTGCCAGGTGGGAATCGCATAGTAACCACTTATGGCACCACTGCTGCCGACTCCATCATAACCTTGACCAGGAAATTCCAACCCCCAATTCCAGACGGATTCAGACACAAACGAACCACTAGGTCCAGTGGTTTGCAGCGTTGTTGCCCCCACTTCTGTGATGTAAGGATTATCTGATGGTGCTCCCGGAAAATTTGGATCATCCACGGACCCAGAAGATCCAGGCGGCAAATAGGCGCAACTGTCACCTGAGGCATTAAAAAAGGACTGCCCCTGCAAAATCATTTGCTGAAAAATCTGATCCGTTGTGCTGCTAGGACCGCCTGTCCATCCCCATGAACTGCTGATTTGACGCACAGAATTATCAACTGCAATCTGATTTAGCACAACATTGGGATCAAAATTTAATGGATTTCCTTCATAAACCACCACCGCACTCAAACCTGGAGCCATCGCAATTACCATGTCAATATCCAAGGTTACTTCACCTTGGGCATTAGGATCAAATGGCGCACCCGAAAAACCTTGTAGCAACACATTGGTCAAGGTCACTGAAGGCAATCCAGAGCGTTGCTCATAAAGAGTAATATCGCTTGCTAGATAACCATCAAACTCGACCAACGCCACCTTCTGTCCTACACCAGTCTGGGTTGCGCCAGGTGCATATGCTGAGCGAAAATCGTAACCCATATAGTTACCAAAAGGACCTGAACCAAGTTTGGGGCTTGGGCTTTTGGGTTGGTTAAAATGTATCTGCGGATGCGGCACCGAATAATTATTCAATCCTTGAATGTCAAGAACCGGCAAGTTTGATGAAACCGTCGGCTCTTGGTTTGGGGCATAAAAATCGCGATTTTCCGACGTCAGATGATAAGTATGCAGAGTCACGTTAAAGGCGTGCTCAACATCAGAAGCCTTGCCTTCAACTTCAACCACCATACGGTTCCCGTGAACTTTTTTTACGGTCAAACCATTCGCCTTGGCAAAATCAATGATTGCCTGGCTGTCCTGCTCGGTCGGCCCAAATTGGGTGGTAAATTCCTCGGTCGTCAGGTAATGACGGTAATTGGGACTGGAAGGGTCGGCCACGTCCAGCAGCATTTGATTGAGTTTATCCTGATTATGGAGCGGCAGACCAATCGCCAGATGCAAATTGTTGGTACCACCCAAATGCCCCGTGGGTGCCAACTGGGAAACCACTGCCGGAACATGACCATGCAAGGTCTTCATTCCTGAGACCGCCGCATTCGCCGACCCGACCACACCGGCCATTGCCAGCAGTCCAAGGCCAATCTTGTAAAACGTCTTATTCATAGAACCTCAATCGATTTCAATGCTTCACGGGAAATTTTTAACCGGGTACACCTGCGTCGGCTTGTAAGACCCGCTGGTTGGCACCCCACTTGTCGGCACGTTGTTCGTGGCCCCATCATCAAAGGTCAAGGTCAGGTGATTGGCATGGATGCCACTACCTCCCACATGAGCCATGATCAAGGTGTTGGTCGCAGGCGCTACCACCAGCGCATCCACATCCGCCAGCGATGCGTGCGATAAATTGGTAATCGTCACTGTGGCTTTAACCAACGTATTACCCACGTTCGTCACATTGATAATCGAAGGATATGGCGACGCCGCTGCGTTATCATTAATCGTAATTACATTAGTATTCGCAAAGGTCGTATTCCAAGTGCCCACGGTGAACACAAACGTGGCCGGTCCAATATACTTCGTATTATCGTACAACTGGAAGGTCGGCGAGATGGTCAGCGCATTGGTGCCATGCGCGGTGAAGGTAAACGGCATGGAGACCGAGTGGCCATAAACAGTCAGCGGACCGTAAGTTTGGCTCGCCGGGCTGGGCGAAGTGACCCCGTTCGTTGCCAGCAGATAGGCAATCAAGTTGGTTACATTCAAACCCGCACTATCACGGAATCCAAATAATACTTTTACCGTATCGTTGGAATAAATAATCCCATCATTCAGGTGCGAAGTATAGTTGGTCACCAACATTGCGCCTGATGGAACAACATAGCTGCCGCCATTTTCTAGAATGGTCAATTTCGCAACCCCAGGATTTACAATAATTCCATTGGTTGGATTGCCCAGTTCCAGCAAGGCATACAGGTTAGGCTGTACCAAGGTATTGGCAATCAACTGCACATTGAATGTCTGGGCGGTTACACCATTGGTGAAGATCAGCGTGCCGTTGGTAGGATAGAAATTCTGGCCAGCCAGTGCCGAGCCGTTAGTAGCCATGTAATCAACCGAAACAGTATCATTGGTGAAACCAGTACGGTTTACGGTAATGGTGGCCAGGCCGGCATTCTTGAAGAAGTAATAATCAGCTTGCGAGAAGCTTAGACCCGCGTTGCTTTCCGCAATTACTACTGATTGCGTGCCATAAGGAGTAATCTGGCCGGGCGCAGTGACGTTGGTTAATATAATGCTGAATCCAAGGCTGCCTGAAACCACCTGGTTGTTAAAGATTGGCACAATAAAGGTATTGGTACCAATACCGTTCGTAAAGACTATGGTGCCACTGGTAGGCTGGTAGTTTACGCCTGCCTTGGCAGTGCCATCAACCGTGGTGAAATTCACCTGCAATGGCACTGAGTTGCTATTGTAGATCACCGGTTCCACCCGCGGATTAGAACAGGTGACGGTAACCAGCAAACTGCCAGCGCTCTTCAAGACCGTGGCGGAATTCGTGGTAAAGCTGATGCCGGCAGAAGCCGCCTGCAGGATGACCACCGTATTGCTCGGCGCAATCAGGCGCGCTTGCGTGGGGCTGGAAAGATTCACGCCAAAGACCAAATCCATGATATTGGATCGGTTAATCAGCGGTACGTTGATGGATCCAAATGTCTGACCAACACCGAACGTCAAGGTGCCGGTTGTGTTCGAATAATTTATGCCGGCCAGCGCGGTCCCGTTGACGGTAGCGTAGTTCACCGTGGAAACGATGTTCGTGTTGTTGAAGCGCTGCACAACGAGAGTCGCCGCGCCAGAATTTTCAGCTACCGTGTTGGTGGCCTGCACAAAGCTAAACACTGCATTGGTATTGTTGATAACCAAGGTGGTATTGGTTGGCGTAGTCAGGGTTGCATTGCCGGTGGGGTTGAACAAGCTGACCGTCAAACTTACCGAGGCTTGTGCGTTCGGGTTGTTGATCAAAGGAATAACCGCTGTCTTGGGGGTTGAATCACCATCCTGAAAGGTCACGGAATTGGTCGTGGCCACATAATTGACGCCGGGCAGCGCTGTTCCCTGAATGGTATAATAGCTGGCCGACACCAAGCCATAGGTGCCGTTGGCACGCGAAACTGTCAGATAAGCATAGCCGTCGCCTGAACTGGCGGTGAAGTTGGTGGCGGCAAACGACAAATTGCCGGGCAAAGTAGCGGTGTCCTGAATATTCAATACCGCATTCGATGGTGCAACCAAAACGGTATTGACCGGATTGGTAAGCGTCAAGTTCACCGTACGGAGACCTTCGGTAATACCGTTGTTGGTGATGGAAACGTAGGTTGTGACATTGGTAACACCAGGGTAGAATACAACTGTCTGATTCACCGGCGTGTAATCGGTACCGGGCACCGCCGTGCCGTTGGTCGCAATAAAGGTCGCCGAAATGGTGCTGTTGGTACCGCCCAAACGAATCAAGCTGATCGCCCCCGCGCCACTGACATCACTCTTGGATACAAAATATTGGGAGTTTGAGAAACAAATGCCGCTGTCATCATTGATAATGGTCAACAACGCCGTGGGACTGCCCAGTTGCGCCGGGGGCGTCGGACTGGAAATGGTCAGGTTGACGGTCAAGTTGGTTGTAATCACCCCGTCATCAAGGATCGGCACTACAAAACTCTTGAAAGTTTCTCCTACCGGGAAATCAAGTGTTGCCATCGTGTTACTATAATTGACACCCGCCCTGGCCGAGCCATCGCTGGTATTAGCAGTGACAAAGACATCGCCGGTGGGCGCATTGGTGGTACCACCGAAGCGTTGGACGGTAATGACCACACCGGAATTGATTTCATCAACCTGATAATTGGCGGCACTGAACTGGAAGGTGCCGGAGCCACTAATGGAGCCGCCATAGATACGGGCAATGTGATCATGCTCCGCTCCGCCATACTGGGTAAAGCCGCCACCGATGATAATCTTTTCATCAGGAACATTGGTCGGATAATCAATGATGGTATCTTCCTGGATTGCCACAGTGGCCACGAAATCATTCGCACCGCTCCCGAAGTTGATGGAGGGATCAATTGAACCGTCCTGGTTCAAACGGGTCACCCGGTTACGCGTCACCCCGCTGGCGGAGGTAAACACACCACCCAGCACAATCCGGTTGTCGCTTTGCAGGGCAATACTAAACACAGAATCGCTGGTGCCCACCCCGGGAACAAATGTACTATCAAGCGTGCCATCCGCATTCAAACGGGCGATATGGTTGCGCACCACGCCATTGACGTTGGTGAAGACACCGCCAATCAAAATCCTGCCGTCCAATTGAACCGCAATCGAGCGGACGGAATCATTCGGGCCGCTAACCGCAACGTTAAAATTAGTATCAGCCGTACCATCAGGGTTTAAACGGGCAATGTGATTCAAATTGGCAATCCCGTTGTAATGGGTGAAATCACCGCCAATCAAAATCTTGCCGTCACTCTGAACCACGAGCGCGTAAACCGTGGCATTGGCACCAGAACCACCCGTGTTGAATGTGCCATCCACGGTGCCGTCTGAGTTGAGACGCGCAATGCCATTGATCGGCGTTCCACTGACCGAGGCAAAGGAGCCGCCAATCAGCACCTGGCTCACTCCGCTCACAAAAGTCTCCGCCACGGCATAGACTGCATTATCAGCACCCGAGCCTGGATTAAAGATGTTGTCCAACGTGCCATCATAGTTCAGCCGGGCGACATGGCCCCGGGCTACGCTGTTTACATTGGTAAAGAATCCGCCAATCAAAATGCGGCCATCAGCCTGGACGGCAATTGAACGGACTGAATTGTTGGCACCATAAGTGGAGGCAGGAAATGAGAAGTTAGCATCGAGAGACCCATCCGAGTTAAGACGGGCAATACGGTTGCGCGTAACACCGTCGGCCATGGTAAAATCACCACCCACAACCATCTGGTTGTTGCTCTGCAATACAATCGAATAAACATTGTTGTTGAAGCCGGCAAATGAGCTGAGCGTCGTGTCGGCAGAGCCCGGCGGTTCATTGATGGAATCGCTGTCAATGATATACAAGGTTGAGTTGGTATTGTTCCCCAAACCAGCCAGAGTGGTCAGGCCGTTGGTGTTTAGTTGGAGGAACAGGTCCTTCAACCCGTTAGTGGCACCGGTCGGCAGAATGGGTACCGTAATTATCTTGCTCAATTCGCCATTGGTGAAGGTGAGCGTGTTAGTCACATACGTGTAATTTACCGATTGCACCGCAGTGTCATCCAAGGTCGTGAAATTGACACTGACCGCCCCAATACTGCCTCCGGTGCGAGTAATGGGAACCAGCGCGTATCCCGCGTATTTTTTCACGGAATAGGTGGGGGAACTAAATTGAATGGTACCCGCCGAATCCACATTCACAATGGTTAACGTGGAGTTGGTGCCACCAAAGGACAGTGGCAGGGCATTGTTGGTGCCGTTGACCTGAGAATTGGTCAACTGCAACGAAGCGATCAAATTTGGCGTGACCACTCCATCGTCGATGACCGGGATGGTTGCAGTGCGGGTAGTGGCGTCGCCCACGGCCCAGAAGAACTGGTTGGTGTAACCGACATAGTTGGTACCGCTATAAGCCGTGCCGTTAACAGTCTGCAAGGTCACTCTTAACGACGTGGCACTGCCGCCCAAACGATTCACAACGATACTGGCGGACCCGCCATTCTCGTTCACTGAGTAATTCGTCAATGAGAGGCTGACATGTCCCGGGGTATAGTTGGGATTGATAAGAGTTAATACAGCATTGGTCAAGCCGAGCGAAGCCCCGCCGCCTGGAGTAAATATGCTCAACAGTACCGTCTTGTCGGGCTGGATGGATGTGTATTTGCTACGCGTGGGTACCGTGAACGTTGCGTTCGTAACACCAGCAGCAATCGTAATCTGGTTGGTAGAGCCGGTATAATCGACGCCATTCGTTGCCGTGCCATTGCTGGTCGAATACCAGAATGTCACACTGCCAGCACTGCCATTGGTACGGGTAACCGTAATAGTGGCAACGTTGTTATTACCCTCAATCACCGAGTAAACAGGCGAACTGAAACTGATGACACCCGCCTTGATGTTACTGTCAATGATGGTCAGCGGCGCCGAGTCTTGCACCCCTAGTGCTACTCCAACCGGAATAATTTCGCCTCCCAAGTTAAATCCTGCGTCAGAGGGAAGCGACAAGCCAAAGCCGGCACTTAAATTACCTGTTATGTTCCCAGGATTGGAGACACTAATGTAAACATCAGCCAGAGTGGAAGGCCGAGTTTGCATGTTAAAGTTGGGACCATACTCACCAATATCATAGGTCCAAGAAGCAGTTTTATCTAAAAACCAAGTTACCGGCCACAATGGATTGGTGTAATTCGGTAACAATGAAAAGTCGTTGCCTGTGGCCACACCCGGTCCAGGCCCGGCTGTGTTGGTCGAGAACAGCACCGAGGCACTGCCCAGATTACCATTGGTACGAAGCAAGGAAACATACAGTGTACCGTCACTGTTATTGACCGTATAGCTGCTCTTTACAAACTCCACGTTACCGGGGCCGGGAGTAATTCCACCAATGACCCGGGCGACGTTGCTACGGGGGCGAATATCATCCCGTGTAAAGCCACCGCCGACACGGGTAAATGAGCCGCCAACAATAATATTGCCACCACTTTCGAGTGCCAGTGCCAGCACGGAGTTGCGGGTGTTGTTGGCAAGATAAGTGGAATCAGTTGCAATGGCGTCTCCATTGAAATAGCGGTTGGGCACGCCGGCATACTGGTTGTACGCCGTATCCATGAAACTGGTATCCAGCGAACCGTCCGTAAATATCCGGGCCAGCCCAATACGCCGGGTCTGATTGTAGAACTCAAAATTGCCGCCAATTAATATCTTGCCATCCGGCTGTAGCAAGATGGTATTAACCGTATCGGAATCACCTGTTAGCGAGTTATACGTTCCATTTCCCGGATGGAAGGTCAAATCCAAGGAACCGTCGGTAGATAATCTGGCCAAGCCACTATAGCTGACCAAATCAATATAAGAGAATGAACCGCCAATGAGTATTTTGCCGTCTGCCTGAATGGCAACCGTTTCAATCGGGTCAGTCACAAACGTGTCGGCATTGAATGTACCGATACCAGGCGTAAAGGTGTTATCCAACGAACCGTCTACATTCAACCGGGCAACGCCCCCACAACTGCTGCTGGACACATGGTCAAAGGCACCACCAATAATGACCCGGCCAGTGGCATCAACAGCCACAGCCTTCACAATATCATTAGGGCCGCCACCAACGTTGACATTAAATGTTGTATCCAGAGAACCATCCGCATTCAAACGTGCCACCTTATTGGCGTTGTTGGTATTATAGATGGAGAATTCACCACCCACCACAATCTGGCCATTGGTTTGCAAGGCCATCGACCAAATACGTCCATCAGTACCATTGCCTGGGTTAAAGGTGGTATCCAGTGAACCATCAGAGTTTAAGCGGGCAATGTGATGACGATTATACCCGTTGAAAGCAGTGAAATTACCGGCAATCAGAATCTTGCCATCTGGTTGAAGCACAACCGAGGCAATGTATTCATTTGCCCCGCTGTTGTAATAGGGAGCGAAGTTCCCTTGGAATGCGGGATCCTGATAGCCATTGGTCATGACCCGGACAATCCGGTTGTACGGGGTGGAGTCAAATGACACGAAACTGCCGGCAACAATCGAATTGCCATCGGGCTGCTCCGCCACGGCATAGACCGTGCCGCCAAAACCTGGCGTCGTTCCAGGGTAAAGCAAATTCGGCGGATCGGAATCATACGAGTTGTCCTTGTTCCAGCTTCTATCCATTGCACCAGCAGGCTGTTGACCAGGACTTGCACCGCCCAGAACAATTGTATCGTCGAACAAGACTGTCACATTAGCCTCATTAACCAATCCAAGTCTTGTGCCTGTGGCTGGAGCATAAAGTTGAACTTGAAACTCGTGATTGAATTCAACCTGACCATTGTTAAGAATGGGAATGGTAATCGTCTTCGCATTGTAATCGTTGGGAGCCCACGAAAGTGCTGGAAGTGGCGGGCTAGAAACTATGGTGAAATCACTATCGGGCATGGCATAGTCTGAACCAGCCTCGAGCACAAACGTGTTGGTGGGACTATAACCGCCGCTAAAAGTACAAGGCGGAGAGTCCCCGCCATCCAAGCCATTTGCTGGGTCAACGATATAATTAACGGACACAGAATTTAGCGGATTTCCGCCAACACGATTCACATAAATAACCGCCTTACCACCTGGAACATTTTTATCTACCTGGAAGGTGGAACGCTCAAAGTTAAATACACCCGCACCGTCGGGAGCATACTGGGAACCTAGAGCTATGATCCCTGCTGTTCCTAAAAAAGGATCCACCGTGGGGGGAATCAATGTATTTGTAGCTTCCAGTGGATCCAACCTAGCGTTCGAAAGCGTAATCCCAGCATAACTAGAGATGTAGCGCACGTAAGGAAAGTCCGGACCGGGAACCACGCTGACAGGAACAATCAGGTCTTGACTCATTTGAAGATTATCAAAGGTCAATGTACCAGTCACATTGCTGATGCCGCCACCAGCATTAACCACTTGAGTCGCAGTTGCGACCTGATGGTAAACATTTGTAATAATGATTGTCTCATTGCCGCTGCTATCCGTCGTATCACTTATGCCAATGGTATAACTGCCCAAGGCTGGCATGTTGGTGGGATATGGACTTAATGGACCGCTGCTGGCAATGGACTGATGATTGCTGGCGTTATATATACTCGTAATCGCATAGCTGTTGCCTGTCAGCCAGTTTGTACCGGTAACCAGCACGCTGGTTGAGGCGGCTCCGTTGGTATAAATGCTGTTGCTGGAATATACATACCCAATCACCGAATTTGTCAAAAGGTAGTTGGTACTGAAAAACGGCCCGTTAAAGCCCAAAGAAGTATAACTTTGGTTAATGTTCGTGCCAATATAATTGGTGATGAACGTGTTCGTAAAGTACACAACATAATTGGTATAGACAATTCCATTGGTAAAGTTCAGTCCATCCACATAGTTAGTCCCCCTTGCCGGGCGGCCAAGCTGCAAGTAACCAAAAATATTGGTAGTGAACGCACCGGAAAATCCGCCACCGTTGGCAGAACCTGTGGTCACATAATTTGTGACAAACGGTAGCATGCTCGGGTCAAAAACATACGGCCCAGTGACCGGCGGATTGGTAAATGAATAAACACCACCCAGTGAGAAAATTAAACCATTCGTTGAACCATTTGTAGTATTTGCCGAGATGTAAGCACAGCCATTGTATGAGAAGTATTGATTGATGGAATATATATTGGTACTCAGGTAGTTGGTGGCAAAAACAATCGGCGGTGTATTAGTATCTTTGAAAGTAACGTACAAATTAGTACCATAATAATTAGTGGTATAGATGTTGGTATAAGTGTTGGGCGTAACCGTATAATCCACCAAAACACGACCATAGGCTGGCTCTGGACGGATCACTGTAATGCGCGCACCCTTTACACCATTAACCGCCGGCGCATTAACCGTTGACGAACCTGGCGAACTGGAATCTGAGTCACTTACCACATAAGATGCACTGCTAAAACTGAACGCACCTGTGGGAACGGTAGGGACGCTCACAACCGGCGTATTCGTATAACTCCAGTTGAGCAGATACGGTCCATAACCTCCGCTGCCAGTATAATTCCCATCGTCCCAACTATCCACAGAGATATAATATTTCTGGCCGGCGGTCACTTGAAACAACGCATAACTGGTGTCATTGACATCGCCAAATTGGGTAAAGCCCGTGCTGTCATCGGAAATTATATTGGTCAGCCCCGGATCGCAAAGTCCCGCAGGCGTCTGCCAAATCGATAATACCGTGTCAAAGCTGCTGCCAATGGTGTCGAACTCCACTGTGCCGGTGGTCGGAGCCGTCCATACAAACCACACAGAATTGGTAATGCCTTGAGATCCGTCGTCATCACAGGTTACCACCAAGGGTTCGCAGGATTCCAAAATGGCCGATGTGTTATCGCCATTGGTGCTGCCGGTGGCACCCGTGAGGGTGAAGGCGCTGGCAAAATTGTCATTGGCGGGCTGGGCAACCGCCGCGCACGCCGCAAAGCCTATAGCCACAGCCAGGAACGGCTTCATCCATCGCTTGACACGCCCAGCGCGTGCGGGGATAAAGCTAGCAAGTGTTTCTCGAATCGTTTTCACAACATTTCTCCATTCGTTCCGGCGGGTCTGCCACCGGATTTAATTTCTGTAAATCTTCTGCAACTGATTATTCCGGGTAATTTAACCAGGGCGACACAACCACTTTATAGTAGTGCGGCACATTGGTAATCGTATCATACAGCCAAACATTCGTCTGCTGCGAATTATCCGGCAACGACGCATTGTTGATGTAGGCCTGCGGCGACACAAAACTGTTGATATGCGCGGAATTGGTGTGGGCCACATTGTTGCCATAATACCAGTTTTTAAAATTGGTATAGGCCAGCCAGTTAATGTTCGTCCCCAAAAGGTTGGTGGTATAATAAATGGCGTTGGTGGCGTTTGGAATCGTGGTCCATTGCAATTTGACGGACTTGGGCGGCAAATTGGTTACCATAGCCGTCAGGTTCACTTCCGAAGACACAAAGAATGGCGTCGGATCCTGCGAGTTGGGAAGGCCGTCACTGTCGGAATCAATCGTTGAACTTTGAGCCAAAGCCGTATTCACGGTGTCGGTCGAACCATCCGAATACACCAAGTTGGTTGAACTATAATAACCCGCATACGAGTAAATCCAGCGCAAACGGCCATTGTTTGCCCCCAGTTTGCTTTGCTTGTCAATCGCCTCGGCTACGGAAACCCCGTTTATCAATGCCTGGGCGTAATAAATCACCATATTCGTGCCAATGGTCAACCAGGGGAAGTTATAGTTGTTAGTTGCGTTGCCTTTGGCCGCATCATCCTTCAAGACCAGGCAATCCACATACAAGGCATTGCTGGTGCCAGTTCCCTTGAAGGTATACGCACCATCGTGACCGAGGTTTATGGCCGGGAGAATATCAAAGATCAACTGGCCAATTGCCTCATTATTTGTATAGCCAGCATTCGAACGACCACGGTCCTGGCCAGCCCAAGTGTTTACTACGTTGCGATTGGTCGGTGCAAATAGCGTAATGACTGTCCCCAATAAATCACCTGAGGCCGGTTTGATCGGCAAATTCAGCCCAACGCCAGTGCTGTTCGTGCCCACGACCCACATGTTCCCGTTGGTAATACCCGAATCAGTGAGGATATTGGTAGCCAGCAGCGTAAGCGAGCGGCCAGCCTGCATGACCAAATTACTGGTAACAATATTGCTGGCAGTTATAGACACATCCCCTCCAGCGTATAGTGAACCGTTGGTTAGGGTAGTGGTCAACGATTGCAGCACGAATGAACCCACGCTATTTGAGAAAAAGTCCGAACTGATAAAATTTCCCGCATAAATCATTGCCCCATAGTCCGAAAATATCCCGTTGTTTATAAACGCCGTATTATACAGGAATGAAACCGTATTGGTGGTCACCCCGAGGCCGCCGTAGAGATCGCCATGTCCCTGCCAAGACAGGTTGATGGAAGTAGTTGCCGGCGTAAACATGGTCGAGATCGTATTACCGGCGGTGCCCGTATTCAACGCGGTAACTGTGAAGCCGTGATTAATCAGCGGGCCGGCCACGGCCACGGGATTTGCCCTGGTGGCGGTGCTATAACTTGAACCCGCACCGTTGGTGGCATTGATCGCAGCGATCAAGTTACTAACAGTTCCATCAAACGAACCAGGAACAATCAACACCTCGTTGGCAACCGAATTGGTCAAAATGCCCACAAACAAGTATTGGATGGTGCCAATTGTAACCTTGTCTTTCTTCACGGCATTGGTGCCAGTCTCAACCAGCATTCCCGAAGCTGCCACGGGAGGATAGATATTGGTCAGCAACGGATGGCCAAAATTGGCTGAGTTGCCCATGCGGATAGCACCGTTATTGGTCAAATAGCGCAGATTGGGCACCGAGCTTTGCCAGAATATGGTTGGCGAGTTCAGGTTTAATTCACCCTCCAATGAGGTCGCACCATTGCCGGGCGGATTAGTCGTAACTGTCAAGTTTTGGGCGTCGGCCGTAAATGTACGCATTACATTGAAGGTATCGCTGATAATAATGCTATTGGTGCCATGCAAAATTAAATCCTGCACCTGAGCTGCAGTTGTTGGCTGCAATAAGCTGTTAACCATCAGAACACGATAATCATTGGTGGCACCCGTAACCGGATCAACCGCCAGCCACCGGGTATTCCACGCCTGGATATTGCCAACCCAGGTAGGAACCGCCGACTCCATCGTGTTGGAAACACTCAAAAAACCGTTGGTAACGCCCAGGTTAAGATCCGCGTAAGGAGTTTGAATCAATGCACCCGCACTTCCGTTAAATTGGTAAGGCGACTGAATAGACATGTAACTGAGACCGGTGAGTTGGGCCAGGGTAAGATCCAAATTAGTGGCGCCAGTGATCTGAATCCGCCCCGGCAGATTGGTCACAGAATAATTGGGAATGGTGTTGGTGTCGCCGCCAGGCTGCAAAACAATATTGGCAAAATCGAATGCGTTGGTAACAGGTCCCCGCAAAAACACCGGCGAAAATCCCGAGCTGGCAGGAGGGCCGAGATTCAGGGGTATCCCCGAAAAACTGACTTGAAAATTAAATGGAACAGTAATGATCGGCAAAACATTGGTCGAAGCTCCCAGCACATAATCATCACTGAGATACAGGTAGGTGGTGTCAGTATTGCCATCGACGGAGTTAAGATATGAGCCGGCCCACTGAATAATGGCATTTCCTGATCCCAAAAAATTCAGAGGTTCAAAATAAACACTGGTCGCCATGTTGGTACTGGTGTCTTGGATAAAGACGGCACGAATGACGTTATAACCGGGCTGCGTGGTCTGAATGTCAATATAGGTGGTGGCAGTGGTTTGAAACAAATTAAATGGCGGCACTCCAAAAAAACCAGAAGTATTATTTGCCCCGTTTAATTCGAAAAACGGAGACCAAGTGTTCGTATTTACATTATAAACACCATATCCCGTGACCAGCGGACTGCCTTCCACCGTCAAAGTGCTGCCCGACAGGTCCACATTTAGCCCCGTTAACTTAATTAGACCGCCCCCACCAACATCGATTAGGCCGGGATTAACTATATTGGTGGCGTTAACCACGCATTGGTCGAAGCCCAACAATGCAAACTCACCTAAAAGTGGGTCAGAGGTGTCAGTGGACGAGCCGCAACTAATTGTTCCCGAATTAAAGAAGCTACCGGCCATTAGATGCGTGCCGGTACTGCCTATTTGGGTATCAAAATGATAACCAGAATTAGCCACCATCAGACCGGTATTGGTATAATTGACGGTATCAAACATCTCATAATAAGGCGGTATGACGCTAAGCGAGGTAAAGTTGATCGTGAACGAATTGTTGTTGATAAAATTCGTGGCATCAATGGTGGGCGGATAAGCCAGATTTCCCGGATAATCAACTACCCCGTCGTTAATGTAATACGGATCAGCTGCCCCGGCCGTACCCACCGCAAGCAAGGCTAATGCCCCGCAAACTAACGGCCATGTCGTCAAGCGCTTCATAAAATTGTGGTCACGATGTGTAGATTGCGTGCAGATCATTGGATCGTAATCGAGTAGGTCCACTGAACGGATCTGCCCAATGAATCCGTCAAGATAAGGTTGAAAAGGAAGGTGCCAGACTGGGTTGGCGTACCGGAAATTGTCGCTGAGTTGTCAGAGTTGGAGGTGATGGCAAGCCCCGGAGGCAAACCGCTGCTGGCCCAAGTATAAGGAGTTGAGAATGCGCCACCCGTTGCATTGAAAAGCACATTATAAAATGTTCCACGCGTGGCCGAGAGGGGCCCTGAGGGTGTGTTGATGACTTGAATTAAAATTTGGCTTTCTAAATTGTCTATGCTGGTACCATCAGGATAAATGACGGGGTCGTTAGTTGTTCCACCGTAGGATCCCCATACAAAATATTGTTGGTAGAACGTATCCGTAACGTCACCCCCTGGTGTCTGATTATAATAGGGACTGCCATACAAGACATCATTAATGGCCACCGTGCCATTGTAGTAGGCCGGCCCCGATTTGTTGTATGATATCTGAACCGGGGTGGTAATGGTTCCAGGACCGGCCAGCCCAATATAGGCCTGGTTTTGGTCGAACGTTACATTGCGGGCAATAACATAGATACGACCTGCGGTAACAATATCAGATGCTGAAAATTGCACGTCCGGTTGAGCCACAATCCGCTGGAAATGCTGCACAACAGCTTTGCTGTTGGTTACCGTCACCAGTGAATAGTTATTAGTGATTGGCTGGAAATACTGCCCCAACAACGAATCATAACTGCTCTTAACCAAGGTCATCTTTTCAATGCCCTCATAAAGTGCAGGAGGCGGGTTTGATGCCAGGCACGAGACAGGATTAATCACAAACGTATAATTGGTAAACGAGCTGATTTGGATCAAGGTGCTGCTGTAGGTTACCGTATTGGTGGCAGTCACGAGGTTGGTATTGGCACTGGTAAGGAAATTCGTGGTGGTATAGACATTCGTCAAACCGGTGTAGAGAATGTCCAACGGACAATAATTGGTGTAAAACGGCGGCAACAAAAAGAAATCGCCCGACGGCGTATTCAAGGTAATGTTTTTTACGACGGTATTGGTGACCGGCAAAGCAGGATAAGGTGCCCCGGTATTGGCCGTTACCGTGGTGGTTTGCTGCTGAATAGTGGTCGTTGGCTTGGTCTTGTTGGGAAATACATTACCAAAAGTGGTCACGTACTTTTCCAACAAATAGGGATGGGCATTGCTCGCTGTAACCAAGGTAAGCACGGGCGGATAAACCGTGCCCACACCAGTATTGGTAAAATATTGGGTGTATGTCCAGTTAGTCGCCAGCACAAAATAATTTGAAGAACTCGAAATTACCAGGCCCGGGTACAAAAGTTGTAATGCCGCGGGGCTGTTCGTCGTGGCCATGCCCAAAAGCCAGCCGTAATCGCCGTAACCAAAAGCACCATCGTAGTAATAAAAACCGCCATTTAAAGCAGGATTATTCGTAGCGGTGCCTGCTGGAAACAACTGTTGCAACGTGGAATTTGTACTGATGGTATACAACAAACTGGAGGCATCTACGTCCTCCATGTTAATATTGTTGGAACTCAACAAATATTTTAAACCCGCCATATCGTCCCGCGTCAGACCCGTATAATATGTACCGTAAGCATACACTCCTTGCACCGTGCCAAGTTGGAGTCCGTTAGTGGTGTTTATGATCATATATCCACCATAAGCAGATGCCACTGGTGAATAGAGACTAGCCGAAAGATCAGCTGCATATGGCACCGCGAGCGCCGTGGGTGTGCCCACACAGTTTTCCATTATGAAATAACTATAGAGGGTATCATTTACGTACGGTGAGGCTTGAAGCTTGTTTAAAGGAGTAGAAAAATAATCAAAATTCCTTTGCACAACCAAATATTCCATGTCCGCAGGACAGGGTAGTGGTCCAGCCGCAGTACGTTCATGCAATGTCCAAGTATAACGGATCGGATCAGCCAGGCCGAACTCCTCCATAAAAATACCCATGGTAACTGACTTTAAATCAAACATGCCCAATGCTTGGGCTTGATAATTAACATGGCGGGTGTCCAACGAAAATTCGGTGAGATTGCCACTATAGCCATCAACTCCATGGCTTGGTCCCACAGAATTATTTGTAAAGGCACTGGTGAGCAAGGCACACGCCTGATCCAATGCCACCACGCCGTTGGAACCAAAATAATCCAAAAATGACGCATCACAGGCATAGTACAGCACAGGAAGGTTACGCCGGTATTCCTCACCCAGATTTTTGGGTGCCACCAAATCCCCATTCAAACCGTAGCCAATGACGGGCGTTTGCCAGGCATCACCATTACCTTGGACTACCGAAAAAGGCTTAGGGTCATTGCCAATGGGCCCGCCTAGTGAATATGCCCGTGCTGAGTTGAGCATTCCAACCAAAACCACAATCAGCAGCAAAAATGTCTTCATCGCTTGTCGCATATAGGTCTTCATTAGCGCATCAGGACCACCCGGTAGTAACCGGCGTTATTGCCGCCTACGTTGATTGAATCTGCCGAGCCAGCCGCAAACCGCGCGGCACCCCAATTACTCCAGGTCTTGAAATCCGTGGTCAGCTGCACCTGATAAGTTGCACCGGGTTGGGTATTCCATATAAGGAACATGCCTTGATCCGTTTTGACAAATTGCTGGGTCAACCAGGTGTTGGCGTCCAAGGGGTTGCCGCCGCTTAAAAAGACTTGATAGACGGTCATATTGGGAGTGAGTTTGTAGCCTGGCGCAGGCCATTGGGAAATATCACTGCCATAATAGGCAATCATCCATTCCGAAGGAATACCACCCCAGTTCAAACCGCCCCAAGTAGTGCCACTGGCAGACGGTGAAATCGGCGAGCGACGACCATCCGTAGTGACGTAGTCCAAGGCAAAAGCATGTGTACTGCTGGCAGTCAGGCCATTGGCTGAGGTCATGGTCCAAGAATTGCCACTCACCACGGCAGTTGGCGTACTGTTACCATCTACGTATACTTCGTAATTGGTAACAGACAAGCCGAGCAGGGCCGGCCACGAAACCATCAACTGAGGTTGATAGACGTTATTGCTCACCACAAAGGGCACCCATACATATGGGGCAGCCATGGGTTGCAATATGGACGAAACATTCATGAACCGCTGCGCAAACAAATCAAAACTGTAGGGCGACCCGGTATAACTGGTCCATACCGCCAAAAACTGGCTTACTCCGTCGGAAGCCACGACCGGCTGCATTTGCTGGCCAACCGTTGTAGTATTAACCCGAAATTCAGTGCCTACCAGAGAGCCGTCGTTGTGTACAAACTGGCCATATACGCCCTCACGCGAGCCATCCTGCCCCCAACTGGTCCAAAGCACCAAATAATCCAGACCTATGGCACTGATTTGAGGGATGTATTGATTTCCCTTGAGGTAAGTATTAATCCGGCCTATGGCACCTCCCACTCCCGATTTGGTAAACGGCCTGCCATACACATCCCAACCGTTGGCAGTGCCAGTAGTGATCTGGCTCCAAACCACCATAAATCCGCCATCTGAAGCTGCCGCCACGCGGGGATTTCCACAGGCGGAATTATTCCCGCCATCCACGTTAAATTCACCCGTAACCGGCACGCCATTGCTTTGGTATAGGCGGGCATAAATGTTCACACTGGGCGTCACGGCAGATGCATAATAGACACTGTTTGATTGCAGCACAGGTGCCACGGCCTGCTGTTGTTCTGAAACCCATGTCACCACAAATCCGCCCCCTTTTAGGGCCGCAACCGAGGGTGTGCGCTGGTTGTAATTGGTAAATTGGTTGACCAGGAATTCGTTACTGATGGTCAGGCCGCCTGGCGAAAGAATTTTGGCGTAGACATCCATCAAACTGTTTGTTCCCGCCTGATTGAAACTGGTCCATACCACTACTACGTTGCTGTCATTTAACACCGTCATGGCCGGGGTAACCTGAAAGCTGTTGGTCCTGATAAAGGTGCTGATTACCAGATCCGTAGTGGTTAAAAACGTGTTGGTTGGCGTCAAGAATCGCCCGTAAATTCTTTGAAAACCCTCTGTGCCGCCCTGCCACACAAAGGCTGCACCGCCATTTTTGAGCAAGGCAACCCGGGGATTCTCCTGGTCCCCTGCCGCAGTGACATTCACCCGAAACGAACTCAGCGTACCCGAGAGGGTGGAATCAACGCGCCGAGCACTGACGCCCCAGCCGGCTCCGTCCGTGGCGTTGTCCTGCCAGACAATAAATCCGTTGGTCGGGGAAATGGCCGCATCCGGAAACATCTGATCGCCAGGTAATGACCCCACGATGCCATATTCATATCCGTTGGCGGAATAATAGTTGGTTTGAGCAGAGGCGGTGGAAACTGCCGTCAACAGCGCCACTGCAAAGCAGACGGCAACTGTCTCGGCGCATACGGACAACAACTTCATGCGGCACGCGGAAGATAAACTACCTGGCCGGATTTGTCTAAAAAATTTTATGTCGGCCCCCGCGCGGTTGACCGCGCTGGCCACTCGATTGAACCAGCTGTGCAAATTCATGTTCAAATTAACTCCACCTGCTGCCCGGACATGGTCCGGTCCAGATTGTCCAACATGCCCTTAAATCCCCACCCGCGAAACAATTGACGCAATTGTTCCCGGTTCTCCGGCCTGGCCATCAGTCGCTCTGGTACGAACTCGCAGGACACTTCATGCAACTGAACCAGCTTCAAATTCCGCTTTACCGTCTCGACCGCACTTTGAAGCGCGGCACGCAATTTTTCGGACTTCACCTCGGACAACCGCTCAAACAAGGCGGCCACCGACCCAAATTGTTTCAACAAATCCGCAGCCGTCTTGGTGCCCACTCCCGGCACTCCGGGAATGTTGTCCACCGCATCACCCATTAACGCCAGCCAGTCGGCCACTTGCTCCGGAGCCACGCCAGCCTTGGCCTGCACCTGCTCCCGGCCCCAAACCACCGGCGCTTTATCATTCGGGTTCCACAACCCAATCAGGGGCGAAACCAACTGCATAAAATCCTTGTCAGAACTGGCAATAACCACGTTCCAACCGGCGGCCGATGCCTGGCGGGCCAGCGACCCTATATAATCGTCGGCCTCAATGCCCTCGCCGCAATAACTGGCCACGCCCGCTGCCGCCAAATAGCTCGCTATTTCGTCCAGTTGCGACGCCAAATCAGCCGGCATTTCCGGGCGTTGCGTTTTATATTCCGGCAACGCCGCCATGCGTTCACTGCTTAAACCACCATCCCAGACAACAATCAAATGTGTGGGCTCCAATGCCGCACGCATTTTTTCGAGCATCTTGACAAACCCATAAATGGCATTGGTGGGTTTGCCTTCCGGACCGCGCAAGTTGCGGATGGCGTGAAATGCCCGGTACGCGTAGGCATGGCCATCAACGATCAAAAGGCGGCTCACGGATTATTCAAAATCACGGGCGAACCATGGACGTTCTTTTCAGACGAAACCGGCGCGCCACCTTCAGGCTGCTGAGGGTACGAGGCCTGGGCAAACGGCAATTCATCATCCGTATGCACACGGCTGCCAGCCGGGTCAACAATAGTGGCGGTCACGAAGACCATTAAATTCTTCTTCACCGTGTTCTTGCTCTGGCTTTGGAACAACCGGCCAATGACAGGAACATCGCCAATGATCGGCACCGTATCCTTGGTGCTAATCACGGATGACGTGATCAAACCACCCAAAACAACCGTCTGATTATCCCACACATTGACGGTGGTCACAATCTGACGAACCGTGAACAGCGGCAAGGCCACGGGGAGTGTCACACCATTCAATGAGCCAATCGTTGTGCCAGGATTATAGCCGGGGATCGCATTGGCCGGAATAGTGTCATAACCGTCAAATTCAGTGTCCGAAGGGATCAGCGCGAGGTTGATGGTATAACCATCCGCCAGTACATAAGGGATCACATCCAAGATAGGCCCTACTTCCACCTGACTGGTGATCGGTGATTCTGAGGCAATACCAGCATTGTTAATGACCGTACCACCGGTGCTAGTACCCGTACCCGCGTTTTGTGACGTGGAGCCGTTATCAAAGCTAAAGCCCGTGACCACGTTCTTGATTTGGGTGGCACGCATCTGGGTCTGGCGACCGCTCATGGTGGTGATTTCGGGTTCACCCAAGTTCTCCACACCGTTGCGTTGCTCCAGCGCCTGCAAGGTCACGCGAAAATTCGGGTCTGTCAGGATGCCGGTAAAGGTGGCCAGCGTCGGTGCGCTGTCGCGCAGACCGCTGGTAAGCAACTGGTCAGTACTCGACGGCAGCAGCAGATTGGCCGTGGAGTTACCAGGAAAAGCACCCGTTCCGGTGCCAAGATTCGGATTGGCTGTAGACGCCGGCACCGTCAACGATGGCGAGCTGCCACCTGTGCCCACAACTTGATTGCCCAACTGGAATTGGCCAAGATACCAGTTGAAACCCAAGGCTTTGCTGTCCGTCTGCTGCACTTCAATGAAACGAGCCTTGACATGCACTTGCGGGGGCACTTGGTTCAGTGTTTGAATTGCCCGCTCAATCGTGTCCAAATCAGATTCCGTGGCCTTAACAAAGAGCAAACCTAATTTTTCGTTAAAGAACACAGCCTTGCCCGGAGGCTGGAGCAGGTTCACGCCCAACTGGGTAAAGAAGGTACGTGCGAGTTCGCTGGGCGTGGCTTCCGATGTTTGCGTGGTAATAAATGCCATACCACCAGCGTTTTGCTGATTACCGCCACCGCCGCCGCCACCACCGCCAGTACCAGTAGCACCGCCCGCAGTACCGTTGGCATTAAGCAAACTACCCGAACCACCGCCCTGACTACCACCGCCACCGCCACCGCCACTGCTGCCATTTCCAGTATTACGCAGTGAACCGGCACCGGAGAATGCATTCACAACACCGACCACCGCGCCGCTGTTTTGATTCTGGCCACTGCTGCCGCCGCCGCCGCTGCTGCCTGAGCCGCCACTGCTACCATTATTTTGAGTACCGCCAAAGCTTTGGGCGCTTACGTTTTCCAAACCGCCATAGAACGTGTTAGGATCCAAATGGAAAGTGCGCATGAACAACTGCGGTGTTTCCGGCCCCTTGGCAGAGAATACAATTGCGAAATCTTGAATGGAATATTTGATGGGATGATCCGCCACCAAAACGATGGCATCCAGCACATCTGCCAAACGCACATCAACCATACCGGGTATCTTTACAATGTAAGAACCGACATCCAACTGCTCAGATGCGCCACCAGTGGTATCAGCCGCAGGAGCCACCGGGAGTCCTGTAGCCGGATCAATTCCACCTGCACGTGCACCAGGAAGACCAGCACCAGGAATAGCACCGATACCACCACCAATACCACCACCACCGGGAACGCCTAACGCCCCCTGGGGAGCGGCAATCGCCTGCCCAGACAGGTCGGGGTTGTTATTGATCAAAAAGTTGATGCCCTTATGGTCCTTGTCGCGCAAACGACATTGCTCAGTCAACTGCTTCACAACTTCGCTCAACGGGAGGCCGTCAAAGGAAACATTGTCCAGGCGAATGCTATCGAGTTTGGACATGATCGCCTGCCGGCCTGCACCTGTAAATACGAGCGTATTGGTGGCATAGGGGTTACCAATGGAAGGAAGATTTGCCGAAGACCTGGGCGGAATCCACTGTTTTTCCACTTTTTCCATGCGTTCCTGCGTATCCGTGTTATGCATTTGGATATCGCGATGAATTTTGTTTTGCTTGATGAGATCCAAATAATAGATGGCCGTGGAATTGTCTGGGTCCAAGGCAAGCGCCTGGGTCAGCTTGGCCTCGGCTTCGGTATACTTGCCCATGTCATAGAAAAGTTTTGCGTCCTGAACCATCTGACTGGCATTGCCCTTTTCAGCGATGATCTGGGGCACCTTGTTCAACGCGTCATCGGAAGGTATCCGGTTCTTGTAGAACTCCAGTAAATCATCGTTCTTTTTCTTGGCGGCCAGCACGCGCGCGGCTTCGGGGCTCACTTTCAAATCATTTTGAACCTTGATGACTTGGCCAATCTGCTCATTGGCTCCGCGGAAATCGCCACGGTCTTGAGCGTCCTTGGCGAGTGCGAGACGCGTGTCGGTCAACCCTGACACCGCTTGCAGTGTTTCTGCGTCCGCCCCTGAACCGATACTTTTGGCCAGATCGCACGCCGCCTGATAGAGCCTGGCGGAAGCGGCAATGTCCCCACGCTGCGCAGCCGCCCGGGCATCGACCAATTTCTGGCGGAGCTCGATTATGTGGGATTGGCGCATCACCGCCTCAGTGTCGGCAGCATTAATGGCAGAGTTGTCCTGCGCAAGCAAGGTACTGGGAATGAGCACCACGGCGGCAAGTCCAAGAGTAAGTACAGCTTTGGTCATGGCAAAATCAGGTTCGTCTCAAATGGGGCGTTGCAATAGTAAAAAATAACAAACTCAGGGTGTAAAAGGCAAAGATGTTTTTTTCTGGTTTGACTGATCCATCAAAATCACCTCGTTCTGATTGATGTCGACTACCACATAATCCACTCCGCCGAAAGAGACCCTATCATTTACACGTCTTTGCCGGAAGACTTTTTTCTCCGGATCATAACGAAAATCTGCAGCATACCCATCCACCCGCCGGTAGGGCTTGTCTTTGCTCACCGTAATTTCTTCCTGGGTGTCCATCAATTTCAGCGTCAATGATTCCGGGCTATCGCCCGGGCCTTTTACACTAACCAAGGCAAAAAGGTCATTTGGTTTTTCGTGCAGGGAAGCAAACCGGCGCACGGGCTGTTGTTTGGACTTGGTGGCTGCAGCCTGACGCTCCACCTTAATGACATAGTTGGTAGCCGCCTCATTGGTAATGACTGAATCCAACGAAACAATAAAATACAGGGGCGTGATATTAGTGACTACCGCCATGCGTAAGCCGGTATTTTTAGCCGGGATGAGGCCCCCATCCAGGGCCCGTTGCCATTCCTGCGGATTTAGCAGTTTATTCGTGCTTTCGAAATCCAGAAAATAAGGTGATTTGGCGCGCAGGGTGGCGTTATTTTCGATGGTCAAATCCACATTACTCAGCAAGGTCACATGCGGATTAATGAGAGAGTTCCGCATGTCTTCCATTTGTTGCTTGTCGGAGGAAATGAAGGCGAGCATGAACACCAGCAAGCCAATCAAACCCGCCAGCATAACGCCCAGCAGGATTTTTTCGTAATGTTTTTTCAGGAAAGCCATGTTAACTTTTAGGCGACAGTTTCACGGTTTCTACCTGCAACGTGACCCGCAGCAATTGTTCTTTGATCGCCGTTGGCAGGCCCCCTTTACCGGGTACTGCACCAGTTCCACCGGCTACACCTCCCGGCGGCAATTCTCCCGGCGGCAGTCCGCCTGGCGGAAACATACCGGGAACCCGATAGCGCGGATCCATGCCCCCAGGCGAATAACCGCCAGGCATGCCCGGATTCATATTATCCATTCCACCAGCCGAAGCCGGCAATGGTTGAACCATGACATATTTGATGATAAACGGATTGGTCGAGGTGGCAAACCCGCTGATAACCTTGGCCAGTTCGGGAGTGAAAGAGTGGAACGTAATCACGTACGGCATCATAATGGCCATGTCATTGGTCGTCGGGCGGTCGTCAATATAATCCGCACCCTGGGCACCGGCATCATCATCCGACAAGCGCACCCGTTGGATATTTTCGAGGTCATTAATCCGGGCATTAAACAAGACTTGGACAATTGCCTTGACCTCACCCAATTGCTCCGCCAAAGCGGCCAGTCCAGCCGAAATGGTCAGCTCGCTGCTTTGTTTTTGAAACGAGAAGTTATAATTGGTAACCGGCAGTGTAACATTGTTGTCCTTGGCCTGTTGCTGTAATTGATAAATGGTTGCCCCCAATGCCGTGGCGTACGTTTTGCTGTTAACTTCGCCCGAGGGAATCGAGTGGATGGGCCGGAAATAGGTCGTCGACTCATTAACCCAGGCACGCACCAGTTTCTCCTGTTCCTTGGCCACCGTAATATTGTCAACCTTATCATTGCCCGGCTGCATTGGCGAGGTGTCGATATCCTTCAATTTATTGTAAAGCTCATTCAGCGCGGTAGACGCATCCGAATTGTTGGACCAGCCGCGATAAATCAAAAACCCTCCAAAGCCGAGCAAACCGAGGGCAATCACGCCGCCGATCACAAAAATCATGTTGCGTTTGATCCAGCCCATATCAGAGTTTTAACGGATTTGACGGCGTCACAGTTACGGTAAAGGTGAAAGTCCCATTGGCATCGTCCGCTGATATATCGCCGACCAGTTGGGTGGCTTTTAAATCCGGATCCACCATGGGGCTGTTGGCAATCTGGTCACGCACAATATACGCAATATCCTTGTTGTTCACGTTTGCCGAAGCATCCATGAGTTGTCGCAGACTGACGGCCCGGCACAGCAAAGTAATGCTGTTGGTGTTGCCAACCTGGCCGGCTTGGCCTGATTGGTCCGCCGGCGGTGCTCCACCCGGCAACCCGCCAGGGACTCCGCCCGGCGGCATCATACCCGGCGGCATCATGCCTGGCGGCAGCATGCCCGGTGGCAGCATTCCAGGGCGCACTCCCATGGCTGGCGCCGCACCAGCATCGGGAGCCACCATCGTTGCGTTCGGGTTGGAGATTTGCTCAATCCATACGCCAACTTCAAGTCCTGGCTTTTGGGCGGAAAACTTTTTGCGCAGATCATCTTCAGAACGAATCAACGCCAGCCGCATGTTTGCAAGGAAATCTCCCCAGTAATAACGATCCTGCATCCACACGGCAATCTGGTCCGCGTTTTTCTTGGCTCCCTGCAGTTTGCCATAAGCCTGACGGAACACGTTCATTTTGTCGGTTGCCTGCCCCACCTGCGGCGTCAGCCGTTCAATTTCAGCCTTTTTGTTATCGGCCAGCTTCTGGAAGAGGAACCCGACGGCAAACGTAACCAAAACCACGCTCACTACGGTGGCAATCAGGTATGGCTTTTTCTGGTTGAACGACTGCCAGCGCAAGGTGCTGTCCGGCATCAAATTCATTTCCACTGGACAGGTGGCCAGATTGCGCAATCCCAGCCCCACGACTTCGCCCAATGAATGGGCCACGCGGGATAATTCCTCAAGATTGACCTCGGGAGAAATCTGTA
>Ga0265327_10001456_pt1 | contig 29735 bp, 20 predicted proteins | sample 41621metaG_FD_202089 | JGI IMG/M metagenome (GOLD analysis project Ga0265327, IMG submission 202089) | Rhizosphere microbial communities from Carex aquatilis grown in University of Washington, Seatle, WA, United States - 4-16-21 metaG | ecosystem: Host-associated > Plants > Roots > Rhizosphere...
TCAACTTAGGCGCTTTGTGCCGGATTTTGGCGCAGCCTGGCAGCGGCTCCTGGATGACGCTGTCGGTGGCTTTGTGGCTGGCGGCCTATGGTTTGTTTCTGATCCAGTATGTGCCGGTCTTATTGGCGGCCAGGGTGGCGGCGGATTGAATGGGCCGGGGATGCCGGGCCGTCGCCGAGGCTTTGTTTTTTCGCATGATCCGGGATAGTTCCGCACGCTAATGCTTCGCCGTGTGCCCATTGCCATTGTCGCGCTGCTGACGGCTTTGCTGTCGGGCGGCTCCGCCGCCCAGGCTACTGAGGCGGTCGTGTTGCAACTGAAATGGAAGCATTCTTTTCAGTTTGCCGGTTATTACATGGCGCGGGAGAAGGGCTATTACCGCGCCGAAGGGCTGGAGGTGGAATTGCGCGAAGGCGAGCCGGGCAGCCATTTCGTCGATGAAGTCTATGCCGGCCGGGCGCAGTACGGCACCGGCTCGACCAATTTATTATTAGACCGCAACAACGGCGTCGGCGTGGTGGTGCTGGCGGTGATTTTCCAGCACTCCCCGGAAATCCTCATGGTGCTGCAAAAATCCGGCATCACCACGCCGCAGCAACTGGTCGGCAAGCGCGTCATGATGACCGGCTTCAGCACCCCGGCGGTTCCGCCCATGCTGCTGAACACCGTCGGCTCGCTGGACAAGTTCGTCCTGCTGGAGCAGACCAACGACTTGCAAGCCCTGATCGACGGCAAGATCGACGCCATCGCCGGCTATTACACCGACCAGCCTTACTATTTCCAGGAAAAAGGGTTTCCGGTCCATGCGCTGAGGCCGATTTACTATGGCGTCGATTTCTATGGCGACAACCTGTTCACCACCGACGTCGAACTGCGCGACCATCCCGACCGGGTGCAGGCGTTCCGCCGGGCCAGCTTGAAGGGCTGGGAATATGCCATGGCCCATCCCGAGGAGTCCATCGCGGTGGTGCAAAAGTACGGATACCTTTTTGACGCCGAGCATTTGCGCTACGAATACAACACGATGCGGGAATTGTTGCTGCCGGAATTCATCGAGATGGGGCAGATGACCGCCGGGCGCTGGCGGCATGTCGCCGAGGCTTATGTGCAACTGGGCATGCTGAGGCCGGATTACTCCCTGGAAGGCTTTCTCTACGATCCCAACCCCACGGTCGCGTTTGAAAAGGTCAAACGCTACGGCTTGCTCGCGCTGGCCGGCACGTTTTTGGCCGGGATGGCCATCTTAGTCCTGGCCGGGTTTAACCGCCGCCTGCAACGCGAGATCAAAGAGCGCAAGCGCATCGAAATCGAGTTGCGGCAAAGCGAGCAGCGCTTGACGGAAGCCCAGCAGATCGCCCACATCGGCAGTTGGGAATTGGATCTGGCCGGCGGCGCGGCGGTTTGGTCGGACGAGACTTACCGCCTGCGCGGCTATGAGCCGGGGGGGGTCGAGCCGTGCCTGGTCAATTTCCTGTCCCGCATCCACCCGCAAGACCGCGCCAAAGTGGAGGCGGAAATCCTCGCCTCGCAACGGCGCGCCGACGGGGCTTACGGGGTCGAGTACCGGGTGGTGTTGCCCGACGGCGGCGAGCGGCTCATCGACGGGCGCGGGCGGGTGGTTTTCGACGGCGGCGGGCGGCCTTTGCGCCTCGTCGGCACCTCGCTGGACATCACCCGCGAGCGCAAACGCGGCGAGCAAGACTTGGCGGAAAGCCGCGCCCGGCTGGCCTGCGTCGTCGAGTCGGCGATGGACGCCATCATCGCCGTGGACGAGAGGCAGCACATCGTCCTGTTCAACGCGGCGGCGGAGAAGATGTTCCGCTGCCCCGCCGAGGAAGCCTGCGGCCAGTCCGTCGCGCGGTTCATCCCCGAGCGCTTCCGGCAAGCCGATATTGAGGGCATCTTCCGCGCGTGCGGCGAGCCCGCGGGCATGGAGGACGCGCTCAACGGGCTGCGCTCGGATGGTGAGGAGTTCCCCGTCGAGTTTTCCATCGCCAAGGCAGAGGTGGGCGGCAGCCGGCTGTACACGGTGATTCTACGCGACATTACCGAGCGTAAACGCGCCGAACAGGCCGTGCGCGACGCCGACCGCCGCAAAGATGAGTTTCTGGCGATGCTGGCCCACGAGTTGCGCAATCCGCTGGCACCGATTCGCACGGCCGTGCAGTTGCTGAGAAAACCAGGCGCGGACGGCGGCTCCCAAGCTGAATGGTGCCGCGACGTGATCGACCGGCAAGTGCGCCATCTGGCCAGCATGCTGGACGATTTGCTCGATGTTGCCCGCATCATGCAAGGCAAAATCACCCTGAAGACCGGTTGCGTCAGTCTGGGCGAGCTGGTGGAGCGGGCGCTGGAGACTAGCCACCCTTTGATCGGCGCGCGCCAACAAGCCATGCATGTCACGCTGCCCGAGCGGATGCCCTGGCTTGAAGGCGACCCTCTCCGCTTGGCGCAAGTCCTGTCGAACTTGCTTAACAACGCCGCCAAGTACACGCCGGAAGGCGGGCGGATCGCGTTGGACGCGGTGGTGGAGGAGGCTTGCGTGGTCGTCCGGGTTTGCGATAGCGGCGTCGGCATCGCCGCCGAGCTGCTGCCCCATGTCTTTGACCTGTTTACCCAGGCTGACCGCTCCTTGGCCCACGCCAAAGGCGGGCTGGGGATTGGCCTCGCCCTGGTGCGCAAATTGGTCGAGTTGCATGGCGGCAGCGTGGCGGCGGCCAGCGCGGGGCTGGGCCAGGGCAGCGAATTTACGGTGCGCCTGCCGCTGTTTGCCTTGGCCGACGAACCGGTGCCGCTTGCTTCGGCGGCGGCGATGCCGGCGACGTCCAAGCTCCGCATCCTGGTGGTGGACGACTATGCTGACACGGCCTTGACGCTGGCTTGGCTGCTGCGCGAGGCCGGGCACGAGGTCGAAACGGCGGACTGCGGCGTGAAGACTTTGCGACTCGCGGCTGAATTTAGCCCGCAGGCGGTGGTGTTGGATATCGGCCTGCCCGATTTGGATGGCTACGAAGTGGCGCAACGGCTGCGCCGGTTGCCGGAAACTCGGCAGGCGCTCCTCGTCGCCGTGTCCGGTTATGGCCGGATGGACGACCGCAAACGCTCGCAGGCGGCAGGCTTCGACCACCATCTGCTGAAGCCGGTGGATTTGCAGGTTTTATTTGCGTTGCTTGCATCCGTCGCGCCCGGCGCGGCGCGGGCAAGCTGAGGTGGGTGGGCCTTATTTGGACAGCGTAAAGCGGGCGACCGTGCCGGCTTTGGCTTTCGGTTGTGTAAACGGCTGGCCGTTGAATTCGATTTGGGTGGCAGGGGAGTTGCCTAGCACGACCGTAAAAGGCGCTTGTCCCGCGTAGATCCGATCTGTGCCGGCCGGGAGGTTTTCATAGACGAGACGGCGTCCGGCCTGGTCGCGGATGGACACCCAGCCGCTGGCCGCGAGCCGAATGGCAATGCTGTCCGGCCCCAGCCCCTTGGGCTGGGCCGCCGAGGAGGGCGGAGTGGCCGGGACTGCCGCCGGCGCGGACGGTGGCTCGGCTTTCGCCGCAGCGCTGGGGTTGGCCGCTGCTTGCGGTGCGGGAGCGGCGGGCGCTGGCGGCTGGACGGCAGGCTCCGTCTGCATGGCGCCTGGCTGACTGGCCGGCCGCTCAAGGGCCTTGGCCTCGGATAGCGTTGTCGTTGGGCCGGGGAGGCGGGCCGGGGGGCTTGCTTCTGCGGATGGCGCGGGCACGGCCGCTGGCGTGCCGGAAGCCTCAAATGCTTGGAATGCCTTGCTGGCGGCCCACAAGACGAGCGCCAGGCCGACCACGGCCAGCGGCAAATAGAGGCTTCGGGAGGATTTTTTGGCGAATGGAGGTTCTTTCTCGGGCTGGACGGGCAGATGTTCCGGAATCAGCGTCCGGTTATAAGATTCGATCAAGGGGTCGGCGGCCAGATTCAACAGGCGTGCGTAGTTGCGCAGGTAGCCGCGCACATAGACTGGCTCGAAGCGGGCAAAGTCATTCTCCTCCAGGGCTGCGATCACCCGTGGCGGGAGGTGCAAAGAGGCGGCGGCTGAGGGCAGCGACAGGCGGCAAGCCTCGCGGGCCTGGCGCAATTGCTGGCCCAATTCTTCTGGGCGGACGGGCGGTTCCGCAGGGGGATCGAGTGATTTTCCCAAACATCATCTCCTAGCGTTCAAGTGCCGACGCGGCTTTTCAAATTGCTTGGGATACTACCCACGCGCAGGCGTTCAGGCAAATTTATTTTGGCGGGGCCGGGCAAGGTTTGCGGTGCCGGCAAGAGCAGGGCGCGAAATCAACGATTTCACGCCCCAAGCGTCATAGGTGTGCGGAGGGGTGGCGCTTGCAGGCCGGCCACAGGCGGCTGCGCGGCTTATTCCTGGCAATACTTGCGGATATTGGCCTGGATTCGGTTGTAGTCCATCAGGCCGCTGTCGCTCTCGTTTTCGCGCATGAGATAGCCGACGCCGTAGCCCAGCAAATGGGCTCTGCTCAGGCTGGATGTGTCCACCGTCCTCAGGAAATCGGCTTGCAGGCTTTTGAAGCGCTGGCACTCCTCAAGCCGCTCTTGCACCTCCTGGTCGTCGCCCGGCCCGTCGGCGGACGGGCTGGGCGGCGGGATGGCCTTGTCCGCTTGCTCCGTGCGCTCGATCTGCTCCTGCGTCATCACCTTCTTCGCGGCGGCGGCGGCCGGCGGGTGTTCGTCGAAATGCGCCTCTCCGCGCTCGTCAGTCCATTGGTACACATCGGCCTGGAGGTATCCGCACCACGCCATCAACAGCATCGCCGCAACGCTTTTCATGTGATTTTCCTCGCCGTGAAGGGACGCGAAGCATTCCAGGCCAAGGCAGGCCGGGTCAATGCCTGCCAGTATAATGGATTTCCACGGCGTCAGGGCTGGGTGCGTAGCGGTTTAGTGGGGAGCGCTCTGGTTGGCTTCGCCCTTGACCGGCTTATGCTTGGCGGGTTTCACCGCCTTCTCGGCTTCTTTGGCCGCTGGCTGGGCTTTGCCTGCGCCGTCTTCGGTCGCCTTGGCGGCCTGTTTGGCTTCCGTCGGCACGGCGTCCTTCAAGGTCTGCGCCGCCTTGTCCTGGGCCTGTTCCTTGACGGCGGCCGGCGCATTCTGTACGGTTTCTTTGGCGGCGCTGGCTTTGCCCGCCGCTTCGTCGGCGGCCTTGGCGGCTTGCCCCGTCAACGCGGTCGCCGCCAGGCTGTGCAAGGGCGCGGGCGCACCGGCTTCGGCCTGGCTCAGGCCGGCGAAAGAGGACAGGACGAAGGCGGAAATAACGATTAACTGCGTTTTCATGGAACGGCTCCTGATAAGGATTATAGGTTTTTAAGATTTCTGCCATCTGCTAGGAGAGCTTGGCGGATAATCCGGATGACATCACTGGAATGCTTCCCTTCCAACAGTTTGGCTATGGGTTTCCAGAGGCACCTTGCTGGCTTGGTGTGATACTAATTTACGCCCCTTCACTTAAATCAAACTTAAAAGATTGAACACAATGAAACATCTGACAGAATGCCCTGAGCGCAAGCCGCTCAACGACGAAATCCATGCCCGTCCCTATATGGAAGTGGACACGCCCGAGCAGGTTTCTTATATTGCCTTGTTGGTGAGCCGGGAAGAACGCTTGCGGGAGTTGGCCCATTTACAAGCGCTGTGCGAACATTTTGGCCGACCCGCCCCCGCCGATTTGGACGGCAAGGAATTCCATGTGGATTGCGGAAGTTTCCGGCTCAAAATAGAGCTGCATGCGGAATTCACCCATTACAAGTTTTTTCGCCAGTCCAGCTTTGCCGACCCGTTCGCCGATCCGGTGATAGCCGCGGTGCCGGGCGATTGGCTGGCCGGTCTGCCTGGCAAGGTGCTGGTCGGCATCCATGTCGCCCTCATCGACGCCGACCGCTCGCCTTTCGATTTGTCCGCCGACGGCCTGCCCCAGTTTTTCGACGGCAACCGCTTGATTGGCGGCAAAGTCTCCGGCGGGGCAGGGGCGGCGTATAGTGACTTCAACCTGCACGGCGACGGCTTCAGCCGTTTGCTCATCGTCAACGAAAGTTTCGCCCCCGGCCAGGCCGGACGCTGTTTGCAGCGGTTGTTGGAGATTGAAACCTATCGCATGATGGCCTTGTTCGCCTTGCCGAAGGCGCGCGCCATCTTGCCCGAGCTGCCCGACGCCGACCGCAAACTGGTGGAATTGACGGCGGCGCTGGCGGAAAGCAATGAACACTCCGACGAAGCCCTGCTCGACGAGCTAACCCAATTAGCCGCCGTGATGGAGAACAAAGTCTCCTCGACCTATGCCCGTTTCAACGCCACGCGCAGTTATGCCAAGCTGGTCAATATCCGCTTGGATCAACTGCGCGAATCGAAAATCGAAGGCATCCCGACCTTCACCGAGTTTCTGACCCGCCGGCTGACGCCCGCGATGGGCACCTGCGAAGCCGTAGACCAATGGCTGCACCAACTCAGCCAGCGCATCGCCAATACCAACCAGCTCTTGCTGACGCGGATAGACGTGCGCCGCAAGCAACAAAACCAAGATATATTAGAATCCATGAACCGCCGCTCGCGGGTGCAATTGCGCCTGCAACAAGCCATCGAAGTGCTGTCGGTCGCGGCGGTCACGTATGCGGCGATTAGTTTGCTGGGCTTGTTCTTCAATGGCATCAAGTCGGTCGGCATCCCCTTCAATTCCGAACTGGCGATGGCGTTGCTAATCCCTGTTATCGGGTATCTCGTGTATTTGGGGGTGCTGCATTTGCACGAGACGATTGAGCGTGAGGAGGGGGAGGATAAGCTTTAAAGTGTGAACAAAAATGATGGGTAGCGGGCTTTGGTGCCTGGTTTAAGTTGCGTGGCGCATACTCTGCCTGCCAGGCTGTTCCCGCCGTCAGGGTTCCTGCCCGACCAAGCGATAGCCCACGCCTACTTCAGTCACGAGATAGCGTGGTCTCGCGGGGTCGGCTTCCAGTTTGTGCCGCAATTGGCCCATATAAATGCGCAGGTAATGGCTGTCATGGACATGCTCCGGCCCCCAGACCTCCTTGAGCATCTGGCGGTGGGTCACCACCAAGCCGGCTTGGCGGACGAGCAAAGCGAGCAGGCGGTATTCGATAGGGGTTAGGCTGACCTCGGCCTCGTCTTTGAACACCTTGCGCCGCAACAGGTCGATCTTCAACGGCCCCAGCCTGAAGACATCTTCCTTCGCGGCGGCCTTGGCCGTCCGGCGCAGCAGCGCCCGCAGCCTCGCATCCAGTTCGCCGGTGCTGAACGGCTTGGTCAGGTAATCATCGGCCCCGGCATCCAGCGCCTCGATCTTGTCCCGCTCTTGGCTACGCGCCGACAGGATGAGTATAGGCAAGTCCGATACTAGCCGGAGGCTGCGCACCAAGGACACGCCGTCCATGTCGGGCAACCCCAGATCGGCAATGGCCAAGCTAGCAATCCCCGTTTTGGCCGTGGTTAGTCCCTGCGCACCGGTTTCCGCCTCGCAGATGTCCCAGCCGCGCCCCCCCAGGCTGGCTTTCAGCAAGCGCCGAGTTTGCGGATCGTCTTCGATGATAAGAACCAGTGGACTCGGCTCGGTCATGGCAATGCTTCCTCTTCCCGCTCCATGGCGGGCGGCTCGCGCAATGGCAGCGTCAGAGTAAAGACGGCGCCGCCCCTGGGCCGATTTGCCGCACCCATGCCGCCGCCGTGCGCCTCGGCGATGGCGCGGCATAGCGACAGTCCCAGGCCGACGCCGGTTTGCGGGCTTTCGGCTTCGAGCCGGAAGAACTTCTCGAACAAGCGATCCTCCAGTCCCGCCGGAATGCCGGGCCCGCGGTCGGCCACTTCCAGCCAGAGCATGGAGGATCGCACCGTGGCGCTGATGTCGATGGGGCTGCCGGGCGGGGTGTATTTGACGGCGTTTTCGACGAGGTTGGTCAACACCTGCTGCACTAGCACAGCATCCATCCAGACAAGGGGCAAGTCGCCGGGCAGGCGGATGTTCACCGGCCTGTCTGCCAAGGCTTTGTCTAGGCGGGCCAGGGTTCCGCCCACGACCTCCTCAATGGCGTTCCATTCCCGTTGCGGAGAGATGGTTCCTGTGGTGATCCGCGCCATGTCGAGGATTTTGCTCATCAGTTCCGACATGCGTTCGGCCTCGTCCAAAATGGCCTTCTTGAAATCGATTCGTTCCTCGGGATCGAGGCTGGACTCGCGTTCCGCCAAAATGCCGGCGGCCCCCATAATCCGGGTCAACGGGGTGCGCAGGTCATGGGAGATGGCGCTCAACAGGGAATTGCGCAGGGCTTCCGCTTCCGCCTGTAGAGTCGCCTCCCTGGCCTGCGTCGCCAACCGGACTCGTACCAGCGCCTGGGCAATTTGATTCAAAAATGTGCTCAGGAATGTCGTGACTTCCCGATTGGACAGGTTCGGTGCCGTTGCCGTCTGTATTGCTAGGATGCCTACCATACCTTGAGAGCCTTCGAGCGGGAAATAGGTAACGTGGTTTTTGACCGGTATGTAGGCGCTGTCTCCATTGATCGACTTTTTACTATCGAATAGCCATTGGGCGGTGCCTAAGTCTGCGCCTCGCAGTGATTGCCGGAGAGGGCGGTCGGCAGGGTAGCGCAGATGGCCGTCGGCGTCCGGTAGCAACAGCACGGAGGAAGCGCCTAGCTCGTCATAAATAGTTGATATTGCCGTCAGGACGACGGTTTGCTCGTCCTGGGCCTCGGACAAAGCCCGGCTCAAGCAATAAAGCGCGGTCGCAAGACTTTCCCGTTGTGCAGCGATACCGGCTTGAAAACGCACCCGCTCCAACAGATTGCTGGTGACATTGGCGACCACCATCATGACCCCGAGTCCGATGATGTTTTCGATATCCGAAATCGCCAATGAGAAGATCGGCGGCGCAAAGAAAAAAGCGAAGGCCGGGGCGCTTAAGAGCGAGGCGATAATCGAGGCGGCCCGGCCAAACCGGGTAGCCACCAAGAACACGCCGAGAAGATAAATCATCAAAATGCTGGCTGGCCCCAACGTGTGCCGCAACGGCCAATCGATCAGCGTGCAGAGGCCCGGTGCGGCCACGCCCCACAAATAGCCGCCGTAGCGGCTTTGTTGTCGACGGGGCACCCGCTGGGGTGCTTGTAACAAGCTGCCCCGCCCACTTCCGGGATCTTCTAGGCCAGCCGTGGCGCACCTCCTGGCTGAGTCTTGCCCAACTGCATACCTCTCAAACTAAAAATGACCGCCGTTGATTAGGAAAAGCGTGGCTATACTGGCAAAGAACCCCAATAAAATGGCAGGCATCCAGCGCAAATGCAGCGTGAATGTATAGCCTTCGCCCTCTTTCATGTTTCCTTTCATCAGGCCCAACACATGCAGCCCGGGCGCGGAGCCAATCGCTAGCAGACTACCGCCCACACCCAATGTCAAGGTTAATAACAACCACTGGCCAACGGGGAATGGGGGGCGCATATTGAGCACTGCGAACATCAGTGTGCCATTGTCAATAGACGAAGATGCCAGGCCAATCAGGATGTTTGCCAAGGTGGGGCTAATTTCGGTGAACAAAAAATTTGCCATGGCATCCAAGTACCCTAAGAAATTGAGCGCGCCGACGATCATCATCGCGCCATAGAAAAACAGCAAGGTATCCCAATCCACGCCCGCAATACATTTGAAGACATCGAAACCCCTTTGCGAGTCCATATAGGTTTTTTTATGATACTCAGTTAAAAAGTGATTGACTTTTGCGAACTTGCCCTCAGATTTAATTAAATAGTAACTAAAAAATTGCAGCATCGCCAAACCAAACATCATGCCCGCTATCGATGGCATGTCAAGAAATACATTGGATAAAACGGTGACCGCTACTGTCAGGATAAATATAAAAATAACCCGTTTGCTACCGCGTTTCAAGACAATTTTTTCTTTTGGAAATGTGGGGCATATGTTGGCAACTGAAAAATGCATGATGGCTGCTGGCACTAGAAAGTTCACTATACAGGGAATCGTCAAAGCAAAAAATTCAGTAAAATGCAGCATGTTTTGCTGCCAAACGAAGAATGTGGAAATGCCACCCAAGGGGCTCATCGTGCCGCCGGCGTTGGCGGCAACCACGGCGTTCAAGCCTGCCAAACCAACAAATTTGGGCTGGCCTTTTCCAATCTCTAGGATGATGTATCCCATCAACAAGCCCACCGTCAAGCTGCTCACGACGGTAGAGAGTAAAAAAGCCAACGCGCCCGTGATCCAAAATAATTTCCGATAGCTGTATTTTCTATTGACCAACACAATGCGCAAAGCATCGAAAATACCCCGCTCAGTCATGGAGTTCAAGAAAGTCATTGACACGGTGATAAAGAGAAACAATTCCGCATAAGACGTCAAATTACTTTGAAAAACAGTGGCAATATTTTTTGCCGTTCCATATTCCACTGAATAATACACAAAAATGGCGAACCAAATGAGGGCCGAACCCAATACCATGGGTTTTGCCTTGCTTAATTGATGCATATCTTCAGTCATGGCGACGGCATAAGCAAGCACTGTGATTGCAATCGCAAAATACCCAACGAAATGATGCTTCAAATCAATTTCTGTTGCGGCAGTCGCTTCTTCAGCGAACCCCAAGGAAGGCGCAAGAAAAAGAGTTATCAAGACAAGGAGATGGCGAATATCGATGAAGGTGTTTGCGGTTTTCATTGTCAGCTCTAGGGATTGGGAGGCCTGTGAAGGTATGGATTTTCACGAAGAGCAATAAGTGTAATGAGGATGGTGTAAAAAAGGCGTAAAGACGCCACAGGCCATGATTGGCTGTATTTAAACAAGCGACACTCGGATGACAGGAGCGGGATTTGCTCGCCTATGCGGCGCGTTGCGGGTATGAGAAGATCGAAGAGGCGGTGTGAATCGCCTCGGGAGGCTAGGATAGGGCCGTAGGGGTGAGAACGAAGCGCCCCGTTCCTTTATACGGCGATTCGTGCGGTTCGCAGGCTCACCATGCCCTTGACCCTGCCGCCGCTACGCAAGCCGTGTCGCACGATAGCTCTGTGAGAGCCTATCGAAGTCTCTGCGATGGGTGTTTAGTCGGCCGACAAGTCCACTCTGACCACATCCCCACGCACCTCCACCAATTGGTGCGAAGTCAGTACCACCATGCCGGCTTGTGCCAAATGCGCTTCCAATAAGCTGCGCACGAGGCCGATGCCGGACACGTCCAAAGCGGTGAACGGCTCGTCTATGATCCAGAGCCGCGCCGGGCAGACCAGCAGGCGGGCCAGTGCGACGCGCTGCTTTTGGCCGGCGGACAGCGCTCTAGCGGGGATGTCTTCGCGGCCCGACAAGCCGACTTCGGCCAAGGCCCGAAAAACCTTGCCCTCGTCGAAAGGACGGCCGGCCAGGGCCAGATCCATGCGCAGATTTTCCAACGGCGACAATTCGGCCTTCACGCCCAGGGTGTGGCCGAGGTAGGCCAGTTGCGCGAAATAGGCCGGGCGTTGTTTGAGGATGTCGAGGCCGTCCCAGCGCACTTCGCCTTCGCTGGGCAGGCTCAGGCCGGCCAGGATGCGCAGCAGGCTGGTCTTGCCGCTGCCGTTGGTGCCTTCGATTTGCAGCAATTGGCCGGGGTGTAGCCCGAAATTGAGGCCGGTGAACAAGAGGTTGTCGCCGCGTACGCATTCAAGGTCGACGACTGCCAGCGTGGCGTGGGGCATGGTGGGCGGGAGGCTCGGAATGGGTTGAAAAGCGGCGGGAATGATACCGCCTCAGCGTTGCCATTGATAGACGGACAGATAGCCGCCCCAGCCGGATTGATACACCAAGGACTGCCGCTCCAACGGCTGGGCGAGCGAGGTCGTGAACGGCAGCAGCCGGGCCAGCAGGGTTTTGACGCCGGCTTCGGTGGTGATGCGCCAGACCCTCGCGCCGCCGCCCGGCAATTGCTGGACGAGGTAGGCGTCCAGGCCGGTTTCGCCGGCCCAGCGCTTCACTTCGGCGATTTGCGCGTGGATATTGTCCGCCTGCGGAAAGACCCGCGCCTCGAACGGCAGCTTAACCCCGCTTAAGGCTTCGATTTCGCTTAAGCGGGCGAGGTCATCCAGGCACAGCAGCCAATATACCGGCTGGCCTTTTGGCAACACGCGATCCATGTCGGCCAAGGCCGCGTCGGCGTCCATGGCCAGCCAGCGAGCCAGTTGCTTGAGCCTGGACGCGTCTTCGGCGAAACCGCCGCCGGCCTGTCGCCAAAACGTCTGCTGCTGTTTGTCGGGAAAGGCGCTGGCGACCGGCAAGTCCAGCCAGGGCTTGCGCCCGGTCAGAAAACGCACGCGCTGGGCGTCGTCCCACCAGGCGAGAAACAAGGCGTCCTGTCCTGTGTGTTTCTGGATGGCTTCGGCGGCGGCTTGCCACAGGTCGTGGCGCAAGCCCGCCTCGCCTTGGCCTTGGGCCACGGGCGGGAACACGATGGCGCTGGCGGCCTGGCCGTCCTGGTAATGGGCCACATTCAATTCCACGCCCGCCGACTCCCGGCCGATGCGGTAACGCGCCAGGCTTTCGACAGGGTAGGCCCCGCGAATGTCGGGAAAGCCCGCCTCGCCGGCTTTCAGTTCGGCGAGTTTTTCATAGTTCAAGCCGTGGCCGGAAAAATTCGGCAGGCCAAACACCATCAGGCCAAGTCCGGCGAGAATGGCAATGGCCCCTAGCGTGGTTTTTAAGGCATTGTTGGGCCGCCGGGCGGTTTCAGTATTGCTCACGGTTGTATACCTGTTATCGCCTTGTTCGATGCCAATGAAAAAACGGCTTGCCGGAGTCCTCGCCCCGGCAAGCCGTCTAGCCCCGCCTCTAAGCGGCGTCAATCTTTTTAGCGCTTGCGGCGGATCATCACAAAGCCCACTCCGACCAGCAAGGAGCCGAGCAGGTAGCGCCCGCCGCCTTCCAGCACCGCGTGGACTTCGCCGGCCTGGCTGGTTTTGACGTTTTCGCGCAGATGCGTGTTCTCGTCCATGATCTCGGCGTAATCGCGCAGCAACGGCGACCAGCCTTCGCTATAGGTGAAGCCGCCGGGGTTGTTGTGGAACAAGCCTTTGTACAGCTTGATCACATCATGCTCCCACATATCGGCGTAAACGCGCTCGACGCGCGACGGGTTGTTGCCCTTGGCCCAGAACAATTGGAAGAACCCGCCGGCGGCGTCCGTCTCGGGTTTGGGCGGGGCGGGGCGGTTGGTCTTCTGGCCGGTCAGCAGGCCGTCTTTGTACAGCGCGTCGACCACTTTCTTGGCTTCCTGCTCGACTTTCAGCCCGGATATCGTGCCCTTGTCGGCGGCGGTCAGCACCGCGTCGGCGAAGCTGGGCGAATGGCAGTTGGAGCAAGTCTTCACCCACATCGCCTTGCGGTCTTTAAACCAGGGATGCTCCAAATTCTCGGCGATGGCCGGCGTCGGGTTGAAGGCCCAGCGCACTTTTTTGACCAGGTTGTGCGAGAACTGGCCGTCGGCCTCGAAATGGCAGAATTGGCAGGTCGGCGCGGTGTAGTGGCCTTTGGTCAGCGCGTCCTTCAGCGGCGCTTCGAAATTCCAGCCGGCCTTGCCCAGCGTCTGATAAACCGTGCCGTGCTTGGAGGCCATGAAGTTTTCAAACTCGTTGTGGTCCACGCCGTTGTGGCAGGTCGCGCAGGCTTCCGGCTGCCGGGCCTCCGCCGCCGAGAAGGTGTGGCGGCTGTGGCAGCCGTCGCACTTGTTCTGCTGGTAGTGGCATTGGTCGCAGCCCTGGGCGATTTCGCGCTCGGGCATCGCCGCCCACACCGCCGTCTCGACATTGGCCTGCCAGTCCACCGCGTGGGACGGATGGCCTTTGCCCCATTGATTCTGCGGCCATTCCTGGTTTTTCTCCGACTCGGCCTCGGCGAACTCGCCGACATGGCAGGTGCCGCACTTGGCGCGGTCGGGCATGACCAGATCTTTGTCATGGGCGATGGATTTCGCGCCGACCGGCCCGTGGCAGTCGATGCAACCGACTTCCTTTAATGGCTCGCCTTCCTTCAACAAGCCCTGCTGCGCCAGATTTTTTTCGACCTCGGCCAGCTTTTCCTTTTTGTAATAACGGGCGTCCGCGCCATTGGACAGTTCGCGGATCTTTTGCAGATTGGCATGGCCCGAGCCCTGCCAGGCATGGAAAGCGCCCGGCGTGGTGGCCTGGTGGCAGGCGACGCACTGGTCACGGCTGACTTCGCCTTTCACCGCGGTCGGCGGCTTGTAAAAATCTTTCGGGTTCCAGTATTTCTGAATCGGAATCGCCTCCCAGAATGCCCCGTGCTTGCCTTTGCCAGGATGGTCTTGATAATACTGGTCTTTCAGCGTTGAGTAGGACAGGTCGGACGCCGCGAAGGCGAGCCCGGCCCACCATTGCAACAACGCCAGCACGGATACTAACGCCAGTTTGCTGATATTTTTCATTATTGTTCTCCCCGTTAAAATGGCCCGCGCCAGCGCGGCGGCGCCCCGAACCGGCCTATAGTATCGAATCAAAACATTGGCCTCGTCAACAGGATTTTCGCCGTCTGCAGGGCATAGGGCGGCGCTTTGATAATGTGTTTGTCGAGCGGCTTTGGAAGCGCGTAAAATCGACAGCGGCATTCACTGGCAAGCTCGCGGCTCGGTATCCTCATCAGTTAAGGACTCCAACCATGACTATCCGTCCTCCCTTGTGTTTGTATCTGCTGGCCCATCCGAAATCCACAGCGGCTAACAAGCTGGCGGCGGACTTGATGCGGCGCTTCGTCGAGCCGCCCGCCACGGGGGGCTTGCGCATCCCGGTGTTGTTCACGCCGGATTATGGCGACGATCTCCCACCCGACATCGACACCGAGCCAGGGCTTAAGCTGGATGCTGCCCAGCACACCATTGTCGTGGTGTTGGCCGACGAGCGCATGCTGCGCACGGTGCCCAGCGGCACAGGCGAAGCCTGGGCCGCTTTCGTGCGGCGCATCATCGAACGGGCGCCGCTTGATATAAGCCCGCATCATATCCTGCCGGTCGCGCTGGAGCCTGAGGGGTTCCAAGCGGGCGACGCGCTCCACATTTTGCCTGCCTTAGCTGCCGACACGGAAGCGGGAATGGAACGGCGCTTGGCCGAAATTTCCTTCCACATCGCCGCGCGGGCGATTCAGTTGCTGGAGCATGGCAAAGTCCCGGCGCTCGCGCCAAACCGCATGAAAGCCCCGGTGACGATTTTTCTCAGCCATGCCAAGGCCGATCTTCGGCCGGAGCAGCACGACGCGCCAGTGCGCCAGACCCGCGAGCTGCTGAACGAACTGCCTGTCGAGCAGTGGTTCGATGCGCAACAAATCGCCACCGGCCAAGACTTTGCCGATGCGATTTTAGCGGGTATCCGCGATTGTTCCGTGTTGCTGGCGTTTCAGACCGACCATTACAGTTCACGCCCTTGGTGCCGCCGCGAGGTGCTGGAGGCCAAACGGCTAGGGGCTCATGTGTTGATTGTGGACGCCTTGCAAACTGGCGAGGCGCGGAGTTTCCCTTATAGCGGCAATGTGCCGACCGTCCGCTGGCAGTTCAATACCGACCCGCAGGCCGACGCCCAGCAGCTAGACGCCTTGCAGCGAGCCAACGCCCAGCGGGTGATTGACCGGGCGGTGCTGGAAGCCTTGCGTTTCAAGCACAATCGTGCGGTGCTGGCTGCTTCGGCCGAGCAGGAGATTGTGCTGGCCGCCGCCCCCGAAGCCGTGACGCTGGCCAACGAGCATGGCGACGGCGACACGGCCAAGACTTTTCTATACCCCGACCCGCCCTTGGGCCGCGAAGAATTACAGGTTTTACAGCGTCTGCGTCCTAATGCCCGCTTCCTGACGCCGTTGACCAAAATCGCCCGCTGGCCCCGCCCCAGCCACATTGAAACCATCAGCGTGTCGATTTCCGTCAGTGATGACATGAGAAAGCATGGGCTCTCGCCTGCGCACTTCGACACGTTGACGGACGAAATCCATCTATACCTGTTGTTGGCAGGCCTGAAAATCGCCTACGGAGGCGCTTTAAAAGGCAGCTTTACCGGCGCGTCGAATTTCACGCTGCGCCTGTTTGAATTGGTGCGCGCCTATTCAAAACTGGCGGAAGACGTGAATGCGGCACCGTTGCAAGGCGCCATTCTCAATGTCGCGCCTTGGCCGCTGTGCTTGGATTACGGCGACAGCGAATTCAAACTGTTTGGAAAAATCGCCCGTTACGAGCAGGCCCCGCGCCCCGACTTGCCTTGGCCTGACAACGAGCTTTTTCCTGTCGGGGCGGCTGGCCGCTGCCTCGACTCCGACACGCCGCAGCGGCGTTATGCCTGGGCGCGGGGGTTGACCGCCATGCGCGGACGTATCACGGTGCTATCGCAAGCCCGCTTGGTCATCGGTGGCAAAGTGAAAGGATTTTCTGGTTTGCTGCCTGGCGTAGTGGAGGAAGCCTGGTTGTCGCTGAAGCAACAGCATCCGGTCTATATCGCCGGTGGTTTTGGCGGCGCGACGCGCGCCTTGAGCGACTTGCTGCTTGGCATTGAGCGGGCGGAATTCAGCGCGGATTGGGCCAGGGGCAACATAGACGATTATGAGGCGGCGCGGGCTTTGTATACCCAGCATGGCGGCGAGTTTCATTCCATGGCGCAGATGGGGGCGGAGATTGCCGCCATGGGTCGGCAGGGGCTTGCCGCAGCACTCAACAACGGCCTGGACGAGGCGGAAAACCGGGAGCTGATGCGTAGCACAGATCCTCAGCGCATCGCGGGCTTGGTGCTGGCCGGTTTGGCACGTTTTTAATTGGCCTATATACCATGGCGCGTATTCTGTCAATCGAATAGCAATAAACGTTTAGCCTGTCAATTAAACTAATCGGTTTAATCTCCAGAGGAACCACAAATGAATACGCAAAACCCGTCTGCGACACCTTCTTCAACAAGAATGTCACGGCTAGCCTGGAAAGTTGGCGGTGCCAATGTCGAATTGCTTGAGGACGCCCCTGCTCATGAACAAGACAAATTCAGGATTATAGGGATATTAAATATATTTTTCGCAGTTTTGATTGGAATAGCCTCTGGGTTTTCTTTCGGTTTTCGTTCCTGGCATTCTGGAAATGATGTGTTATTGCAAGACATGCTTCATGACGAGTTTGTTTTAGCTGGCTCTTTTTGTGTAAGCGCTTTGGTTTTGACGTTGCTGCAATCTAGTTGTCGAGTTTTGCAGAAAACTGGAAAATCTGTGGCCTTAGCCATGATGCTTGGCTTCCCGGTTGCGGCTTGGATGCTTCTTTTAGATTCATTGTTATCCGATTATGTAGAGCTGTTTTTCTCTCTCAGATTTGATGAAAAAGTTAATGTTGGATTATTGTTTTCTGTCGAACTCTGGTTTCTTCTTGCGCCCGGCTTCATCAAATTGTTTTGGGCGTCGCCGTACTATGACGAGGCTTTGCAGGTATCGACGGAAATGGTGGAGGATGGATATGCCATTGCAATGGATTCACATGATGCCAGCTCGACGCTGTCGGGGAAAAATATTCGTCGTGAAAAAATCTTGCAAGCGCGGTTTGATAAAAATCCCAGCGATATGGGCGTGGCGCAGAAGCTGCTCAATATTAAGTTGAAAAATAAAGATTATGATGCCGCCAGCCAAATATATGACGCGCTACTGAGTTTTTATCCAGAAAACATTGAATTAATCAAGCAAAAAGCCGCCTTGTACAAAGATGTTGATGAATTTCGCTATGTGAAAACCCTGGAGCATGCCGAACGGATTAGCACGAAGCATTCTTTTCTGGAAAATTTGGGCAAGCTGATCACAGTTAAAAATATTGAAATTAAGGATCTGGATTTTTTCGGCGACTTCACCTGGGGCTTCCAGTCGGGCGTCAATGTCCTGCTAGGCAAGAACGGCTACGGCAAAAGCCATCTGCTACGCGCCTTGGTGGCTATGCTGCAGAAGGAAGAGGAGATCACCCAAGTGTTTTTTCAGAACAGTCGGCATAAAGCCTCAATCCGCGTGGATATAGAAAAAGACGGTTCTCTAGATTCCAGTCTCCGCTCGCCGCTGCTGTTTGAAAAGTCGTTTGGTAAAATTCCGGTATTGGCTATTCCTGATATGCGCTATATCGAAAAATCAGGTGATTCCATTGGCGCGCCTAATGATAAAATGACTGACCTGAAAAGCCAGAGTGCCTGGCATTTTTTACACGAAGCCTCCTACGAAGGTCTAATCACGAAATTTTTATACGATCTTTGTCTGGATTATCTGGATAAAAAAACGTTTGATTTGCCCGTGTTTTATCTGATGGAGGAGATTGTTGGCAAGCTTGCCAATACCCACTTCAAATTCAAGGAAATCCTGCGTAAGGATAGCGCCCGCTTTCAAATTCTGGTCATGACTGATGGCAACGAGCACTTGTTGCCTTTGCAAAAAGCCTCACAGGGAACGCTGTCCGTGTTAGCGATGTTTGGCATGATTTACCGATATTTGAGCGCTATTTACGCGGAAGCCGTTCCTGAAGACAAACTCAAGCTGCAACGGGCTATTGTGGTCATTGATGAGATAGACGCCCACCTTCATCCAAGCTGGCAGCAAAAAGTGTTGCAGTTGCTGTGCGACACATTTCCGAATATACAGTTTATCGTCACTGCGCACAGTCCTCTGGTCATTGCCGGTCGCAAGGAGCGTGAGGTCGCTGTTTTGCGCAAAACTGAAAATGGATTCAGCGTCAATGTGTTGGAAGAGCATTTTATTGGGGCAACGTCTCTGGATATCTATCGCCGCATATTTGATGTGGAAGAGAAAGACGAAACTTATCTGCGCTTGAATACCCTGGCGAGTGGCAAAGGCGAGCTTGAACGGCGGGTCGCCGAGCTGGAGGCGCTAGCCACACGCACGCCCCAGCAGGAAATGGAGTTGGATACGCTCAGTGATCAATTATATTATTTGAGTCAATTTGAATCGGTGCGCGATAAGAAACAAAAGGAGGATAATTTGAAGGATGAAAATAATAAACTGACACTAGAAATCATGCGGCTGCAGGGCGAGGCGAACAGGTTGAGGCAAGAGGTTGCCGAGATCAGGCAACAATGTCCGGAGCGGGAGGTGTCAAGCACAGTTGACAAGCAACCGTAGGTTTCTACGGATGCTTTGGCATTGATAGAAATCTAGCTATGATTTACCCTATTTTTGGAGAATACCAATGGACGATTACCAGGAAAAACTGATTAAGCTTTACGCGAAAAATAGCGTCGAGAAGATTTCTGCAAATCCACTGTTGTTGGAAGAAACTTTTGGGATAAAATTGAACGATTTAGCGCAAGTATGGGGGTTTTCTGCTGACCAGGAACGTATCCAGAAACTCAAGGTAAAAGTTGAGGAACGGAGCAATGAGTTTACGGTTGACGCCAGAAGGCAAATAATCGTCGCGCTACAAATACTCCTTGAAATGGCCATGTTTCCGGAAGTGGATGTCGCAATCAAGATGGACATTATGCAAGCGTTGTTTTTGCATATGTTTGAGTCTTGGTCCGCCCAGCAAGTAAAGCATTTTACGTTCGTATGCGAACTTCTGAAGGAATGGGATAGCTATTTTATTTCCTATACGAATCACAATGCGATGGTTGTCAATGACAAGTACAAGGCGGTCATCCGCCGAAATTTTCCTAGAGAAACCATCAAAGCTTATAGGGAGAAATATAATTTACTGGCTGAGGCGATCTTTGGGCAGCTAAGAAAAAGCAATCTGAATCGCGGATTTTTTGACCGGCAAAACATCAAAGCGGGTGATGATCTCGACGGGACAATCACACCGGCTGCTTCAAAGACATTCGCTTTCATTCAACTGGTGCAGCCGGAGACCTTCATGGCTGCCCCTGACCGTGACAATTGGTGTTTTAAGGAATATCAGGCTTTTTTAGGTGCTAATAGTGCCCAATTGCAAAGCCGCCAAGAATATACCGAGCTCTTCGATAAGCGGTTTAAGGCGGTGCTCGCCGGTGATGGCGAAGAGGATATTATCCCGCCGATTTTGCCAAAGCCTTTTATCGCTTGGAAAGAGCGTATTTTTGATAAAGCGCATCACATTGCTTTGCCTAACGATCCTGACGGTTTTGAAAAAGCGATGCGCGATGTGGCCTATGCGATTGCGGATTTGCACAACCAAATCCTCTCCAGCGTCCCGGCCTAAGGCGTCGGCTTGGCAGGAAATACTGTCGGGCGGGCGGTCTTGGCTTATTGCTGCCGGGTGACGGTGACTCTGTCGCTAATCAGCCGGGTGTCTGCCGGCAGGCTTTTTAAGCCATAAGCCCGGCTTTTTGAGGCGCGCAGCAGTTCAGCCGACTGAGGATTGCCGGTGGACACGATGAAGGTTTCATACTCGTAGTTGGGCGTCGCAAACACGCCTTTCGCTGACCATTCCGCCGCGTCAGGCAATTCCGCTTGCGGATAGTACAGGCGTCCGTAGGCTTCGGCTGTCGAGCGGATGACCAAAAAGGCGTGTTGGCTTTCGTCCAGGCCTTCTAGCGTGCCCTCTAGCATGACCGAGCGCCCGACGCTGTCGCCGTTTTTCGGATAACGAATCTTCGCGCTCGCCGTCGCGGACGGCTTGCTCGCAGGCACCTCTTTCGCTTTCTTTTTGGCTTCGGCCTTGATTTCTTCGGCCAGCTCGGCTTTGGCCCGCGCCTCCTCTGCCTGGAATTGCGCGTCGGCGTCGGCTTTCCATTTCGCTTCTTGTTTAGCCCGTTTTTTGGCTTCGCCCTCTGTTGGGGCTTTGGCCTGGGTTTCGGGCACTGCCTGCGCCGCCGGTTTTTTCTCGGCGCGGGTTTGCGGCGCAGGCGGCCGCAGGGCTTGCCAATAGCCCGCCAGCCCTAGCCCGGCCAGCACCGTCGCGGTCAGCAGCGCCGGCCAGCGCCGTGGACGCTGTGGCGGCGGCGGGCTGGCTGATGGCGTGGCGGCGGGCGAGGCCAACGGCGTCAACGGCGTCGGCCCGATGGCGTCCTCGCTGCCTGCGGGCTCCGCGCCTAAGGCTAATAATTCGCGCAGGCGCGCCACTTCGAAGCGGCGGTAAATCTCGACATCCAGCAAATTGTCCAGTAAGCCGTCGATGTCGCCGATCAAGTCGTCATGCGGCAGCGTCTTGCCAGCGCGTCGGCGGCTGTCTCCATAGGCTTGCAAGCGTTCCACCAGCAGGCGCGCCCCTTGCATTGCCGCCGCTCCGCCGAATCCGGCGGGTTGCAACAAGCCCGCGTTCAGCAGCCGTCCCGCCAGAAATCCTAAGCTGTACAGGTCGACGCGGTAGTCGAGCTGCTGAACCGCCAAACGTTCCCGATTGCCGCCGGAACGGTCTGCGGCCAGCGCGGTTTTCAGTAGATTGGACTGGTAAGGCGCACTGGGCAGGATCGGCAGGGGATGTTCCAAGAGCCGTTCCGGGGTCACGGAAAAGGCGAAGTCGATCAGCCGGACGCGCTCGAAGTCGATGCGCACAGTCTGGCCCGGCGCATAAGGATAAGGGCTGTAAGGCAGGCAGATATTGTCTTCTTTAATGTCGCAATGGACGATGCCGAGGGCGTGGATTTCTTTCAAAGCCACCAGGCAGGCGCGCAGCAGTTGCAAAAACAAGCCGGCGTGCTGGAAAGGATGCGGCCAGACCACGCCATTCTCGTAGCGCGTTTGCACCCGCAGCCAGTCTTCGATGGTGATGCCGGCGTCGCGGGTGGCGACTTGCTCGATGATCGGGGTTTGCAGGCCTTCGCCGCCCTGCGCGAATGCGGCCAATTCGACGGTGTGGCGTAGCCGTTTGATGGTGAAGTCCAGCAGGAAATCATTTTCCCGTTGAATCCAATAGGCCGCTTCGCCCAGCCCGCCGGGTTTGAACCTTTTGCGGTATTCGCAAGCCCGCCCGCCTGAGGGCGTGTGGCGGGTCACCCGCACATGGGGGAGGTCGCGGATCACTGCGTCGCTGAGGTCGAAGGGGTCGTGCATGTCATTCCTGAGCGGGGCGTTAGGCGGGTTCAACTGGCTAGTGCGGCACGGGTAGCCTGGGTTATTCAAAAGAAAGATAGCAGATTTCCGCGCGGCAGCGCAGGCCGCGCTCAAACGGTCGGCATGGCGGCCGCTACGCCGAGAATTGGATTGGCGAGCCTTCCCATGTAAAATTCCTACCAAAACGTTACGCGGCATCGGTTTCTTAAAAAGATGCGCAGCTTTTAATACCGCTAAATTTAAGGACTGACCCATGACCATCCTTGCCCGCACATTTTTGCCAGCCTCGCGTGTCCGTTGGCCGACCCGCGCCGCGCGTCGCTAGGGCTGCGCGTTGTCCAGCCAAAAGCCTGAAACGACGACGGTGGCCGCTGCAGGCGATTTCCCTGGCTTCAGCGCCCGGCGGTCGGTGGTGTGGCGTTTTCCGGGCCTGTTGTCCTGGGCGACGGTTTTGCTTTGTCTGCTGGTTTTGCTGCCGGCCTTGCAGGCCGCCTGGGTCTTGTCGTCCCCGCTGCCGGTCGGCTGGGAGCAAGTCAGGCCGCGTTTGCCGGGGTTGTTTTCCAATTCCCTCGGCTTGGTGGCGGGCGTGGTTCTCGGAAGCGGGTTTCTGGGAACCGGTTTGGCGTGGCTGGCCGCCTTGTGCGAATTTCCAGGGCGGCGGTTTTTCAGTTGGGCGTTGTTGCTGCCTTCATGCTTGCCGGCCTATGCGCTGGGTTTTACCCTCATTGGTTTGTTCGATTCCAACGGGCCGGCTTATGCTGCCTGGCTGGCTTTGCAGGGCGCGGATGCGGGTTTTCCCGCTCTGCGCTCCTTCGCTGGCTTGGTGGTGAGCCTTAGCCTATCATTTTACCCTTATGTTTACCTGCCGGCCCGCTACGCTTTCCAAACTCGCACCGGGCATGCGATGGAGGCGGCTCGCAGTCTGGGGGCGGGGGCATATGGCGCGTTTTTCCGCGTCGGCTTGCCGGTGGCCTGGCCTTGGATCGGCGCGGGCCTGGCCTTGGTGGCCATGGAAACCTTGTCCGAGGTCGGCACGGTCACGGTGTTCCACTACGAAACGTTCGCCACGGCGATTTACCAGGCTTGGGCCGGCCCTGCCGCGTCGTTGCCAACGGCGGCGCGCTTGGCGGGTTTGCTGCTGTTGCCGGCTTTGGCCGTATTGATCCTGGAGCAGTACCTTCGCCATAGTCAAGGCCGCCGCCCCGCGCCTGGCAAGCGGCTGGCGCGGCAGGCCCCGTTGCCCGGCCCGCTGGCTTGGTGCGCCACCGCCGTCGCCGCTTTGGCGCTGGGCATGGCTTTCGTGATTCCGGTTTGGCAGTTGCTGATTTGGAGTGTCGAGTTTGCGGCTGACGATCTGGACGGGGATTTTGTCGCTTACTTCTGGCATACCGTGTTCATCGCGTGTGTCGGGGCGGGCTTGCTCGTGGCCACGTCAGCGATTTTGAGTCTAGCCAGGTGCCGCGAGCAGGGGGCGAAGTTTGGCCTGCTGGTGCGCCTGGCCACGCTCGGCCATGGTCTGCCGAGCGCCGTGCTGGCGGTCGGTCTCGCCATTCCCGCTGCGATCTTGGACGGGCGGTTCGCCGAGCTTCTCAAGTTCCAATTCCAAGCCGAGCTGTCGTCGATTGTCGGCGCAGGGCTCGCCGTGTTGCTGCTGGCTTATTTGATTCGCTTCCTGGCCGTGGGTTTCGGTGCGACCGACAGCGCTTTTCGCCGGGTCACGCCAAGCCTGGTGGATTCGGCGCGTAGCTTGGGCGTGCATGGTTTTACATTGTGGCGGGAGGTGCATGTTCCGCTGCTGCGAGGCGGATTGTTGAGCGCTTTCCTGTTGGCTTTTGTCGAGATGGTGAAGGAGTTGCCAGTCATGTTGCTGATGCGGCCCGAGGGCTGGGACACCTTGGCGGTGCGTGTTTTTGCGCTGGCCGCGGTCGGCGACTGGCGGCGCGCGGCGCTGCCGGCTTTGGCGCTGGTGCTGCTGGTGTTGGCCGCTTTTTTGACGCTGATTTTTCTTGTCCGTCGCGCGGAGAACCGCCATGCGTGAGCGTCTGGAGTTGGGACGGGTCAGTGTCGCCTATGGCGCTGAGATGGCTGTCCGCGACGTTTCTTTCAAGTTGGCTGCCGGGCATGTCGGTTGCCTGCTGGGGCCGAGCGGCAGCGGCAAGACGAGCTTGCTGCGTGCCATCGCGGGCTTCGAGCCGGTCACCTTGGGTGCGATCCATATCGACGGGGCTAGGGTGTGCTCGGTGAAGTCGCGGCTTCCCCCCGAGTTGCGCGGGGTCGGCGTGGTGTTCCGCGATTGCGCTTTGTTTCCGCATCTGACCGTCGGCCAAAACGTCGGCTTCGGCCTGCACAAACTGGGCCGTGAAGAGGCGATCAAACGCATGATCGAGGCGATGCACCGGGTCGGCCTGCGCGATCTGCGCGATTTGGACCGGCGTTATCCGCATGAGTTATCCAGCGATCAGCGCCAGCGCGTGGCCTTGGCCCGCGCCATCGCCCCCAAGCCCCGGCTGCTGCTGCTTGACGAGCCTTTTGCCAGCCTGGAGCGCGATCTGCGCGAGCGTTTGCCGCTGGAGGTGCGCGATATTCTCAAGCAGGCGGACATTACCGCCTTGCTGGCCACCTGCGACGAGCAGGAGGCGTTTGCGATGGCCGACGAGATCGGCGTGCTGTCGGGCGGGCGCTTGCAGCAATGGGGCGACACGGAAACGATTTACCACCGCCCGGTCAACCGCTTCGTCGCCAATTATATCGGCCAAGGCGCGGTCTTGGCGGTCAAGGCGGCACCGGGCTTGGGGATTATGACCGAGATAGGCTTCCTGCCCTTGCCAGACGGCGGCGCCTCCCTGCAAGGCAGGCCTTACTTGGAAATCCTGCTGCGTCCGTGCCAGGTCACATTGCTGCCAGTGGGAGGAAGCAATGCCGAGGTGGGCAACGCCGAGGTGATCGGGAAAACCTTTCGCGGCATGGAGACGCTCTATACGCTGCGCTTGGCCAGCGGCGCTGAAATTTTCGCCACTGCCCCCGCCGATAATCCCTACCGCGTGGGCGAGGTGGTGCATGCCAAGCTCAAGCCGCACCATCCGGCGATCTTGTACTTGGGCGAATAGGGTTTGCATTTTTATGCACGCTGAAATCATCAGTATCGGCAGCGAAATTCTCCTCGGCGAGCTCGTGGACACCAACTCCGCCGCCATTGCCAAAAAATTGCAGGCCATCGGGATGCCGCTGCGCCATATCTCGGCGGTGGGCGACGACCTGGCGTTGGTCGTCGCGGCCATCCGCCAGGGGTTGGCCCGTTCCGATGTGCTCATCACCACCGGCGGGCTGGGGCCTACGGTGGACGATCTGACCCGCGAGGCCATGGCGCAGGCCGTCGCCAAGCCGCTGGTGTTCGACGAAGCGTTGCTGGCGCAGATCGAGGCGCGTTTCCGGCGCTTCGGGCGGACGATGAGCGACAACAACCGGCGCCAGGCTTACCGCCCGGAAGGCTCGCAGGTGATTGAAAACCCGGTGGGCACGGCGCCTTGTTTCATCGTCGAGCAGCCGGGCCGGATCGCCATTTGCCTGCCGGGGGTGCCGCGTGAGATGGAATATTTAATGGACGCGGCGGTGCTGCCTTTTTTGCGGCAACGCCTGCAACTGACCGGCATCATCAAAAGCCGCGCGTTGAAAGTCGCCGGCATGGGGGAAAGCCTGGTCGATGAGCAGGTGGGCGATTTGGAGGCGCTGGTCAACCCGGCGGTGGGCTTGAACGCCCAGGCCGGCGTCGTCCTGATCCGCGTCACCGCCACGGCCGGAAGCGTTGAGGCGGCGGATCGGCTGATCGCGCCGGTCGAGGCGGCCATCCGCGAACGGCTGGGCGAGTCGGTCTTCGGGGCCGACGCCGATACGCTGGAGGCAGTGGTGCTTGCCGAGCTGGGTCGGCGCGGCGCAACCCTGGCGGTGCTGGAAAGCGGCAGCGGCGGGCGCTTGGCAGGCAAGCTGGCGGCGGCGGATTTGGGTGCGGGGGTGTTCGCAGGCGGCAGGATCATCGCCGGGCTTGCTTTGGCGGACATGGCCGCGTTGGCCCGGCAAGCCGCCGACGAGGCGCAGGCTGACTGGGGTTTGGCCTGCGCCATCGTCGCGGTGGACGGGGAGGCCCGGCTCGGCGTCGGCGTCTATGGCCCGGCCCGCGTGGAACAGCAAGCTTGGCGCGGCTTCGGCGGCCATCCGGGGCTGGCGCCCGAATGGTTGTCTAACCTGGCGCTGGATAGCTTGAGAAAGGCGCTGTTAGCCCGCCAGCGTTGATGAGCCCGGCCGGCTGTCCTGGCGGGAGCGGATCTCCCTTTCCGCCTCCAGCCAATCGAGAAAATCATTTCCCGGCGCGAAGCCGCGCCGCTCGGCGCGGTAATAAGCCGCCTCGGCGATCATTCGCTCCAAAAATTGCCTTTCCGAAAATGACGGGCTGGCGCTGGGCGCAGGCTGCGCTTTCGGCGTCCAGCCGCAAGTCAAACCATACCTGAGCAGTCCCAGCACGCTTTGGCCCGGCACTGATTCCAGACCAATGGTCACGGGTTCGCCCTCGGCGAAACTGCCGAACAGCCTATCCCAGACGGAAAATACGGCGCCATAGTTGTTGTCGTGCTCCCGGCGCACAGTGGAATGGTGGACGCGGTGCAAAGACGGCACGATCAGCGCATAGCCGAGCAGGCGCTCGCCTTGGAAGCGGATGTTGGCGTGGTGGAACATGACCATCATCGTGATGAGCGCTTCGTTGGCCAGCAGCATGGCCGCCTCCACGCCGGTGAGGACGACGAAGGCCGCTTTGACCAGGGTGGTGAAAACCACTTCGACAAAATGTAGGCGGAACGCGGTGCTGACGTTCATGCTCGGGTCGCTGTGGTGGACTTTGTGGAACATCCACAGGCAATCGAAGCGATGGTTGGCCCGGTGCCAGGCATATAGCGCCAGGTCGAACAGCAGCAGTGACAGCGCGGACTTCACGAGCGGGTCTGGAATCCAGCCTAGCAGGCCCTTGCGGCCGATTTTTTCGGCCAGCAGCAGCAGGGTCGAGACCGACATCAAGGACATCATCGTGTCGTTTAGCAAGAAGGTGCCCAGGTTGCTCAGATAAGACTGCCGTGTGATGGTGGCTGGGGTTTTTCGGTAGCCGCGACGGGCCTCCCAGGCGAACAGCAAGGCGAACGCCGCGAGGATGGCGAAAGCGCGCAGGTCGGCGGCGCTAATCTGCCGCCAGGCCGATTCTGCGAGCGCAAGCATCGAATGGGCTTTGGTCATCATGGTATTTCTCCTTTTGATTACAGCTTCCGTTGGGGAAGTCGCGCTATTGATACACTTTTCCGACAGCGTATTGCAACGAATAATTCCCGGCTTGACTGTTTCTTAATAGGAAATGTTTACAGAATTTTTACAGTATTAGATCGAAATAAGCATATTCTGAGAATTTTTTGGAAAACATCGAGCGCACCGAATGGCTGACACCGCATCCCAATTGCTGATCGTCGAAAGCCCTAACAAGACGAAAAAAATCCGCGCGATCTTAGGCCCGGGCTGGAATGTGCAAGCCTGCTTCGGGCATATCCGCGACTTGCCCACGCGGGAAATGGGCCTGAGTCCGCCGGACTTCAAGCCGCATTACGAAATCCTTGAACGTGCCGGGCAGCATGTCAAAAAGCTCAAGGCCATGGCCCAGAGCGCCCAGCGGGTCTATCTGGCCACCGATCCCGACCGCGAAGGCGAGGCCATCGCCTGGCATTTGCAAGTCGCCTTGAAGTTGAAAAGCCCGCAGCGGGTCTGCTTCAACGAAATCACTGAAAAAGCGGTGAAGGCGGCGATGCAAGCCCCGCGCAAGATCGACGTGGACAGGGTGGCCGCGCAGGAAGCGCGGCGGGCGATGGATCGGCTGGTCGGCTATATGGTCTCCCCCGAACTGTGCCGGCGCTTGGACGGCAAGCTCTCCGCCGGGCGGGTACAGTCGCCGGCGCTGCGCCTGGTCGTCGAGCGCGAGCGGGAAATCGAACACTTCAAGCCGCTCAAGCATTTTGGCGTGACCTTGTTTTTTGACGGCCCGGTCGGCGACTGGTGGGCGCACTGGCTGCCCAAGCCGCTGCTGCCGGCGGGCGAAGAGCACTGGACGGATGAAGCCTTCGCCCGCCGCGTCGCCGAAGTGCGCGAGCTCAGAGTCACAGGCTTCCGCGACAACGAGCGTCGCTTCGAGCCGCCCGCGCCGTTCACCACCTCGACCTTGCAGCAGGCCGCCTCGGCCAAGCTGAATATGAACCCGAAGAAGACCATGGATGTGGCCCAGGCCTTGTTCGAGCAAGGTTTGATTACCTATATGCGCACCGACAGCCCGAACCTGTCGGACGAAGCCATGCAAGAAATCCGCGCCTATTGCGAAGGCGAGCAAATGCCCTTGGCCCCGCGGCCGCGCACCTGGCAAGCCAAAGCCTCGGCGCAGGAAGCCCATGAAGCCATCCGCCCCACCCACATCAACCAACGCCAGACGAGCGGCAACGCCGACGAGCGCTCGCTGTATCAATTGATCTGGGAACGGGCGGTGGCCTCGCAAATGGCGGCGGCGGTGTACGATGTGCGCCAGGCGGTCATGGAATCGGTCGAGCCGGTTGAAGGCAAAACCCTGCGCTTCGGCGCGAAAGGCGAGCGGCTGAAATTCGCCGGCTGGCTGTCGCTGACCGGGGGTGACGCGGCCGACGAAGGCGAGTACGAAGGCCGCGACAACCCGGTGCCGCCGCTGAAAGCCGGCGATTTATTGACCGCCAAAGACGCCAAGCTGGTCGAGAAGAAAACCGAGCCGCCGAAGCGCCACACCCAGGCCGGGCTGGTGCGAACCCTGGAACGCCAAGGGATAGGCCGGCCCTCGACTTACGCGGCGATCATGGAAGGCCTGGTGCGCCGGGGCTACGTCGAACTCAAAGGCAAAACGATGCAGCCCACGCCCATCGGCAAGGCCGTGGTGGACGCCTTGAAACCGGCGTTCAGTTTTCTGGCCTATGAATTCACCGCCAAGATGGAAGACAAGCTGGATGAAATCGCCCAAGGCCGCTTGCAATACCGCGATGTCGTCGCCGAAACCCATGCGATTTTGGAGCGCGAGATCGCTGCGCTGTCCGGTTCGCCGCGCCGTTCTTTCGGGCCGAAGGCCGAAGTGGACGAGTCCGCGTCCAAACATGCCTGCCCCGAATGCGGCAAGCCCTTGCGGCGGATCAACGGGAAAAAAGGCTGGTTTTGGGGGTGTTCGGGGTTTCGGGACGGGTGCAAGCTGACCTTGGACGACCGGGCGGGGGTGCCGCTGGTGCGGATCCCGCCCGCGTAGCCCGCGTTAGGCGCGCACGGTAAAGCGGGTTTCACAACAAGACCGCCGTGTGCCGCTGTTTCAGGCGGATTTTGCGCATCTTTAAAAGATTGATGAAGCAGCCGTCGGGACGTCGGCGCTCCCCCTATTTAAGGCGAACCCGCCGCCGCGCCAAGGCCAATGCCTCGGCTCACCTCATACGCCGCCATCGCATAAAGCGCACTGTTGTTGTAGCGCTTAATCACTTGAAAATTGTGGTAGGTCGTCCAATAGGCCGGGCCGTTTTCCTCTTCCAATTTCAAATTGCCTTGCCGTCCTTCGCCGGCCGGCTCGGCGATGGGCTCGCCGGTGTGCCAGCCGTTGGCCCGGAAATAGCGGGCGACGCTGGCAATGGCGTCGGCGGGGTTGTTCCAGATGTCGCGCTTGCCGTAGC
>Ga0265327_10001457_pt1 | contig 29701 bp, 24 predicted proteins | sample 41621metaG_FD_202089 | JGI IMG/M metagenome (GOLD analysis project Ga0265327, IMG submission 202089) | Rhizosphere microbial communities from Carex aquatilis grown in University of Washington, Seatle, WA, United States - 4-16-21 metaG | ecosystem: Host-associated > Plants > Roots > Rhizosphere...
TCAGGGGAGGAGGATCTGCTGCCCCTGGTCGAGCGCCTAGCGGACCTGGATCAACCCAGTGCACTCACAACCGCTGAGCGGGGCAACCTGTTGAGCCTGATCTCCCGGTGCATGTCCCTGATGCCACACGAGCGCCAGACAGCTCTGGCCCTTCGGTATTTCAAAGAATTGAGTACTGAGGAAATCGCTACACGAACCCAGACGCATCCAGGCACGGTCAGGACCCGCATCAATCGCGGGTTGAATGACCTAAGGACCTACCTGAAGGCCCCCAGTGCGATTTGTTGAGGCTCAGGGCCGGTTGGTGCCCTTCACAGGATTACTCTCGTTCACAGGCAGGACCCCCAGGCGGGCCAGGGCCTGGTGGAGGGCACGCAGGGTGATGTCTTCCTGTCCCCGTCTGTGCAGGATGTGCTGGACGCCGGCGAACTGAAGGCGCACCGCGTCTGGGAATTCGACATCCTCCAGCAGGATGGGGACGAGAGGCTTGCCCTCGTCGGTGGCCAGCAGGATCTCCCGGATGACGAAGTCTGAGGCCAAGGAGCGCCTCGAGGCAAAGACGAGTACCACCGAACTGCTGCGGAGTGCCTCGACGATCATTTGGGACCAGCGGCTTGCACCATCGATGCCTGCCTGGTCGACCCATACGCCGAATCCCAGAGCCGTGAGGCCCTCCACGAGCGGGAGAATGCGGGCTTCATCCTTTCGTGCATAGCTGACAAAAACCTGGCCGTTCCCGGTCTGATGCAGACGCTGCATTCCAGCGTGTTGCCGCGAACGGCGAAGCCGGTGGAACCCATAGCCAAGGGGGATGCACAACAGGAGCAGTAGCCAGGGCCATCGAGCCTTGGCGGGGGCGGCTTCGATCTCCAGGACCCGACGCATGACCGGGTAAGGATGGGGAATCTTGGTTCCGTCGAGGTCGAGTAGGACCGACACTTCCAGGCACAGGGCATGGCTGCCTTGAATCCTGGGCGTCACGTCCCATTCCCAGGCGAGAGTCCCGCCGCTTGCCCTGGCCTGGGTCTCCGGTTTCCTCGAGTAGATGAGGAAAGTGCTTGGAGACTCTGCAGGGTCCGTACGGAGCGAAGCGCTCATGATTGCGCCGACCTTCAAGTGTTCAAGCACCCGCTCTCCGGGACCTCGCACCTGGGCGAGAAGGTGATCGGGTGCGAGGCCCTCGCCCAGCACTAGATTCACCGTGAACGGCGTGCCCAGGGGTTGTTTGGTCGGCACATTGAAACCCGCTAACCCGTCCGCCAATTGCGCGAGGGCCTGGTCTACAACCTGCTGCAGGTCTGGCCGGGCATTCTGGGAGGGGGCAGTGCCCTTGCCCGTGGAGTTTGAAGTCATGCTGAGAGGGTGCGCTGCGGAACCCGCGCTGGGTGTGGAGGTCGAACCGCCCCGAGTAAGGTGGCTGGGATGAAGGCCCGACGTTACCAAGGTGGATGGGGCCTCTCTCTCTGGGGGGGAAGAGGCGGCGCCCCGCTGAGGCTGGAGTTGGACTGGGGGTGGGGGCGGGATGGACGGTGCCGGACTGGGCAGAGGGTCCGGCACCAGGGCAGGCGCTGGCGCAGGCATGGGCGCAGGAGCTGGGAGCATGGTGGAAGCTTGCCGACAGGCCAGGGTCCAGCCCACCCAGAGCAGGGACACGACCAGGAGGTGAGTTGGAGTCCTACGCACGGTGGGGGCCTGGACAAAGGATGGAGCAAGAACCCTGATAGTAGCGAATATCCTTTGATACAACAGCAGCATGGGGAGGCAACCCGCCCGCTGGCAGAAGTGCCCGGATCCCGGCAGCAGCACTTCCTGCCCCGTGGGATGGTGCAACTCGCAGGATGTTCCTAGTGAATTTTCGAGAGGAAATCGGGGAACACTCCTCCACTAATTCCGTCCCATGCGATGCCTGCCGACTTGCTGGCACTACGAAGGGGCTCCCATGACCCATGCTCGATTGACCCGAACAACCTTCCTTCTAAGCCTTTCGGCCTTGGGATTTGCTTCGCAGCCCATCCGCGCTGAACCCTGGATCACCATGCACCGAGGACAGTGCCTTGGAAGTTGCCCGGCCTACTCACTGCGCGTCTACTCCGGAAGGCGGGTGGAGTTTGAGGGGGAGGCCTTCACAGTTGCCAAAGGACTCTGTACCGCCCGACTCGAACCCAGCCAAATGGAGGCACTGGCTAGAGCCATTGCTGAGTCGGGATTCTTTGCACTTTCAGAAGACTGCTGCGATTGCGTGGACCGCACCTGCGCGCCCAACGTGATCCTAGAAGTACGTGACGCGGACCGATCCCATCGCATCATCCACTACTTGGGCTGCGATGCGGCACCAGAGCGGCTCCATGACCTGGAGCAGCAGGTAGACATCATTGTCGGTACCGACAAATGGATCGGAACCAGGGAGACACGCATGAAGGCGGACCTGGTTCGACCGGACATCGACAACCCCGTCCTGTCCAGCGCACCTGTGACCAGCGGCAACCCGCGGCAAACGATGGAGGCCATCCCACTCTGGCAGTCTCTGCAAGCAGAGGCGACTCGAGTTCTTAACCCCGTCTTTTTCGACTACGACCACACCAGTGTGCGTCAGGCCGATCTTCCTGTACTGGTCGGTGTTTCAGCTTTCCTGAAGGTTCACCCCGAGGTGAAACTATCCGTGGAAGGCCACACCGATGAACGGGGTACAGCCCTCTACTGCGATTTCATTGGTCGTAGGCGCGCATTGGCTGTTGCGGCCTGGTTGGAGGGCGCGGGTATTGATCCGGATCGCCTGGAGATCATCTCCTATGGCAAGGAAAAGCCCCTGGACCCTGATGCCAATGAGGCGGCCTGGGCCCAGAATCGGCGCGTTGAATTCCGGTTGATCCTCGCGCGCTGAGGCTGAACCTAGCCAGGGCTTGGTACGAGGATTATCAAAGCCAAACGTTTGATGAAATTCTTGCGTTTGCACCTAGTTTATTTGTTTTACCGTCTGCATTCCTGCTTCCAGCAATGAACGGTATGAAGTCCACGCTGAATCAGCCAAACACGAACATTCCGTGCATTCTCCTTCTCGAGGCGAATGAAACCTTTTATCAAGCGCTTTAGTTCTAAGTATCGGGCGACAGCCAAAACTGACCCCCTGGCGACAGAACTATTGACCCCCTGAGTCGCCGAGGAGGCGACATGGAGAAGGAAGGGTGGACGCTGGGTCCCAGACAACTGGGGGCCGAGGTGTTGGATGCACGCGAGGTTCAGGGGATTTTTGGGCTGTTGGGGCGGGGTTGGCGGGTGAAGGCCATCGCCCGGGAGCTGGGGATGGCGCGGAATACGGTGCGAGCCTGGGTTCGACGGGGACCGGATGCGCCGCGTCCGCGGACGGGTCGGCCACTGGCCCTGGTGGGCCACGAGGACTGGCTGAAATCCCGGTTCCTGGCCGGGGTTCGGAACGCGGATGTGCTGAGGCAGGAATTGGTGGACCGGGGCCTGCTGGTGAGCATCCGGACGGTGGAACGGTTCGTGTCGCCGCTCCGGGCTGAGGCCGTGAACGAGGAGCGGGCCACGCTGCGGTTCGAGACGGAACCGGGTCAGCAGATGCAGATCGACTTCGGGGAGAAGTGGATCGAGGTGGCCGGGGAGCGGGTGAAGGCGTTCGTGTTCGTGGCGACGCTGGGCTACAGCCGGAGCACCTTCGCCCACGTCTATCCCACCCTGCGGCAGCGCCACTGGCTGGAGGGTCTGGAGGCGGCGCTGCACCACTTCGGTGGTGTGCCCGAGTCCTGCGTGGTGGACAACGCCAAAGCCCTCGTCCTCCGGTGGCAGGGAGACCGCCCGGTCTTTCATCCCGAGTTCGAAGCCTTCTGCCGCCACTGGGGCATGAAACCCAGGGCCTGTCGGCCCTACCGCCCCAGGACAAAGGGCAAGGTGGAACGGGGTGTGGGCTATGTCAAAGGCAACGCCCTGGGTCGGCTCTCCTGGCCAAGCTGGGAGGCCCTGCATGGCCATCTGGTTTGGTGGTTACGGGACGTGGCGGATGTGCGAACCCATGGCACCACCGGTGAGAGCCCCAGGGACCGGTCCGAGCGGGAGCGGCATGCCCTCCTCCCCATCGGGGGGCATCCAAGCTACCTCCGTGCCCGGCGGTTCACGCGGAAGGTGACCGGGGACTGCCGGGTGGAGTTCGAGACCAACCGCTACTCGGTGCCCTACCACCTGGTGGGTCGCACGGTGGATGTGGAGGTGGAGGGCGGCGAGTTGAGCGTGCGCTGGGCTGGGCAGGTGGTGGCCGAACATGGCATCACCGATGGCCGCTACCGGGACACCCAGGATCCAGGCCATGTGGAGGGGCTGGTGCGGAGAACCTACAAGGCCCTGAAACCCTGCGAACTCCAGCGCCCCCTCTCGGACTACGAGGCCGTGGTCGGGGGTGAGCGATGGTAGATCCCCAGTTGGAACGGGTGACCCGCCACCTGACCCGGCTGAAGCTGGTGGCCACGCGAGAACGGCTGGATGCCCTGCTCCAGGAGGCTGCCCGGAAGGAACTCGGCTACATGGATTTCCTGGACCTGGTGCTCTCGGAGGAGGCCCAGTCCAAGGATCTGAAACGCACCCGCATGGGCATCCAGATCGCCCACTTCCCGGTGGTGCGCAGGCTGGAGGACTTTGACTTCAGCCTCCAGCCCTCCATTGATCAGAAGCTCATCCGGGAACTGGAGACAGGCCGGTTCATCGCCAACGGGGAGAACGTGCTCCTGCTGGGACCTCCAGGCGTGGGAAAGACGCACCTCGCCATCGGCCTGGGCCGGAAGGTCGTCGAGTACGGCGCCAGTGCCCTGTTCGTCCCGGCCCTGGGGCTGGTGGCTCAGATGATGCGGGCAGAGAGCGAGGGCCACCTGGAGGAACGGCTGACCCAACTGACCAAGCCCAAGCTGTTGATCATCGACGAACTGGGCTACCTGCCCTTCGAGCGGCGGGCGGCGCATCTGCTGTTCCAACTGGTGAACCGCCGCTATGAGCGAGGCAGCATGATCCTCACCAGCAACCAGCCCGTGGGCAACTGGGGCGAGGTGTTCGGTGACGCAGTGCTGGCCACGGCGATCCTGGACAGGCTGTTGCACCATAGCCATGTCATCACCATCAAGGGCGAGAGCTACCGCCTGCGAGAGAAGCGCAAAGCTGGGCTGCTCCGTCCCGCCAAGGTGGTGGACTGACTCAACCAGAACCGCTTAGTGAAATCGCCGAGTAGCGGTGTCATCCCCATTGAGATTGGCCATTCCCAAATCGCACGAAACGCAGGCCACTGAGACGAAGTGGCCGCTCATATTCGGGTGGTAGAAAAAGACAATGTGCCCCACCCGGCAACCTTGGACTTGGCCTATGATGGTCCAAACAAAAAAGGAACCATGTCCCTTCAGCCAGGTACCCGCCTAGGCCCCTACGAGATCCTCGCGCCCCTGGGGGCGGGCGGCATGGGTGAAGTTTGGAAAGCGAAGGACACCCGCCTCGATCGCTTCGTGGCGGTGAAGGTGCTGCCGGATCATCTGGCCAAGCATCCCGAGTCGCTGGCCCGCTTCGAGCGCGAGGCCAAGGCCGTGGCCGCGCTGAACCATCCGAATATCACAGGCATTCACGACTTCGCCACGCAGGGCGACACGACGTACGTGGTGATGGAGCTGCTCGAAGGTGAGTCGCTGCGGACTCGCCTGGAGAGCGGTCCGCTGCCGCCCCGAAAGGCGACGGAGCTTGCGATCCAGATGGCGCAAGGTCTCACAGCCGCCCACGAGAAGGGCGTGGTGCATCGCGACCTGAAGCCCGACAACCTGTGGATCACCAAGGAGGGCCGACTCAAGATCCTCGACTTCGGCCTGGCAAAGCAAATCACGGCCATGGGAACAACCTCCGATTCCCTGCAGCCCACCGCCGCCATCAGTCCGGGCCACCACACCGAAAAGGGGATCATCCTCGGCACCCTGGGTTACATGTCACCTGAGCAGGTGCGCGGCGAATCGGTGGATGCCCGCAGTGACATCTTCAGCTTCGGGGTGGTGTTTTTTGAAATGCTCACTGGGAAGCGTGCCTTCGTGCGGGATACGGCGGCCGACACCATGGCGGCCATCCTGAAAGAGGACCCACCGGCTTTCGAAGGCGGTAAAGGGCCCATTCCTCCGGGTCTCCACGACCTGTTGGACCACTGCCTGGAAAAGGAACCCTGCGGGCGCTTCCAGTCGGCTCGGGATCTGGTGTACGCGCTGCAACACACGGACAAGCCTGCCGTCCGAGGTGCGACCAAGTACGGGTTCCCGCGACCCCTCCGGATCGCCGCGATGCTCCTGAGTGCAGCGGCTTTGATCGGACTCGGCCTCGCCCTGGGCTATCGGCATCCGAGCCCCTTACCAACCTTTGCTCCTTTGACCGAGGAACGGGGCACGCTGACAGCAGCGAGGTTCGTGCCCAACGAATCGGAAGTCATCTTCAGCGCCCGATGGGAAGGGCAAACGGAACGTTGGTTCACGCGGAAGCTGGACCGACCCGGTACTACGGTCGTGCCAGGCTCGGAGGGGCCACTGGTCTCCGTGAGCGGCGACGGGGAAGCCCTGGGCTTGGCCCAACCCTTCCTGAATCACGGGCAGACGATGGGTCGCCTCTACAGCCTGTCCACCAATGGGGGAAGCCCCCGCGAATGGGCCGAACAGGCCTGGGGGTGCGCGGTGGGACAAGGCAGCCAGGATGCTGCGTGCATCCTTGGGATGTATGGCGGGGAGATCCGCATCGAGTGGCCCTTCGGCCATCCGATCTACCAAAACAGAACCCCCCCGAAATCGCCTCGGATTCATGGTGATCGGCTGGTGTTGTTCCAGGAAACGAAGGGAATCGTCGAGGATGGGATCCTGGTGCAGTTGGACCGTCAAGGGAACCGCCGGGAGCTGACTACGATCCATGGGTTTACCGGCCTCGCATGGGGACCCCAGGGCAAGGAAATCTGGATCTCCACTTACAAACATGGGCAGAGCCAATTCCTGGCCTTGGACCTTTCGGGCCACCCCCGCGTGCTGCTCCAGCATGCAGGACGCCTCGAGCTGCAGGACGTGGACGATAAGGGCAATGTCCTGGCAGCCCTGCATACCTATCAGCGCCAGACCTATGCCCGTCGTGAGGGCGAGGCGGTCGACCGTAACATCGGGTGGCTCGAGGCCCAGACCACCTGGGCCATCTCAGGCGATGGGCGCCAACTGCTGTTGGCCCAATCGAGAGACTGGAACAATGTGGAGGGTCCTCTCTATCTCCGGCCCACGTCTGGCGAACCGGCCCGGCGACTGGGTCTGGAGGTCCACCAGTACCCCACCCTTTCGCGCGATGGCAAGTGGGTGGCAGGTATCACCACAGGACCCATGCGCAGCCTGGTGGTGGCCCCGGTCGGGCCTGCCCCAGCCCGTACCTATCCCCTTCCAGGCTTCGACGAGGGAGATTTGACACTCCAGATTGCAACTGGGGGCAGGACCGCCTACCTCTGGGGAGAGCCTAAGAATGGGCTCAATACCGAGTTTGCACTGGACCTCGAGAAGGGGAGCCTGCAGGCCATCACGCCTAAAGCAAGGTTCCCCTGGCTGTTTCAGTCACGGCTATCGCCCGATGGCCGCTGGCTCACCATCATGGACAGCACCCGCACCGTGAATGACGGTGGCAGCCCCATCCTCGTCTACCATCCCGACGGTACTGAGCTGAAGGCCTACGACTGGCTGAATCGCGGGGAGGCCGTGTCGGCGTGGGGCGCGGATTCCGCAAGCTTGTATGTCTGGAACCGCAACCGCATTCCGGCCGCGCTGGAGCGGCTGGATCTCAAGACCGGGCACCGTCAGGTGGTGGCCCAGGTGGCTCCGTCCGATCCAGCCGGGATCCAGGGAATCCAGGGCCTGCTGGTGAGCGACGATGGCAAGACGCTGGCCTACAACGTGAAACGCATGCTCTCCCAGCTCTATCTCATTAAAGGTCTGAAATGACCCTCACCCCCGGCACCCGCCTCGGCCATTGACTGTCGGCCCAATTCGGACCCCGCCTGCCATGCTTCCCGCTCACTCCCATCCTCCGGCTTCCTCGGCTCCGCTCATCGCCTCGGTACAGGCGTGGCCGGTTAGGTCTATTGATAGGCCGATCTCCCCAACCACTCTCACCTAGGAGGTTTCATGCGCCGAATGCTTGCAATGCTTCTCCCCGCCGCCCTGCTACTTGGCGCACCTCCCGCAAAGGAGGCTGTTGCCACCAAAGACGCACCGCCGGCAGCCGGCCCTTACTCCCAGGCAATAAAGGCGGGGGGCCTTGTCTTTGTCTCGGGCTACCTCGCCCGCGACCCCGCTACCAATAAGATGATCGATGGCGATATTAAGGTTCAAACAGATCGGGTGCTGAAGAATATCTCTGCCGTACTGACGGCCTCCGGTTCTTCTCTCGATAAAGTGGTGAAGACCACAGTCTACTTACGCAATGCCGCAGACTTTGCCGCCATGAACGAGGTTTATGCCAAGTTCTTCACGGTCATTCCACCCGCACGCACTACCATCCAGGCGATTCCTCCAAACGAGGCCGCACTTATTGAAATTGATGTTCTGGCCTTGCAGTAATTCGTATTAGTCGTGTACTCGGGTCGGGCATGTCAACCGATCAGTCTAACCCTCTGGTTAATTCGGGCTCCGTCCCACCAAGGCCGTGGACTGATCCAGCAGAACTGCGCCACGAGGCAGGCAGGCTGCGGTCGGGCTACGCCCTCCCTCCGCCCGCCTGCCTCACATCTAGTGGGTCAGGAGTTTTGTCGCTAAGGGGGTCAATAGTTTTGACGGTTGACACTAAGCAGAATGGTGGAATACCTAAAGTGTCCCAGAAACCAAATCACGCGCTCCGGATTCGGGAGCTAATTTTTGTCAGTAGGATTCCAAAGAGTGGGACCAGAATCCATTTGGTCCAACGAATTCCTGATGCTTGCTCATCATTAGGGGCGATGAGGTAGATCCCATAAAGTACGGCCGCCACGATCATGATGAAGATAATGAAACCAATCAAGGAGCGCACCCAACGTCGAGTCTGAATCCAAAGTCTAATACGCTCCTTCCGAGTCAGATCAACATGGATCACCTTTACATATGACGGGTTTAGATCCATGCCGTGTTTCCCCCTGACACCTCATTGGATTCAATTTTGGAGTCTATCCGATTTTCAACCTTTACACTTCCAATTCAAGGGAAAGGTATAGAACATGCAATTCATTTGGTAGCTTTCCCTACTTAACCTGATGCTTGGACTAGGCTGTCATTCCTTCTCTTGCTCGGGCATCAGACCCAAGAAGGCTGGTCTGGAGAAGCGCCTGATGCACCCTGGGGATGTATCAGGCAATGAGTTGGAACTAGGAGTTGGGAACCTCCCGCCCCTCCAGGAAGGTCTTGAGGCTTTCGGGATCGAGGAACCCTACATGGCGGCGCAGTTCTTTGCCGTCGGCATCCAGCACCAGCAGGGTTGGGAAGGCTTTCAAGTGGTAGGTCTCACTGAGCTTCTCACCAATGGGATTGGCCTTGCCTTTGGCATCCTGGACCTCAATGGAGAGGGGCACGACCTTCAACAGCGGATCCCGAACGATGGCGCTGGGAAAGGTTTCCCGCTTGAGTTGCATGCAGGGGCCGCACCAGCCAGCCCAGAGATCTAAGAAAACCGGTTTTCCTTCGGCCTTGGCGCGGGCCATTGCGGTTTCAAGGACCTCCTCCCAGTGAAGCCCCTTCCCGGAGGGCCGGAGGCCCGCTACCTGGAGGAGTCGCTGGGTATCCTTGTCACCGCTTTCCAAGGCCAGGTCCAGGGCACTGAGTCCATCCCGTGTCTGGGCTTTCACGTCCACCCGCGCCGCGAGCAGGAAGGCCACTACCTCGGATCGGCCCTTGGCTGCAGCCTCCAGGAGTGGTGAGGATCCCGGGGCAGAAAACGATGAGAGGCTGAGCCCCTGGGACAGAAGCCACTGGGCACAGGCCAAATGCCCGCCCTTCAGCGACACAGTCAGACATTCAGGAACCAGCGGGTAGCCGCGTTCCAGGAGATAGGTCAGGTGTTCGATTTTCCCGGCGGATGCCGCTGCCTTCAAGAATTCAGCCCGCCCCTTGCTAAAGCGGAGGGCTGCCTGTGGATGGTCCAAGAGGGTTCCCATCAGTTTCACGCCGTCATGGCTTCCCGCGGCCTCGACCAGTTCCGCCAAGGCCTCACCTTCCGGCAGGCCTGCTTGATTCAGCAGCCATTCGATGGAGCGGAAGCGGCCAAGTTTGATCGCCAATTCGTAGGACAGGTGCTCACCCTTGGGCAGTGCGCCGTGAGGGCCGCTGACCAGAGGGAAGATGCGTTTCAGGACTTCAGGATTGTCCGAGGCGATGGCGATATCGAAGACGGATAATTGTTTGGGTCCCACAGCCCTCGGATCGGCACCTTCGCGGAGAAGCAGGTCTATGACCTCCTTCTTTTCCTCCAGGCAAGCCAGCATGAGGGCCGTGAGGTTATCCGGTCCAGCCTCGTTGACCTTGGCGCCCCGCCGGAGTAGCTCCTGGACCACCGGCAACGACCCGGAGCCCGCTGCCAACAGCAGCAAAGGTACATCCTCATGGCCTCGCAATGGAGTGCCCTGGGGAACCTTGGCGAGGAGTTGGAGGGCGAGGTCCGAGTCCCCCTTATCCAGTGCCTTTTCGATGGCTGACAGAGTTTCCGCCATAGGCTCGGAGGATGGTTGGGAGGACACTGTGACGGGGTGGGGAGTCTCCTTAGGTGAGGATGGTCCAGCGTGGAGCGGCAGGACGCCCAGGACCAGTGTGAGTGAAAGGTAGTTCGTGGTTCGGGGCACAGTGGCCTCCATGAATGGGGTGATCGGAGGGAGGCCCCAGTGAGGGACGCCCATGGCCCGTGAGACGGAGCAAGCCGCTGGATGTTCCCGGAATCATCCGGGGTAGAACCTGGGAACATTCACGCTTCTGTCCCTTCTGATGTGGCGTCCGCCGTCCTGGCGACCCCGAACGTGGTGGTCCGATAAAATGAATCCGACTGTTTCCTCCGGGTCCAAAGCATGTAGAAGGGGGGTCACTTGGAGCGAGTCATTCATCGAAGGGCCTGGCACTGGGTCAAACGCTTCCTCGGCAAGGTCACCCTCCAGGTGATGTGTTGGCCACCCTTCCTGTCCAACCAGGAACGCAGCGAACTCCCCACTGTCCCGATGGCCGCCTTCTTGGCGCGCTTCGAGAAAGTCTTCGGCATCCCGGTCCCACCAGGGCTCGCCATGCCCCTGGAACGCATGCAACCCATGGGATCGGACCTCCTCTGGGGGACGCCTGAGTGCAAACCCTGGCTCAGCTTCATCCTGAGCGAGCCCGGCCCCGAAGGGCTCGACGCCCCCATCCCCGAGGGCACGGCCTTCCTGGGCTTCTGGGGCCACGGCGTGAACAGCTATGCCTTCTACCTCTTTCTAAGAACGCCAAGCCGGTTCCTCCACCTGCGCCTTCCCTATGGCGGCGTCTACCGGGACAACGAGGAAGCGGCTGCCACCATCGGAACGTATCTGACAGCCCTGGGAGTCTTCCTTGAGTCGGCCAGCCAGGACAGCACGCTGGTGGTTGCTCGCGAAGGAATGTCCGGCGGCACCTACCACCGCCATGGGCCGGGGACAGACAGGGTGGAACATGCGGGGTCTCTGCTTTATGGCGCAGATTTTAGTGGAATGGTGGCGCCGAGGATCACACAGAAATGAAGATGGGATTACCTAGTCCTGAACCTCACCCACCCAGAAATCGACCCGACCTTGTGGATCCCTTTCGTGACTCATTCTAGAAATCAGGCTTCCCAACCCAGGTACGGACCGTTACTGGGCCTTTATCACTTACAGCCACTATGACAAGAAATGGGGCAATTGGATGCACAAAATGGCCGGACACATACTGCACTCTCAAGGAAATGCGTGGCCCAGTCGCCAAATCTGGACTCATACCCAAGCTCATTTCCCCGGCATTCCGGGACCTCGTGGAGCAACCCACTTCCTCCGATTTGGTCCCTAACATCCTTCAGGCTGTGGAAGGGTCTCATTGCTTTATCGTCATCTGCTCGCCCCGGTCGGCCCAGTCGAAATGGGTAAACGGGCAGACCCTTGACCCATTGCCCACACGGACATAAAATAAATTAACATTTTTGAGAAACGATTTTATTACCTACCTGCTATCGAAATAAAGCTAAATATCATTCCAATGGTGCAAAGGAGGTGAGTGTTGCATTTTTGTCTAGGTGGTTTGGGTATTGGACTTCTCTTTTCAGTTGGCATATATGCGACCGAACCGCGTTATACATGGGATGGCAATAAATTATCGTTAACTAGTGGCAATATGGATAATTTAGAAATTAAATCATGGCAATATTGGTTGTATAAAAAAAATCATCCTCAAACAAATGGTAATCGATGGGGTATTTTAGATAATAAATCACTTGTTAAATTAAAATTAGAATTGAAAGCAGAGCAAATTATAGAAAAACAATATTCTCATTGGTGCAATTGTGATACCGGAGAATTAACCAATTTTAATTTTATAGGTCCAGTTGCGATTATTTCAAGAGATTTAACACAAAATTCAAAAATAAAAGCATGTTACGAAATTTTAGAAAAACAGAAAAAAATAATCAAAAAATATATGGATGTATACGTGGATTATGAAAAAAAGAATGAATCTTTATATGCTCGTACAAATCCCCTTATCCACGAACAAAATGGACTTGAAGAATATACAAAAAATTTAAAGGAAGTTGGAGATCGAGTTTCCATGTTAGGTGATTATCTAGATAAGGTTTCAAATATTGTGATGAATAATTTTGATTCAAGTTTTTCGAATTCAATACAACAATTAGAAAAATCAACACAAAAGCTCACATTCGCAGAATATTCTTTGCATGCAAACGAACCAAAAGCAAGTAAAATATGGACATATAGCCAATGCTGTGAAGATTCTTGTACAGTTGTCGAATCAGTTCAAATTAGAAATGGAAAGCTCTTTGCAACAAACTCATTTTCAAAAATTGATCGCCGAAATTCAAATCAATTAGTAAATACAGAAATTTCAGTGCGGGACGTTTCGTTGAGTGATGTTGTAATTGATGATCATATAATAAAAGAACCAACAAACAATGAAAATCATTCAGATACCTTTAAGGTTTTAATAAAATCTAAGGAAGACGAGTCAGGCAAGATTCAAGAATTAATTCATTTAATGAAGCAATTTATAAATTATGAAATCCCTACAATGGATCCAAACCGTGAGTATATCATTGATAGTTTTAATGACCATTGCTACGTATATTTTAATCGTCAATCGGATGCAATCGATTTTATAAAACATATTAAAAACAATATATCAACTTCACAAGAGGGTCCAAAGAAAGATTTTCTTGTCCCACTTGTTATACGCCGATACAATTAGCGATAATTTTTTTGTATCTTGACCAAGGCTGAACGAATAGTTGTATCTTTGTGGTAATTAATATATTGCATGTACCATTTGTGAAATATAGAATGAGCGGCAGTTTCATGATGCCTGTTGACGAATCTGGTTCACTAGAAGGCGATTGATAACCCTCAAATCCTCACCCATTGCCTGCGTGGTTTTGTCCTGCTCTTGGCCCCAGAGGAGCCTTGCCTTCTCGCCGAAGGAACTACCCAAAGCGCAACAGGGGAAGGAATTCCGCGCAGTGATCCACGTGTCCCACAACCGGACGCCCATCGAGGGCGTTTGGTTGAGGCAGGGCTCCCGGCCACGTGGCCTCACCCTCGATCAGGACCGGGAGCATGGCGGAGACGATCAAACCATCCAAGGCGTGCCAAAGGAGGCAGGCATCTTTGCTTCACTCTGGAATAGTTGGATGCTTTGGTAACAACACTGAGTCGGCCCTGAACAAGTCACAGATCTAGATATGGCAATCGTTTAAGGGAACTTTTGGCATATCTGGTACACCAGAAAGGCAGGGGTGACCCCCGCTTTTCCGGTGTACGCATGAAGCCAAAACCGAGGCGAACGACGAAGGATCAGCCGGTGATCGGGTGGGAATTGGACCTGGCGCTGGACCCGAACCACGAGCTGGTGCGGCTGGCGACGAAGATCCCTTGGGATGACCTGACGCAGGAGTTTGGTCGCCTGTATGTGCCCGACCTTGGCCGCCCCGGGATTCCCATTCGGTTGATGGCGGGGCTTCACCTGCTCAAGCACACCTATGCCCTGTCGGATGAGGACGTGGTGAAGGGGTGGGTCGAGAACCCATACTGGCAGCACTTCTGCGGCGAGGTGATGTTCCAGCATCACTTCCCGATCAACCCCTCGCAGATGACGCGCTGGCGGAAGCGCATCGGGGAGAAAGGTGTGGAGAAGCTGCTGCAAGCCACCATCCAAGCGGGGAAGGCCACGGGTGTGATCACGGAGCAGAGCTTCGAGAAAGTCATCGTGGACACGACGGTGCAGCCCAAGGCGGTGCAGCACCCGACCGATGCCCGCCTGTATCGGAAGGTCCACGCGGCCATGCTGCGCATCGCGGGGACCGAGGGCATCAAGCTTCGTCAGAGTTACCGGAAGCTCATGGAATGGGGCATCCGCAAGCACGGCGGTTACGCGAAGGCCAAGCAGTTCAAGCGTGCGCGGAAGGTGCTTCGGAATTTGAAGTCCATGGCAGGCCGAGTCATGCGGGACGTGGAGCGGAAGATCGATGACGCAGCCTTCCAGAAGCACAAGGGCACGCTGATCCTGTCTGAACTGATCCTGACGCAGAAGCGCACGACGAGGGGCAAGGTCTACAGCCTGCATGCGCCGGAGGTGGAGTGCATCGCGAAGGGGAAGGCGCACAAGCCCTACGAGTTCGGCGTGAAGGCGAGTCTCGCGGTGACGCACAAAGAGGGGTTCGCGGAGGGCGCCATGAGTTGCCCCGAGAATCCATACGACGGCCACACGCTCGAAGGCCAGCTTGACCAGGTGGAACGGCTGACGGGCCAGATGCCCACCACCACCTTCGTGGACAAGGGATACAAGGGCCACGGCGTGGACCCTGGCCGCAGCGCAGTCCTCATCAGCGGCACCCGAAAACTCAGCAAGATGCTCAAACGGGACTTACGGCGACGAGCCGCCATCGAACCAGAACTGGGCCACATGAAGAGCGACGGACTTCTCGGACGGAACTTCCTCAAGGGAGTGGTTGGAGACGCGCAGAACGTCCTCCTCTGCGGCGCGGGGCACAACATGAGAAAGATCCTGGCCCACCTCATGGCCCTTTTGCGCCTTCTTATGGGCGAGCCTAGGAAGGCCATCCAGGCCCTCATCGACCTACTCGAAGCCGACTCGCTCCCTCAGCAGGCCCTCAAGGCCGCCTGATTGCCCGAACAAGGTTTTTCAGGGCCGACCACTGAAGGACAGGTCGGCGAGAATGCCTACAACCTCGAGGTGTACTAGGTGCGGCCTGAGGAATCCATCGCCAGCCGCGACTTGGGTGGACTAAGGGTGAAGGGCCATCAGGTCAGCCTTGGTTGGGCAAGGACTTGGCGCCAGGACGGCCCCTCCGCAGGTCCTGACAGCAGCCTACTCGCCGGGGCCGGGTGGTTCAGGTCCGAAGCCGCATGTCGAGAAGGTCACTCAAGCCATGGGAGCCGGGGGTCGGTCCCTGGGGGATTTTAGATACGTGCGAGATACGCGTTGATTTTGGTGCGAATTTGGAGGTTCGAGTCCCAAAAGAACGAAACCCCTGAATCCTTTCGGTATCAGGGGTTTGTTGGCGGAGAGTGAGGGATTCGAACCCTCGGTAAGCTTTTGACCTACACACACTTTCCAGGCGTGCTCCTTAAACCACTCGGACAACTCTCCATGGCTTCCGCAAAAATGCGGAAGCTATAAGGCTAGCACGGCCCTTGGCCATCGCCAAGGGCCGTGATTGAAAGGGCTACACGGCCTCGAGGACGGCGACCAGCAGCTTCCAGAAGTTGCCCACGGAGGGCACGCTGACGTGCTCGTCGGGGGTATGCACGTCCCACATGCTGGGGCCGAAGGAGACCATCTCCATGCTGGTGTATTTCTCGCCGATGAGGCCACACTCCAGGCCGGCGTGGATGGCCATGATCTCGAGGGGTTTGCCGAAGATCCTCTGGTTGGCGTCGTTGACGATCTGCACCAGGGAGGCCTTGGGCTCGGGCTTCCAGCCGGGGTAGCCGCCGGTGACGTAGGAACTGAAGCCACCCAGGGCGCAGGTGGCTGCGATGCGCTCGGAGAGCGCCGTCCGCGAGGCATTGATGGAACTGCGGGTGAGCAGGTTCACCTCGACCTCATCGGCGCGCGTGTCGATGACGCCCATGTTGGTGGAGGTCTGCACCAGGCCCGGGATGTCGGGGCTCATGGCCTCGACACCGTGGGGCAGGGCCAGCAGCAGGCGGATGAGCGACTCGGCATCGGCCTCGGACATGATCTGGGTGGCTTCACCCGCTTCCAGGGCCAGGTGCAGGCCGGGGTCGTGGGCGCCCAGGGCGGCGCGCCAGTGGGCTTCATGGGCCGCGAGGGCGTCCCGGAAGGACTGCTCCTTGGCAGCATCCAGCAGCAGGGTGGCGGAGGCCTCGCGGGGGATGGCGTTGCGCTTGTTGCCACCCTTGATGGCAGCCAGGCCGAAGCTGAAGCCCGGCTTCAGGGCGCCCAGGATCTGGGCCAGGATGCGGATGGCGTTGCCGCGGCCTGCGTTGATGTCGATGCCGGAGTGACCGCCCTTGAGGCCGAACACCTTCAGGCGGAAGGCCTTGGTGCCCGCAGGCACGGGGGCGTGGGTCAGCGTGCGGGTGACGATGGTGTCCTCGCCGCCGGCGCAGCCGATGGTGAGGAAGCCCTCCTCCTCGCTGTCGAGGTTGAGGAGATACTTGGCCTTCAGGCGGCCGGGCTGGAGGCCGTCGGCGCCGGTGAGACCCGTTTCCTCATCGATGGTGATGAGCACTTCGATGGGGCCGTGGCTGATGTCCTTGCTGGCCAGAACCGCCAGGGCGCCGGCCACGCCGATGCCATTGTCGGCACCCAGCGTGGTGCCCTTGGCACGCAGCAGGTCGCCGTCGCGCCAGACCTGGATGGGATCTTTCAGGAAGTCGTGGTCGGTGCCCTCGTTTTTCTCGCAGACCATGTCCACGTGGGCCTGGAGGCAGGTGGCGGGGTGGCCCTCCTTGCCGGGGGTGGCGGCCTTGCGGATGATCACGTTGCCGACGGCATCGCGCTCCACCTCGCAGCCCAGGGACTTGGCCTGGTCGGCCACCCAGTCCGCGGCCACCGCCTCATTCTTGGACCCACGGGGGATCTTGGACAATTCGAGGAAGTAGGACCAGAAGGTCTTGGGTTCCAGGGTTTCGAGCAGGGCGTTCACAGGGCCTCCCAAAGGTCGTCACCCCGCAGCTTTGGGCAGGGCCACGGGTTCAGGGTACCGGGGGCCTTCCAAGCTGGGCGTGACGAGCATCACGATGAGAGGGCAGAATAGCGGGATCAGCCTTCTAAATCTAAGTCCCTGCACCCCCTGATCCGATGACATGGAACTGCTCTGCTTTCTCCTGGTTGTCGCGATACTCACCAAGGCTCCCGTGCGATCCATCCCCACAGCCTGCCGGCGCATCCTCCTGGGGATGGCGCTGCTCTCGGTGTGCATGCTGCGGGCAGAGCCGCTGCAGAAGCTCGTTCTGCAGCTGAAGTGGACCCACGCTTTTCAGTTCGCAGGCTATTACGCGGCCGAGGCCAAGGGCTATTACGCGGCCGAGGGGCTGGAGGTGGGCTTCCGCGAAGCGGGCCCGAACCGGCTACCCATCCGGATGGTGGAGAGTGGCCAGGCGGATTTTGGCGTGAGCGACATGGAGGTCTTCCAGGCCTACCAGGAGGGCCGCCCACTGGTGGCGCTGGGGGTGGTGTTCCAGCACTCGCCCTATGTGCTGATCTCCCTCCGGAAGAACCACATCAACCGCCCGGCGGATCTGGTGGGGCGCAGCGTGATGTTCGCGGGCAACCAGGGACGCATGGAGATCGACGCCATGCTCCAGTCCGAAGGCATCAAGCCCGACGCCATGAAGGCGGTGCCGCACACCTGGAATCTGGATGACCTGATCACCGGCAAGGTTGATGCGGTATCGGCCTACATCACCGATGAACCGTTCGTGCTTGAGGCCAAAGGCGCCGAGCTCAGCCTGATCCGGCCCGTGGATTATGGCATCGACTTCTACGGCGACCTGCTCTTCACCACGCAGGCCTTTGCCAACAAGAACCCCGAACTCACCGAGCGGTTCCGCCGGGCCTCCTTCCGTGGCTGGGAATACGCCATGGAGCATCCTGCCGAGATCATCGACTTCATCCTCGCCCAGCCCGGCGTTCAGCAGCGGGGCGAGACGCGCGAAAAGCTGATGCACGAGGCCCAGGCCATGAAGGACCTGGTCATGCCGGGGCTGGTGGATGTCGGCCATGCCAACCCGGGGAGGTTCCAGCGCATTGCCCAGGCGAGCGTGAACCTCGGGCTGCTGAAGTCCGTGCGGGACCCGGCGAATTTCCTTTTCGAGCCGCCGCGGCCCCTGGGTGCGCTGTGGCTGAAGTGGATCGGCATGGGGGTCGCCGGATCCCTGATGGCGGCCTTGATCAGCAGCCTCTGGATTGTGCAACTGCGGCGCAAGGTCGAGGCGCGCACATGGGAACTGCAGCGGGAAGTCCACCACCGGCGCGAAGTCGAGGCGAACCTGGCGGAGCGGGAACAGCGCTTCCGCCTCCTGGTGGAGCACCTGCCGGCCGGTGCGGTGTACATCGACGACACGGGCTTCTACGCCAACGCGGCGGTGGAGCACCTGACGGGCCACGACCGCAGTGAACTGGGGGGTTTTGAGGCGTGGCTGCGGATCCTGACGCCTGGGGATGGCGAACGCCTTCGGGAAGCCTTCGCTTCGAAACGCGACACCCATCCGGTCGCACCGCTGATGGCCACGGTCATTCGCCGGGATGGCAGCCACCGCATGGTGGAGATCAGCATGCGGACGCTACCCACCTGCGAGATCTGGTTGGTGGTGGATGTGACTGCCCGCATCGAGGCCGAGGCCGCTCGCCGCGCCACGGAAGATCGCTACCGGGGCATCTACCAGAACTCACCGGACCTGATCAAAGTCCTGCGGGTGCTGCCGGATGGCAGTTTCCGGTTCGAAGGAGTGAACCCGAGCTTCACCGCCAGCTTCGGTATCACCCACGACCAGGTCGTGGGCAGGTCGCCTGAGGAGTGCCTGCCGAAGGCGGTGGCAGAGTTCATGCTGGGCAACCTCCGGCGGTGCCTGGCCGCCGGACGCAACCTGAACTACGAAGAGGTGGTGGACCTGCCCCTCGGAAAACGCGTGCTGCTGACCCAGCTGGTGCCCATCCGGAACGAGGCGGGGCTGATCTACCTCCTGGCCGGCATCAGCCGCGACGTCACCGACGAGCGCAAGTCCGAAGAGGCCCTGCGCCAGGCGCAGAAGCTGGAGAGCCTCGGCGTGCTGGCCGGCGGCATCGCCCACGACTTCAACAACCTGCTGAGCGCGGTTCTCGGGAACCTGAACCTGGCCCAGGTGAAGCTCCCGCCGAGCTCGCCCTCCGAGCCCTACCTGAAGAACATGGAGAGCACCATCCTCCGGGCTGCGGACCTCACCCGGCAGATGCTGGCCTACTCCGGCAAGGGCCGCTTCGTGGTCGAGCCTCTGGATCTCAGCCGCCTGGTGCAGGAGATCACCCACCTGCTGTCCGTCTCCATCTCCAAGAAGGTGGCCCTCCGCTACGACCTGCCCACGGACCTGCCCGCCATCGAGGCCGATGCCACCCAGGTGCAGCAGGTGATCATGAACCTCGTTACGAACGCCTCGGAAGCCATCGGCGACCGGGAGGGGATCATCAGCATCGCCACGGGGACCCGCGTCCTCGACAAGACGGCCATGGATTTCCTGTTCGCGGGCCAGGAGCTGGAGCCGGGCCGGTTCGTGACGCTGCAGGTGTCGGACACCGGCTGCGGGATGACCGTGGAAACCCTGGCGAAGATCTTCGATCCTTTCTTCACCACCAAGGACTCGGGCCGGGGGTTGGGGCTCTCCGCCATGCTGGGCATCCTCCGGGGCCACAAGGGCGGCATCAAGATCTACTCGGAGCCCGGCAAGGGCAGCACCTTCCAGGTCTACTTCCGCGCCCTCGAGACCACGAGCAGCGCGCCCGAAGCCCTGGCCATGGCCAGCGCCATCCCCTTCCAGGGCAAGGTCCTGTTGGTGGATGACGAGCCCGACTTGCGGAGCAGCATCGCCGCCATGCTGGAGCATCTCGGCTTCACGGTGGAGACGGCGGCGGATGGTGTGGAAGCGCTGGAGCGGTTCAAACCCCAGACCTTTGTCCTCGTCCTCATGGACCTCACCATGCCGCGCATGGATGGCAAGGAGGCCTTCCGCCGGATGAAGGAGCTCGACCCGGGCGTGCGGGTGATCCTCTCCAGCGGCTACAACGAGCAGGAGGCCATCCAGCAGTTCATCGGCCGGGGGTTGGCGGGCTTCATCCAGAAGCCGTATCAGCTCAAGACCCTGGTGGATGCCCTGGACCGAGCCCTGCGTTCGGGCGGCGCATCATGAGGGCCGCCTGGGCGTGGCTGCTGGCACAGATCCGGTCCGGCGACGGCACCACCATCGAGCGACGCCTGTTCCGTGGATTGGCCCTACTGTCGGGGCTGATCTCGATCCTGGTCGTCATTCCCGCCAACGCCGCCCAGGGCCTGCCGGGCTTCGTCAACTTCTGCGTGCTGATCTTCGGAGTGGGGTCGCTCCTGCTCTACTTGGCCAGCTTCCGTGGCCACTATGGCATGAAGCTCCTCTTCTTCCTGCACATGGCGGACCTGGATCTGATCTGGTTTGGCAATGCCGGTTCCCAGGGCAGCATCGGCCTGTATTTCTTCGGCGCCGCGCTTTACCTGGTGATTTTCTTCCGCGGCCGAACGCGCTGGGCCATGCTCGGGCTGTACTTGCTAAACGGGGTCGCCCTGCTCTGGGGTGAGTGGCTCCATCCGGACTGGATCCGGCCCTTCGTCAGCCAGGAGATGCGGTTCCTGGATCTGCTCATCGGGTTCATGCTCAGCAGCGTCGTCTGCGTGATCATTCTCTGGGTGGTGCTGGAGGAATACCACCTCGAGCGCCAGCGGCTGGAAACCGCGCTCGCAGCCCAGCACCGGAGCGAGGAACGCTTCCTGTCCCTGCTCATGAATGCGCCACTGCCGATTTTTGTGGCGAGCGCGCACGGGCAGGTGATCTGTGTGAATCACTGCTTCGAACGGGTGCTGGGCTATACCCTGGAGGACATTCCCCAGGCCAGCATCTGGTGGGAGCGGGCCTACCCGGATCCTGAAGCCCGCAAGCAGGCGGTGGCGACCTGGCGCCAGACCTGCGAAAAGGCTGAGGCCTCTGGGACCACGGTGCCACCTCGGGAGTACGCGGTGACCTGCAAAGATGGGCGCCTCGCCCAGGTGGAACTCCAGGCCGCCATCGTGGACGATTTCTGGTTGGTGATGCTCACAGACCTGTCTGAGCGGCGGCGGGGTGAAGAGGCGCTCCGTCAGGCCCAGAAGCTGGAAGGCCTGGGCGTACTGGCCGGTGGCATCGCCCACGACTTCAACAACCTGCTGAGTGCCATGCTGGGGAACCTCGATCTGGCCCAGGTGAAACTGCCCATCGGTTCGGCATCCACCCCGTTCCTGCAGAACATCGAGGGCACGATCCTCAAGGCCTCCGATCTCACCCGGCAGATGCTGGCCTACTCCGGCAAGGGCACGTTCGTCGTGGCACCCATGGACCTCAACCAGCTGGTATCGGAACTCACCCACCTGCTGGTGGTCTCCATATCCAAGAAAGTCCGGCTGGCGTTTCACCTCGCCGCGGGACTCCCGCCCATCGAGGCCGATGCCGCGCAGCTTCAGCAGGTGGTGATGAACCTGGTCACCAACGGTTCCGAGGCCATTGGCGACGGCGAGGGGGTCGTCACGATCACCACCAGGGCCCTTGAGATCAGCCCCGCGGACACGGAATCCCGCTTCGCCGGACAGGGGTTGGATCCAGGGGCCTACGTCACGCTCCAAGTGTCCGACACGGGCTGCGGCATGCCGGCCGAGTTGCTGACGCGCATCTTCGATCCCTTCTTCAGCACCAAGGGGACCGGCCGGGGGCTGGGCCTCTCGGCCATGCAGGGCATCTTGCGCGGCCACCGCGCTGGCCTCGAGATCCAGTCGGAGCCCGGGCGAGGCAGCACCTTCCAGATCCACTTCAAGGCCACCGAAGCAAGGCTGCCTCTCACTGGACCTTCCGATCCCAGCGCCCACAAGGATCACTTCCACGGGAAGATCCTCCTGGTGGACGACGAGGCCGACCTGCGGTTCAGCTACGGCAGCATGCTCCAGCACCTGGGGTTCCGCATCGTGGCTGCCCGCGATGGCTATGAAGCGCTGGAGCGATTCCAGCCCGGCGAGTTCACCCTCGTCCTCATGGACCTCACCATGCCCCGCATGGATGGCAAGGAGGCCTTCTTCCAGATGAAGGCGCGCGATCCGGAAGTGAAGGTGGTTCTGGTCAGCGGCTACAGCGAGCAGGAGGCCATTGAACCCCTGGCGGGACTCAAGCCGGCAGCTTTCATCCAGAAGCCCTTCAGCCTTGAGGTGCTGACCCGGACCCTGGAGCGGGCCCTGGATTAGCCAGGTTGCAACTACTTCTCGATGGTGGCGATCAAGGCATACATGTGGTCCAGGCGTTCCTTCTGGATGCCCGCGCCGAGGCGGTCGTAGGTCGGCTTGTCGTTCTTGAGGATGGCGGGGACCAGCTCGGTCTCTCGGGTCTTCTTGAAGGCGGCCCAGGTGTCCTTCAGCTCCTTGAACTCGAAGGCCTTGCCCGCGGGCGCACTGAGCCTGCCCAGGTGGGTGTTGACCAGGTCGGCGGTCTCCTTGACGAGCTTCTGCTGCTCGGGGCCGCGGGATTCGCGGTGGAGGACCATGGTCACCAGGGCCTGACGGGCCGCCTGGATTTCCTCCTTCAATGTGGAAAACTCACCGGCAAAGGCGGGAACCGACATCAGGAACGCCAGGACCATCCCGCCACCAAGCTTGCGCATGCCGCACTCCAAGACATTGACGGGGGAGATTCCCCGATCAGGCATTCATGTGAGATCTCAGGCTACTTGGCCGCCAGGAAAAGGGGCATAGGGCCGATTACCTAGGGCACGCGCACAGAAATCAACCTATCCCCGGGGTGGTGCCGAGGGTAAGAGAAGGAGGATCCAGTGACTGACACTCACGGGAATGACCACTACCGCGAACTGGGCCAGGAGGCCATCCACGCCCTGCGGCTGGAGGAGGCGGCCATGGTCGTGCTGCGGGAGAACCCTCTGGGGCCCTCCGATCGCGCCGTCCTGGAAAACGCCGTACGCATCGCCCGGACCCTGCAGAAGGCCCTGAAGATGGTGGGGTGAAGCCCAGTCATCCAGCCCGAAACCCTGGGCGTCAGTCCCGCCAGGTCACCTGATAGCGATGCCGCTCCGTGCCTTCCTTTGCACAGTGGACGTTGATATCTTTCGCCCCGCTGCGCTCCAAGGCCACCCGGATCCAGCCGGGAAGCCCCTCCGTGAACCAGGCTTCCGGGTAGCCGTTGGCCTGGAGCGCGTAGACGCAGGTGTTTCCGTCCAGGTTCACCAGGTCCAGGCGGCCACCCCGATAGTAGAAGGCAAAGATGCGCGGCACGTTGACCAGCAGGAAATGAATCGAAGCAGCCTTGAGAATCCACGCCTGCACACCGCCCAGGGCCAACATCTCATGGGCCGCGCCCTCCCCGCGCTCGCGCATGGTCTCGAGGCCGCGGAGCTTGGCCCAGGCATCGTGCAGCTCCACCGCAAGGGGGGATGGAACCCACTCAAAAAAACCCACCGGGTGCTGAAACCGCGCTCGACAGGACTCCGATACGGAGTGGAGGAGTTGCTCCCAGGCGGCTTCCCCACCCCAGGCCAAGGCGGCTTGCCGTACCTGCCGGGTCATCGGTCCCCGTTCGTGGGTAATGGTGAAATCCATGCATTCCATTGAAGCAGACACCCCACGAAAGCAGGGCGGTGGATGCCCTCATGACGCCGAAATTTCTCAGAAAGTCCCCTGAGGCCAACCAGCTGACCTTCAAACCCCCGTCCGGGCCCACACCGAAACGCTGCCCCCGGGAGGTTGCGACTACGGTTGTTCAAACTCCCTCTGTCGGTCTTTGGAGATTTCCACCGCAATGGCTGCCGCCTGTTGCACCGGCACGCCCTCGGTGCGCCGGATGTAGTCCTCCTCCTCGAGGTCGTCCTGGGTGCGCAACAAGGTATCGGCCGTGAGTTCCTGATGGCCGGGCAGGTCCACCCGCAACTCATCGATGAGCATCATGATGGTGGCCGCCACGGGCAGCGCCAGGAGGGCACCCAGCAGGCCCATGAGGGTGCCGCCGGCCATCAGCGCGAAGAACACCACCGAGGAAGGCAGACGCAGGGCCCGACCATAGATGCGGGGAATAAGCACCCGGCTCTCGAATTCCTCGTAGGCCAGCATCATCACCAGTACGATGACGGCGGCAGTCTCGCTGTGGCCCAGCGCTGCCAGCACCGCCGGGACTATGGAAAGGACTGCGCCGATGTAGGGCAGCACGTCCGCTACGGCCGCGAACACGGACAGGGCCATGGCATTTTCAACCCCGCAGGCCTTCAGCAGGACATAGGTGAAGGCCCCGATGAGGGTGCAGGTGATCACCTGGCCACGGATGTAGGCACCCACGATGGTCTCCACATTCACCATGATCCGGGAAAGGCGGATGTGGTGCGTGCGGGGTACCAGTGAGAACAAACCGCCGCGCAGCCGATCCCGGTCGATCATCATGTAGAGGGCCAGGAACAGTGCGCTCAGGCCATAGGTGCCGATGGCGAAGATGCGCAGGGAATAGCTGAAGGCCGTCGCCGCCACGGCATTCCCCGTGCCGTCGTACCGCAGGTTGCGCAGCCAGTCGGCAAAGGGGGTGATCAAGTGGTACCGCGACAGGTGCTCGGCCAGGCCGGCACGGAAGGCGGGTTCCCGCTCGAACAAGGCCGCGGCCTGTGACACAAGGGGGGGCACCGTCAGGGTCATCAGGAGGATGGCCGACATCATGACCAAAGCGAAAACGAGGACGATGCCCACGCTGCGCCGGATATGGTGATCCTCCAGCCACTGCACGGCCGGGCTGAGGGTGCCCATGACCAGCAGGGCGACGACCAGCACCAGAATCACAGGCCAGAGGCGGATGAGCATCCATAGGCCAGTACCGGCCAGGATGAGGCGGATCAAGGTGCCATTGGTGATGTCATATCGAATGCGGGCTCCCCGTTCACACCTCCGCTGTTGCAGCTTCCGTTCCGCCTCCTTCACCTCAGACAACTTGCTGAGGGCAGGGCGGCTGGGGCGATTGATTCCAAGGGGGCGGCGCGGCGATGCCGGTTGGACTCCTTCAAAATGAACGCATCATCGATCCATCCGAACGACCCGTACATCTACCCAGGGATGGACCTTCGAGGGTGGGCTGCGGGGGGATTGCCGCCGTCGAATTGAAGGCCGATCCCATCAGTGTGATGGAGCGCTCCAGGCCACCGACGAAGCGTGAGGGCCGTCAAACCGTGGGATCAGGGTACCTCGGCCCATGGCTCGAAACCTGCTCTGCCAGAGCCAGAGCCCCTGGGCCTTAGCCCTGGGGACCACGCATGACAGGGCCCCCTTCCCAACGTGGGGTGCCGTCTGACATCAGGCCTTTATGGAGTGACCCATGAACCGACGAGCCATCGTTCCCCTGCTTTCCGTGCTTCTGCTTTCGGCGTGCATGGTGGTGCCGCATCGTGGCGGCGGCCTGGAAGTCGTCCCCATCCTGCCCACCGTCGTGGAGCTCGATTCCGATGGCTACTACGCCCATGGCGGCTACCACTATTTCTACGCGGACGAGCGTTGGTACTACTCGGATAGCCGCAACGGTCGCCGAATGGAGCTGCCCCGGTCCCACTGGCCCCGCGAAACCCACTTTCGCGGTGGAGAGCGGCGCTGATGAACCACTACGCCTCTGACAAACGAATCGCACTGGGCCGGCGACGGGGACTGTCTGTCCTGCGCCTGCACAAAACCACACTGGATGATCCCATGCGCATGAATCTCGCTTTCGCGGCCGGTCTGATCGTCATCGGCATCGCCGCCATCATGTACCAGGGCATCACCTTCACGACCCGCGAACCCGTGGCCGAGTTGGGCACCCTCCATGTCACCGCGGATCGAACCCACGCGGTGCGCTGGCCGCCCATCCTCGGGGCTGCGGCCATCCTCGGTGGCGTGGGCTTGCTGCTGTTGGGAAGCAAGCGAACATCCTAGGAGGTCGACATGCTCGGAATCATTCTGATCGTCGTGGTGGTGCTCATGCTTGTGGGTTCCATTCCCCGGTGGCCCCACAGTCGGGAATGGGGCTACTACCCCATCAGCGGCATGGGCCTGCTCTTGCTGGTGCTGATCCTCCTGATGATCAGCGGCCACCTCTAGTCCGCCCTGCGCCATGCGCGACCATTCGCTCCATCTCCGGTGGCCGGTTGCCTGCCTGATCATGGCGATGTCGAATTTGGCCCCAGCCTCCACTCCACGCGCATGGCAGGGCTATGAGGCCAAGAAGGCCCGCATCGGCAGCATCGTCGTGGAAATCGGTGATGTCTTCGACCTCAGCAAGACCGACGAGAACATCTGGATCGGTCGGACGGCCAACCACCTGCATGCCTCGACCCGGGAAGCGGTCATCCGCCGTGCGCTTCTGTTTGCCGAAGGGGAACTGGTTCGCGAGCGGCGGATTTACGAAACCGAGCGGCTGCTGCGTGCCTTGCCCTTTGTCAAGGATGCCCACATCGACCCGGTGGCCCAGCCCGATGGCACGGTCACCGCCCATGTGCGGGTGCGCGACGCCTGGACCACGCAGGTTGACGCGGGCTTCTCCCAGGTGGGGGGGCAGCGGTCCATGAACTTCGGCATCGATGAGAAGAACTTCCTGGGCATGGGTAAGAGTGTGGCCTTCGACCTCTCGAAGGATCACGAGCGCAGCACCTGGGGTCTGGCCTATGGCGACCCGCAGCTCTTCGGCAGCCGCTGGACCCTGGCCATCCACACCCAGTACCTCACCGATGGTTATTCGCGCAGCTTGATCCTGGAACGACCCTTCTTCGCCCTGGACACGCCCTGGTCCACGGGCGCTGCGCTGTCTCAGATCCACTCCAGCCTCTATCTGTACGACCAGGGCAAGCAGGTGTTCCAGGCGCCTTTCATCCAGGATGAAGTCCGCCTGATGGGCGCGAAGGCCGTGTATGCCGCGAACGACCGGGTGTGGCGGCTGGGGTTGGCCCTGCACCGAGTGGACACCAGCTACGGGCTGATCACGGAAACAGCGCCCCCGGGCCCCCTCCTGGCGCCGACCTTGACCGACCGTCGGCTGCGCGGGCCGGCAGTCACCCTTTCCACCGAAAAGGATGCGTTCGACAGCTTCCTCGACCTGCAGGGCATGGATACGCCCGAGGACTACAACCTGGCCTGGAACGGCGACGCGGAAGTGGGAACCTACTCCCGGGCCTGGGGCTCTTCCATGTCCGCCCCGTTCTTCAAGGTCGAGGCCGCCCGTGGCTGGTCCAGCTCCAGTGAGGACCTCACCCTGTTCGCCGCCTCCTGGGATGGACGGCGGCCCGCCACGGGCCTGGAGAACAGCCACCTGGCCGCGTCACTGATCCAGTACCACAAACTGACCTCCGATCACATCCTGGCAGGCATGGTGACGGTGGATCGGGCGCAGCACCCCGATCCCGAAACTTGGTACTACATCGGTGGCGACCAGGGGCTGCGGGGCTTCCCCAATCAGCTGCACCCGGGTGACGCCCGATGGACCGCCTCCTTCAACTACCGCCTGCTGACCGACCAGCGGTGGTGGGGCCTCGTGCGCCTTGGGTACAGCGCGTTCGTCGATCTGGGCTCAGTGCATCGCATGGACGGGGAGGGCTGGTCGCGCACCTACTCGGATGTGGGCGTGGGCCTGCGCCTGGGCAACCTGAAGAGCAGCCTGGGCCGCGTCATTCTCCTCAGTGTGGCCGTGCCGGTGAACCGCGAGCCCTACCAGGCGCGGTGGCAGTTCACCATCGGCAACGCCATGCGCTTTTGAGGGCCGGCTTCGGCTCAAAGTGAAGCCCTCTTCCGTCAGAACGATTGATTCGCTTCAGTGTCGCTCGTTCGCGTTGAACCTAAGCCCATCAGCGTGTGGCCTTAGAGAACGGAATGGAAGGTGCAACCGAACGATGGGTCCGCTTCCCACCACCAGGGGCCTGGCGCAGCGCGACACCGGTGCGTGCGTGCCCATGAAACGAGGTGAACGGACGGACCCATTCCACGCTGCATGCATCCGAATCCACCACCAGGAGGGGATTCGGGGGCGCTGAGTGTATAAGAAGGTCAGGTGGTGCTCGCACCTTCGGCCTCGTGATCCGCTCGTCTTCTCGCGGTTACCCAGAGGTCAGCCGTGCCCAAACCCTGTTCTGAAGCCACCTGCCAGGCCCACCCAGCGGTCGTCTGTCGGGCGATGGCTCTGCCGCGAAGCCAACCTGGCCTGGATCGAACCCGCCAGGTCCCTCCGTTCCTGGATGCCAGGTGCGGGGCTCCGGTGTCGGCCGAACAGGCCCTGGCCCTTGGCTTGGTGATCACGCCAGCCGCAGGGATCGAGGCGATCCTGGCGCCGGCCCTGCGCCGCATGGAACACCATTGCGCCGTGGTGCTGGGAGCCACCGGCAGTTGGAGCTTCCGCCCGTCCCGGATGGGCCCCGCCGGCCGCCAAGACCGGCAGGGGCAGCCATGAACTCGCGCCCTCGCCGGATGGCCCTATATGGGGTGGCGGTCCTGGCCGCGGCGCTGTTGGTGGTACCGTCCTTCTGGGTGTTCGTCCAGGTGAAGGGCACGGCGCGCACGCGGCGCCTCACCTATGAAACCCTGCTGCGCGCCGAAGCGCTGCAATCGGACTTGAACAGCGCCGAAACAGGCCAGCGGGGCTACCTCCTCACGGGAGATGAGGCCTTCCTGGCCACCTATGCCGACAACCGTGAGCAGGCCCAGGAGCAACTGAAGGCCCTTCGGCGTGACAAGGTCTCCTCCGAAGCAAGAAAGCACCTGGAGGTGGCCAGCCCCCTCATCCAAGCGAAATTCATCGAGATGGGACAGGTGCTCGACCTGCGCCAGAACCACCACGCGGTCGCCGCCCAGAAGCTGGTGAAAGATGGAGAAGGCAAGCGGCTCATGGATGCGATCCAGACGGAGTTGCGGGCCTTCGCACAGATGGAGGAAGGCGCCTTGATCCGGGATGAGGCGGCCTTCCAGGCGCAGTCCGACCGGCTGTTCATCCTCATCGCCGTGATCAGTGTCTTCGCCCTGCTGGCCTCGATCCTGCTCGTCCGGGGGCTGCTTCGCCGCACGTCCCAACGGCTGCAGGACCTGGTCCACGGACAGACCCGTCACCTGCTGGTGGCCCAGGAGGTGTCCAATGATCGGCTGCGGCAAAGCAATGCGACCTTGCAGGAAAGTGAGGAGAAGCTATCTGTAACGCTCAACTCCATCGGGGATGCCGTCATCGCCACCG
>Ga0265327_10001458_pt1 | contig 29691 bp, 26 predicted proteins | sample 41621metaG_FD_202089 | JGI IMG/M metagenome (GOLD analysis project Ga0265327, IMG submission 202089) | Rhizosphere microbial communities from Carex aquatilis grown in University of Washington, Seatle, WA, United States - 4-16-21 metaG | ecosystem: Host-associated > Plants > Roots > Rhizosphere...
CGCCGAAAACACTTCGACAGACCCTATCGTGACCGACTGAGGTAGAATTCAACCCCCGCGCAACATCCTTCAAGTAGCGGTCACGATAGGCCGAAACAGCCGGTCACGTTGAGCGAAATACGAAGCTTAATATTAATTAACGCTCAAATAAAATTATCCTAACACGAGAGAAGATCACACTTTCCGCATCGATCTTGTGCGGAGAAGCTTGGTCATATGGGTTCATCCACGACGGACAAAAGGAATCGCAAGGAAAGCATCCATACTGTGTGGGAAATATAAAAATTAAGATGTCATATTTCTGCTCGGGTGGTCAAGAACAGCACAAAGTTGGTGCGGAATTGAAAGCTATGCACTCGTTGGAGGAATTAGTGTTTGAATGAACGTGATTGCAGAAAATTTGATTCCGCAAATATGTAAATGCCATTTTAACGATATTCTCTACATTACAAAATGGCAATATAAAATCTGAAAATATTATTTATATAATATTAAACAATATATTAGGATTTATAGGCCAGTTTTAACTGCAATAGTTTCTTGCCTGCATTATTCCTCTAAACCCAATATCCATGAACCTGATTGCCATATTTTTGCAATCGTAAGTGATCGAGGCAGTAAATAAATAGCTGGTACATATATTGCTTATGTTAAAATTGCTAACATATTAGTAATTATCGTTGCACCTGTCTAGCGGAGACAATTTCTAGTGTTTGCTAATGATTTATATTACGAGGGTACTTACGATGCAAAAACAGATTAAAAATTGGATCATAATAGGGAGTCATCTCGATGAAAGAATCTTCCGTCCATCAGATTGGGCCGGACGCATATGTGAACTTGCTTGTAAAGTACAACATCATGGCATTGTTCAATATTCAGACGACCTTCGTCCGATTAGCTATAACGGTCAGACTGCTGTCTATGTAGATTATGATTTAAAGGCTGATCGTAAGGAAATTTGGGAACAAGTAATGTCCTTTGTCAATTTACACCGTCTTAGGGTTATTGAATATGCAGATCCAATAACCGCTTTCCATAATATCCTGAAACCCAAATCAGAAATTTATATGCGGGATCAGCTAGAGGACCTGTACGGAGCGGAAAAAGTTGCAGCCTAAACATTGCTAATTTATTTGGTGACAGAAGCCAAAGTGGTCACATTTTTCCTTCTTCTGCCAGTTTTCGTTGTTCAATAAATTTTTGTTGATTCACTATTTGAGAAATTTTCCGAGAATTCCAGTTTTCCAGATCCCCCAGAAATCCACTCAGTAATTTCTGCCGCCATTTCCCTGCCGCCCCAAGGCTAGGCCGTGGTTCACTATACTTTAAGATGCGAAATAACTAGGCTAGATCAAGCTCTTTCTTAATAAGATTACTCGCCATACTAAACTGACTGTGTATGTCTATATGGTCATCCGAATTAAAGTATTCAAAAAATCTGTATACGACCGGTTCAATCACAGAATTGTTATAACTGCAAATTTCACTATTCTTGAGGTCAGAAAAATTGAATGTTCTTGCACAATTAGCCAAATATTTTGCCGCAGTCGGGGTAATCTTTCTGGCATCTTTTAAACAAAAGTGTCGAAAAACACGTACAGCCATCCCAAGAGGGTTGGGATTTTTTTCTAGCACGACTTCCAATAACCTTGTATTTATTTCCTCAAGGTAGTTCTTCCTGCATATAAAAATCTTTGTTCGCCAATTCATTAAGATTGCATCCCAATTTAGCACGGTAGTATCGGTCAAAGATGCAATCCCTTTATACCGAACCAAGCCTTGCTTAATTGCCCATGTTTCCTCAGCGTTCCAAATATCAACAGGCCATCCAGCAACTTCGAGGCGGTATCCGCCAAATTTGTTTCTTCGCGCACCAAGGGACTCAAGGTAGGCAACGCAGTTATACCAGCTTCCTTCAACTACTAAATCAATATCTGAATTAAATCCACTTCGACCTAGAAGAGCTAAATCACGAAGTAGTCCGCCGAACAAATACACATCGCCATCTGGCATGGCATCAGTAAGGAAGTCTAGAAACTCAGCAATGTTTTTGGTCGGATATTCAATTGCGCTCTCAGGACTAAACATAAGAGGCAAATCTAGTGACATTTGCATTCGCACATTTAAGCGCTTAGTCGGTGTTCTAAATAGTCGATCCACGCGCTCTTTTAGATTCTCGAAAGAGCTTATCGGATGAGGTTTAATTGGAGGCATTTTTCAGAGAATTAAATACGTCATGTTTCTTTATCAGGTATTCGAGGCGGTAGGCAAAGGTTTTCTGCCGATGGATGATTCACTCACCCGTCACTCGCAAAAATTGCAAGTCAGACGAGAAGAAATATTAAAAACTATTGCCGGATTCAAACAGCAAAAGCAAATGCCACTCGATCTACTCAAGGCGAATCATATCAACGCTTTTACCACGGCACTCCGCAAGATACTTCTGGATCGTGACTCTAACTTTGGCCGGGAATATCTCCGGCTATTGGTTAGCGAGATCAGAATTGATGGAAAAAGCGCCAGTATTACAGGGAGTTATGCGGCTATTGCCAGTGCTGTGGCCAAAGTAAAACTGGGCACCTTTCGAGGGGTGCCCAGTTTTGGCGTAAGTTGGCTCCCCGACCTGGACTCGAACCAGGGACCTGCGGATTAACAGTCCGTCGCTCTACCGGCTGAGCTATCAGGGAATTGACAAGGCCGCTATACTAACGGTGATAGGCATTTTGGTCAAGGCCCAAAGACATCAGAATTATTTTGTGGGGATGAGAATTCCAAGTTTGTGAGATCATGACGCATGGATAGCAAATCAATTTTTACCCTGACCGCAAAGGGAAAAGGAGAATTAAATAATCCTTCCTGCCAGTTACCAAATCAAATCAAACACATTTTGGTTTTGATCGGTGACGAGGCTACGCTGGAATATCTGGAAGCGCGCGTGCTACCGGATTTGCTCGCGGAGTTGAAAGAGATTTTGCAGAAGTTGATGGGCGGCGGTTATATTCGGGACAAGAACAATATTGTCATTGCTGATGTTCCCGAAATGGAAGTAAAAAATATTTTTATTCCGGCAAATGCAGCAGGAAAAGTTGAAGGGGATGACTATGCTGCCACGGTGAATATGGCGCCGTTGGCTCTGGCCCCGGAAACAATATTCGCGGAAGCTGTGCTTGAAAGTCCTACTGGAAAAGGAAAACAAGATATTTCCGGCGGACGCAGCATGATTGCCACCGTGTTGTTTTTTGATGTGGTTGGCTATACGAAGCAATCCGTTTCCACACAGATTGAACTTAAATCGCAGTTCAATCGTCTTGTTTCAGAACTCATTAAAAATATAGAAGAACAGCAACGCATTATTCTGGATACCGGAGACGGTGCCGCAATCGGATTTTTACAGCATCCCGAGGATGCAATCGAGGTCGCTGTTAAATTCCGGGCTGCAGTGACCGCCAACAGGCATCAGGATTTCCCCGGTCTCAAAGTAAGAATTGGCATTCACCTTGGTCCGGTAAAAATTGTCAAGGACATGAACGGGCAGAGCAATATGGTGGGCGACGGTATTAATGACGCCCAACGTATTATGAGTTTTGCGAATATCGACCAGATTTATATTTCCAGACCCTACTACGAGGTCATTTCGCGGCTCAGCACGGACTATGTAAATTTGTTCAAGTATCGCGGAACCAAAAATGACAAGCATGGGCGCGAATATCCGGTATATGAAGCAGATTTCGAGGCGGGGGGAAGTGGCGGAGTCGAGCCGGATTCCACACGTCAAGAGGTCGACCCGGCATCGGTTCAGCTGGCTCCATTTTTCCCGGACGGTTTTGTCGAATCGCAAAAGGCGGTATTGCTTCAAGAGTCGGGCGAGCAACCTCGTTCTCCCGATGAAATTATGAATCGCGTGACTTCTTCTCTTGAAGAATATTTCAAGGAACCCGATGTTTCGCAAGCGGTGCATCAGGGTGAAATAACTTCCAAACCGGCGGGGGGCGGGACACAGACTATAGCTGATCGCAAGGTGCCACGGGCCGACGACACGGCCAAAATTGACCTGGCACAACTGGCTCGAGAGGAAGCGGAAGCCGCGCGCATCAAGGCGGAGGAGGAGGCCAGGGCGAAAGCTGAAAAGATGGCACGCCAAATGGCCGAGGAACAGGAAAAACTCTGGGCAGATGCCGAGCAGCGTGCCAAAACGGATGCAGCGGCAAGAATTCAGGCTGAGTTGCTCATACAGCAGTCAGCCCAGAAGTCTCCGGCCAAAGCGGTCAATGATTTCTCACGCGCACATCGCAGGACCCTTTCTTTGGGCAAACTGCTTATTTACCTGTTTGGAATAGTGGTGCTGCTGATTGCCGCGTTGCCCTATGTCTGGCCAACCCAACGCTATATTCCGCAATTGGAAGCAACGCTTTCCTCAATACTGCAGCAGCCGGTACATATAGCCCGCATGAATGCCGCCTGGTTGCCCATGCCGAATCTGGAACTGCGGGAGGTTTCTGTGGGCGGCCGTCAGGAGCTAAAAGCGGGAATGGTCGTATTGAATTTTGATGTAAAGGCTTTGTTTGGAGAAATCAAGCCGGTCAGAAGCCTGAAATTAAGTGATATTACGATAAGTGCGGATGAATTTTTGACGGTGCTGTCCTGGTTGCAGGCGGCGAATAGTGATGCACATTATCCTGTGACGCGTATGGAGCTGAAACACGCAAAAGTCAGTGACAGCGCGTTAAATTTGCCCCCGGTAAATGGTGTGGTCAACTGGGATATCCCGGGACATGTCAGTAATGCCGTATTGCACGGTGAAGACGGCAAGTTTGAAATGGAGCTGCAAGCCCAGCAGTCCATAATGAAAATAGAGCTGAGTCTGAAGGACAGCAGTTTGCCCGGACTGCCCGGAGTTCTTTTGGGCGATATAAATGCCAAGGGAATGGTCAGTGAAGGAGGTGCCGATTTCAGCGAAATCGATGGCCATATTTTTAAAGGAAGTTTTGCAGGAAACATCCGTCTGACTTGGCAGAATGGCTGGAAGGCCCAGGGAATTATGAGTGTAAAGTCAATGGAATTGAGCGATGCTTTCCCGCAATTGGGTTTGGAAGGTGAAATGGAGGGGGATAATAAAATTCTGTTGAATGGCACCACTGTTTCCCGTTTGTTTAGCCAGCCACGACTGGAAGGCAGCTTCAATATTAATAAAGGGCTTATCAGTAAAATTGATGTGGTGGAAACAGTTGCCAACCATCAGGCGACGGTGGGGGGGCGTACCCATTTTGATGAGCTAAGCGGCATGCTGCAGATGGAAAACAACGCTATGCATTTTCATCAACTCAGGATTGCCGGTGGACAAATGAGTGCGGGCGGTTCTGTGGACATTAATGCAGCCGGAGAATTGGCAGGGCATTTGTTGGTCGATATTAAAATGCGTCCAGGCAGCGTCCCCCTGCTCTTGTCGGGCACACTTTCCGAACCCCGGCTGACACCGGGGAATTAATGCATTCTGCGTAAGCGCAAATTCATCAGTCTTGCGAGATGGATGGAAGGCACCCGATGATCCCGTTAAATACCTTATTCAATTCGGCTTTCGCCTGCCACCGCGAAGGCCGTTTGGACGAAGCCGAGCAAGGGTACCGGCAGGTTCTGGAACTTAATTCCAGCCATCCGCTCGCATTGAGTATGCTGGGCATGATTTTGATGCGGGGCTCCGGCAAGGAAGAAGCCGAGTTATTGTTTCTCCGTCATTTGAATGTCGAGCCGAAAAATATCTGGTCACTGCATAATTTGGGGAAATTGCTGCAGGGCAAAGGCCTCGATAGCGAAGCCGTTGCACTTTTTCTTGAGGCGATTGCTGTTAAGCAGGATTTTGCTCCCCTGTTTAATGATCTCGCCCTATCACTTCATCGCTTGGGACAATGGCAAGAAGCGCTTGAGGCAATTGACCGGGCCTTGGTCATCGATCCAGCATTCGCTGTGGCACACAACAATCGGGGCGTGCTGCTTTACGATTGTTGCCGTTTCGGGGAAGCTGCCGAGGCGCATCGGGCGGCTCTGGCGCTCACCCCCCTTGATGCCCATTCCGATCGCAACGTCATGCTCTTGCATTTCTCCCAAGCGGCCTATGAGTCTGAAAACTATACGGAGGCCGTGCAGGCATGCCGCACTCTGCTGGATTTGGATGCGGACAATGCAGATGCAATCGATCATCTTGCCAAGATTTTATTTCGGCTGCATCGTGAAGATGACGCCATTGCTTTGCTAAATCGACTTGCGAGAACACGGGGCTTAGTCAGGCAAAATTCCGGTGAGCAGGCCCGGGCGACGATTCTGATAGTTGGTGCAGTGGGCGCCAGTCACGTGCCTACGCGTTACTTGTTTGATCCGGCACTTTTTACCACATTGATCCTGACCTTGGTTTCACCGGATCAGCCGGACGCACCATTGGGGGCTGTGAACTATGAGTCGCTGCTCGAAGCCGATTTGATATTCAATACACTGGGTGAAGTTGGGAAGGATGGCGAGCAATTCGAACCGGTCGATATTCTTGCGCGTCGTCTGGCAAAACCGCTGCTCAACCCCCCCGAGCGTGTGGCGCGTACCGGTCGCGACCGGGTGCATGAATTATATGGCGATATTCCGGGGTTGGTGGTGCCGGACGTTCGCTGGAAGTCACGGAATGAATTGGCGAAGCTGGCAACTGTGGAGTGCCCATTTCTAATTCGTCCCGGCGGGGTGCATGGCGGCGAGGATTTTGCCCTGATACAGGCAATTACGGATTTGGCCGGTTATCTTGCCAAAGTGCCCGAAGAGCGTTTTTTGCTGACTGACTTCCACGATTTCAAAGGAACGCGGGATTGCTACCGTAAATATCGCTTCATTTTTGTGGACCGTCAGCCATACCCGTGTCATCTGGCCATAGCCGAAAACTGGCTGGTCCATTACTGGCGGGCACGAATGGGGGGCGAGGATTGGAAGAAAAGTGAAGAGGAAAAATTTCTGACCGATTGGCGTGGCGTATTTGGTCCCGAAGCTTCGGCAGTCGTTGAACAAGTCGCGCAGCGGTTGGATCTGGATTACGGAGGAATGGATTGCAGCCTGCTCCCGAGCGGGGACGTGCTGTTCTTCGAAGCCAATGCCTGCATGCTGGTGCATCTGGACGATGTGGAAGCCGAATTTTCCTACAAGCATCGAGCGATTCCACGCATACGCGAAGCTATGGCAAGCATGGTAGGGGACAGATTAATAGTTTAGGAAAACCAGCGCAAAAATGCGGCCGAAATCAGTGAGACGGCCGATAGTGTAAATGAGACGGCCCACACAATGTTAATTTTTCCCACTGTCCAGTGGGAGCCACGCAACAGGCACGTTACCAGCAAGATACATCCACTTGCCACGCAAGTCATTTTTATGGCAAGTGCATCCACCGCAATTCCGGAAATGTCAGGGAATTGGTGGTAATAATAGTAACTCACAGTTCCAAAGGCCGCCCCGCTAACAGCCTGCATTAACCAACCCGAGAGAACGAGCCAGACAAGTCGTTTCCGGGTTTCTACTGCTCGAAATTTGACGGCGGCAAACGATCCGCCCACCACCGCTGTTGCACCAAAATTATGCACCACCTGAACTATTGAGTAGGCCAGATTTTGCGTTGCACTCATTTTGAGGTGACGTCTAAACAAGCCTCCGCGCCGGTGGGAGCATGTCCTTTGGTGTTAACCGTAAGGCAAATGTGGTGCTTGCCCGCTTTCAGCATTCCTACATCGGCCTTTCCCTTCATCGGGTGGATGACATCGATGCGTTTATCATCAAGGTACAAATGCAGGTGGTCACCTTCCGGGCCGGGAACCGCCTCATAATTCAGCTCCACGTTGTCATTTGTACTGACACTAGCGCCATTTGCCGGAGACAAAATGGTTACCTTGCTGTCTGCTGCCAGTGCGCTGCCGGAACTCAGAAGGATTGTGAAAGTGAACAGAGCGAGTATCTTGTTATCCATGATTGCTCTCCTTGGAGGGATGTTCGTTTAGCTACGAGAGGACTTCAATGATATGGTACCAATACCATATTAAAATTGTCAAGAATTATAAAATATTGTTGCGTGAGCCGGTTTAGTATTCACCTTGCATGTGACTTGGTAATGTGAAGGGCAAGACGAACTTAATGCAAATATGGCACAGAAAATTCAAAGCATTTTTGCGAGTGTATTTTCCAGTTTTATTTGATCCGCAGTGAATCCGCGTATTCCTTCGGCGAGCTTCTCCGTAGCCATGGCATCTTCGTTCATCATCCAGCGGAACTCGGCTTCTGTCAGGCGCGCCGGGGGAGGGACAGGCTTGCCGGGATCGGATAGGCACCGGACAAGTTGTTCCTGTCCGGATTTAAGTTCCTGCAGCAGGGAAGGGGAGATGGTTAGCCGGTCACAACCGGCCAATGCGACAATTTCACCGATATTCCTAAATGATGCCCCCATAACGATGGTCTTATAACCATAGGTCTTGTAGTAAGCATAAATCTGGCGTACAGACAACACACCAGGATCTTCCGCCGCCGGAAAGTCATGCCCGCTATGGGCTTTATGCCAATCCAGTATGCGTCCCACGAAGGGGGAAATCAACGTGACTCCCGCCTCGGCACTTGCCCGCGCCTGCGCGAAACCGAACATCAGGGTGAGGTTGCAGTTGATCCCTTCGCGCTCCAGTATTTCCGCAGCGCAAATGCCTTCCCAGGTGGAGGCTATTTTGATTAAAACACGATCATTGGCGATGCCTGCCTTGTTGTAAAGCCCGATGAGTTTGCGCGCTTTGTGCAAGGTTGCATGCGTATCGAAGGAAAGCCGCGCATCCACTTCGGTCGAAATTCGGCCGGGAATTATTTTTAATACTTCCAGCCCGACATTGACCGCCAGTTTGTCCAGCGCGTCACGCACCTGTTGCACGGGGTCGGTGTTTTGCGTTTTAGCCCATGCAATCGACTCTCCGATGAGCGGGGCATACTCGGGTAATGTCGCCGCTTTGAGCAGCAGCGAAGGGTTGGTTGTGGCATCCTGGGGTTGATGATGGCGAATGGCTTCAATGTCTCCCGTATCGGCCACTATGGTTGTCATGGATTTAAGTTGTTCGAGCAAATTGGGCATGAGACATTCTCCTGTAAAAGTGTGCCACAAAGCATGTATAAGCCGGGGGCGGTCTCACAACTGCGCCGCCAGATATTCCAGACATAAATCACGGATCATTCCTTCTTCATCGGCTGGAACGATCAGTATGGGGCGTGAACCCGGTAAATCTATGCTCGATTGCCCGGATTGGTTAGCCTCCTGGTCCAGTCGGAAACCAAGAAATGCCAGAGGTTCGCAAATGCGTGAGCGAATTTCCGGTGCATGTTCTCCTATGCCGCCCGTGAAGACCAGCGCGTCAACTCCGCCGGCTTTGGCGGAAAATGCGCCGATGGCAGCGCGTACCTGGCGGCAGAAATAAGCGACCGCAAATTGGGCATTTTTGCTGGTGCTGGATAACAAATCGCTCATCTCGGAACTTTCGCCGTCGGAGAGCGCAATCAATCCCATTTTGTGAAATACCATATCGGTCAATTGCTGCGGGGAGTAAAGCTGCGCCAGTTCGAGCATCACACCCGGATCAAGGTCTCCGCTGCGGGTTCCCATGGGAATGCCGCCTGCAGGGGTGTAGCCCATGGTGGTGTCGACTGATTTCTGGTTTTCCAGCATACAAAGGCTGGCACCGCTGCCCAGATGCGCGACGATAATTTTTCCCCGTGCGGTATCGCCCAGGATTCCCGGCAACAGCTTGGCAATGTGGGCGTAATTCAGGCCATGGAAACCAAAGCGGCGCAAACCTAATTCGGATGGAATGGGAAGCCGCTTGGCGAGTTCCGGCAGCGTGGCGTGGAACGCAGTATCGAAACAGGCAAGCTGCGGTACGGCAAAGCGCCGGGCACATAAATCTATCCCGAGCAGGTTTCCCGGCAAGTGCAGGGGGGCTAGACGTATCAGACTGTCCAGCCGTTCCCGTTCACCGGCATCAACCAGCCTTGCCGCGTCGGCAATGTCGCCGCCATGAACAAAACGGTGCCCGATTACCTCGGGCGTGACACCCTCCAGTTCTTGCATCAGTTGTTCGAAAGCCGCCGCCGGAGTGCGTACATGTCCGTAATGAAAATTGCGGCGCGAACCATCCGCCCGGAACAAGCTGGCCTTGAGTGATGATGAACCGCTGTTGATGGTGAGGATGCTCATTGGAAGCCTCGGGAAGGGAAAAAGGGGAAGGGAGAAGGGTAAAGCCTGCGTACGCAGTTACCCTGGAGCGACGAAAGAGCGATCCCTTCTCCCTTTACCCTTGCCATTATTAATAAGGCCAGGTCCAGCCGTCCGCTTCGGGCAAGTCTGTGCCGTTTTCATAAGCAAAGTTGCGGCATTCTATCTGCATGTCGCGCATTTTTTCCTTCACATGCGCCCCGGCCACATGCAGGGCGGGAAGGCGGTCGATCACATCGATCACCAGACTGAAACGGTCAATTTCATTCTGGATGGCGAGTTCAAGAGGCGTGTTGATACTGCCTTTTTCTTTGTAACCGCGCACATGCCAGTTTTTGTGGTTGTTGCGCCGGTAGGCGAGGCGGTGGATCAACCAGGGGTAGCCATGGAAATTGAACATAACCGGTTTGTCGAGTGTGAACAGACCGTCAAAATCTTTATCCGGGAGGCCATGCGGATGTTCGCTGGACGGAGTCAACTTGTACAAATCCACCACATTGATAAATCTAACTTTGAGATCGGGGAAGTGTTCGCGCAACAGGACAACTGCTGCCAAAGCTTCTTTGGTGGGAATGTCGCCGGCGCTGGCGATCACCACATCGGGTTCAGAACCTTGGTCATTGCACGCCCAGTCCCAGATGCCGATGCCTTTGGAACAGTGATTGATGGCCGCGTCCATGTCCAGATACTGCAAATGCTTCTGCTTGTCGCAGACGATGACATTGATGTAGTTGGTGCTCTTCAGGCAGTGATTGGAAACTGACAGCAGGCAGTTTACGTCAGGCGGCAAATAGATGCGGGTGACCTCCGGACTTTTGTTGACCACCACGTCGAGAAAGCCCGGATCCTGATGCGTAAAGCCATTGTGATCCTGCCGCCAAACTGTAGAAGTGATAAGCAGATTCAACGACGATACCGGTGCGCGCCAGGGAACTTCCTTGGACATGGCGAGCCATTTTGCGTGCTGGTTGAACATTGAATCGATGACATGAACGAAGGCTTCGTAGGTGGAGAAAAAGCCGTGACGTCCGGTGAGCAAATAGCCCTCCAGCCAGCCTTCCAGAGTGTGCTCGGAAAGCATTTCCATCACCCTTCCGTCCGGCGAGAGTTCACCGCCGTCGGCGTCCTCGGGCAGGGTGTCGGCCAGCCAGGTTTTTTTGCTGACCTCGTAGATATTGTCGAGCTTGTTTGAGCTGTTTTCGTCCGGGCCGAACACACGGAAATTGTGCATGTTGTCGCGCATGATGTCGCGCAGGAACTTGCCCAGCGGCCGGGTATTCTCGGCGGTAGTTGTGCCGGGGCGGGAGACGGGAGCGGCATAATTGCGGAAATCAGGCAGGCGCAATGCCTTGCGCAAGTTCCCCCCGTTTGCATGCAAGTTGGCGCTCATGCGGCGTGTGCCTTTCGGGGCCAGTGCCTTTAATTCGGGGAGGAGCTTGCCGCCGGCATCGAACAGTTCATCCGGCTTATAGCTTCTTAGCCAGGCTTCCAGTTGCGCGAAATGTTCCGGTTTTTTGACCTCACCGAGCGGCACCTGATGGGAACGCCAGAATCCTTCCACTTTGTGACCGTCCACTTCTTTCGGGCCCGTCCATCCTTTGGGGGAGCGCAGTATGATCATGGGCCAGCGCGGCCGGGTCGAATTGCCGCTGAGGCGCGCTTCCTGCTGGATGCGGCGGATTTCCACTATGCACTGCTCCATAATCGCAGCCATAGTCTGATGCATGGTGCCGGGATCGCTTCCTTCCACGAAATAGGGCGTCCAACCGTAACCTTTGAACAAGTTCTCCAGTTCCTCGTGTGAAATGCGCGACAGAAGGGTAGGATTGTTGATCTTGTATCCGTTGAGATGCAGGACGGGTAATACCGCTCCATCGCGGATCGGATTAAGAAATTTATTTGAATGCCACGAAGTGGCCAGCGGCGCAGTTTCGGATTCACCATCGCCCACTACCACAGTTACTATCAGGTCTGGATTGTCGTAAGCGGCACCAAAAGCATGCGACACGCTATAACCCAGTTCACCGCCTTCGTGGATTGAGCCGGGGGTTTCCGGGGTGCAGTGGCTACCGATACCTCCGGGGAAGGAAAATTCCTTGAAAAACTGCCTCAAGCCTTCCTCGTCTTCGCCTTTATTCGGATAGATTTCGCTGTAAGTTCCTTCCAGATAAACCGGGCCCAGCACACCGGGAGCTCCATGGCCGGGACCCGCCATGAAAATTGCGTCCAGATCATATTTATTGATTAGCCGGTTCATATGGATGTAGGTAAAGGCCAGGCCGGGACTTGATCCCCAGTGGCCAAGCAGGCGGCTTTTGACATGCGCGGGTTGCAACGGCTCGCGCAGCAAAGGATTGTCACGCAGATAGATCATGCAGGCAGCCAGGTAATTGCAGGCACGCCAGTAAGCATTGATATGATTAATCTCGCTCTGTGAGAGTACTGTTGGTTGGGTGCTCATACTTCCTCCTTAGTTAAGGGTGAGGAGAAGTGTAATGGTTGAACGTGTTTCTAAACAGCTTCCCCTAGTTCAAATGATAGGTGGGTTCTGCTACAGAAATATTGGGATACTTTGGTCTTTCTTGCCGGGAAAAAATAAAAATAGATGGAAATTGGTTAACTCTTTTGTTAAATATTGCTAGACCCTCGCGGGTTCAAAACTTGCATCCAGATTCAGATCGTCGCAGTAATCGAGAAAATTTCCGCGCAAAGTGGGAATATGAACATCAGCGGGGATGCCCACCGTCAGCGTAACCGAGAACATCGACGTGCCGGTATGCGGGGCGGGGTAAGTATCCGTTTGCAGTTCCTCGATATTGATTCCATTTTTGGAAAAAAATGCGGCCAAATTTCGCACGATACCCGGATGATCCATGGCCAGAACTTCAACACTATAGGGTACAGCCGGTTGGGTGCGTTTTCGTTGTTGCGTGCGTTTGTGGATGATGGTGAGTCCCAGCAGTTTGCTGAGTATTTCCAATTGCCCCTCCAGCTTGGAAAGTGCATTCCAAGGTCCGGAAAGCAGCATGATCAGGGCAAATTGTTCGCCCAGAACAGACATGCGGCTTTCTTCAATATTACATCCGCTTTCGGTAATCTTGCCGGATAGCTGATCGACGATGCCAACTTTGTCTTCTCCTGAAGCCGTGATTACCAGGTAATTGTGGTGAGTGTCTAGGTTCATGGATTGCTGAAATACCAAGGTTGAACATGCGCCAGTGTAATAGCACAATAGATTATGTGCCAGCAGGATTTTAGACCGGTCATGTGACAAATTAACATTATGAAAGAAGTGTCGTGAAAACGTCATGCCTAATTCGTGTGCTGCTACCAGGCAATTATTTTGCCATCGTAAGCAAAGAATTTACCCGAGTCGGACGGAGTGAGGTTACTGATCACTTGCCGCATTCCGGAGACGCTTTTTTCAGCTGTGATTAACGCGTTCGGCCCCCCCATATCAGTTTGCACCCAGCCCGGATGAAACAGTATTGCAGTGACTCCATTGTGTTTCAAATCGACCGACAGGCTCTTTACCACCATATTAACGGCCGATTTGCTTGAACGGTACAGATAATTTGCCCCGCTGGTATTCTCCGTAATGCTGCCCATTTGACTGGTGAGCGTGACGATGATTTTGAGCGTGCTGTTTGAAATCTGGGTGATGAATGACTCGGCCATCTTGAGCGGTGCCATGGTATTGATGCGGAACGCATGCATCCACTCCTCATAATTGGCATGACCAAAATCCATCTTGTCCGATCCCGGATAAACACCGGCATTATTGATGAGCAGATCTATGGATACAGCTGACAACAACTGGGACAGATGCTCAATCTGTTCATGGTCAGCGACATCAAGCGCATACACATGGATCAAGCCGGGATACTGCATGGAAATCCGGTTGAGTGCGGCGGCCTTCTCAGGCTGGCGGCAACAGGCCAGAACACGCCATCCCGCAACGGCATATTGGCGGGAAAATTCCAAACCTATCCCGCGATTGGCTCCTGTAATCAAAACGGTTTTCATGGCTGCTCCCAAGATGTAAGTGGACAACCAAGTACCTTGTAACACTAAAACCAACCCCCCTCAGTCCCCCCTTGTCAGGGGGAAGCGTTCAACTCCTCCCCTGACTAGGGGAGGTTGGGAGGGGTTTGTTCTGCGAAGATTCATAAGTTACAAGCTACTAGGGTTTGATAAAACGTAAAGCAAATTTATCCGATTGAATCTTCATATCGAAGAACGCCTGCTCGCGGGGATCGGCTGGATTGCGCAAGAACTCTCCTTGTTCATCAAGCTTGAATCCTGCCTGTTGAAACTCGTTGATTACGACAGTTTCTTCAATTCGATGCAGAGTCTTGGTATCCTTAATACCCGAGCCTGTTTTGGCCGAATGATCCAGCACAACCAGATGGCCGCCCGACTTCAATGCGTTGAACAGCCGTTCGTTCATTTTGCTACGGTCAACCGGCATGTAAGCAATATCATGGTAGTTCATGATGATAGTGATCAAATCCAGTTTGGGAGCATTGCCGGGTACAGGATCCTCATAGGGTTGCACGAGCGGCACGATGTTCGGCTGGGGGTGATCGGCCAGGCGCTTATCAAGTCCCTTGCGGGGTTTGTCGGTTTGTGCCCAGACCGTTCCTTTTTCTCCCACAATCAGCGCAAGCAGTTGGCTGGTGTATCCCCCGCCGGCTGCCACATCCAGTACCCGCATGCCGGGTTGTACACGGGTGAATTGCAGGAAATCCAACGGATCGCGTTTGGCATCGGCATTCCGGTCTTCATCGGTTCGTACCGGGCTGGCGATTGCCTGTGTGTAAGCGGCCGAGTCGGGAGCGGAGCTCGTGGTTTGTGGCGATGCATAAACGCTTACGCTACATCCGAATCCCAAAATAACGAGTAACGCCGATACCCATCGAGTCAGGGACAATTGCGGTGAATTCAACAAAATATTCTCCTTATAGATACCATCCGGCTTCTTGGATCCCGGCTGATTTTAATCCGGGGGCCGAGTTTTCAGGGAAGAGAAAGTATACTCTGCTATCCGGAATAGTTATCCAACTCTCAAAATATTCTATTCCAATATGGTAAGGTGTAAAAGCACGCAGTTATTGTCCCCTTAGAACCCATCCCCAACGCAGATTAAAATCATGACACCTGATACCGGGGTTTCGGCCCGGAAAATTCTCCGCGACGTTTTCGGTTTTTCCGAATTTCGCGGCGACCAGCAAGCAATAGTCGGTCACGTCGCGGCGGGCGGGGATGCGCTGGTTCTGATGCCGACCGGCGGGGGCAAGTCCTTGTGTTACCAGATACCTGCCTTATTGCGACCGGGGGTCGGCATTATCATTTCTCCGCTCATCGCCCTGATGCAGGACCAGGTGGACGCACTCAAACAGCTGGGGGTGCGCGCCGCCTATTTAAATTCGAGTCTGGATGCCGACGCGGCACGGGAAGTTTGGAAAAGTTTGCTGCGCGGGGAATTGAAGCTTTTGTATGTTGCGCCGGAACGGTTGTTGATGGAGGGTTTTCTGGAGTTGCTGGAGCGTATTCAAAGCGAGGGGGGGCTGGCTTTGTTTGCCATTGATGAAGCCCACTGTGTTTCCCAATGGGGGCATGATTTTCGTCCCGAATATCGCGCGCTGACGGTATTGCATGAACGCTTTCCCGATGTGCCGCGCATCGCGCTGACGGCTACCGCAGATGCTCCGACGCGGCGCGAGATTGTTGAACGCTTGTCTCTGGAGCAAGCCAGCCAGTTCGTGTCCAGTTTTGACCGCCCCAACATACGCTACCGGGTCACGCAAAAAAATATTGCCAGGAATCAATTATGGTTATTTCTTGAGGCCGAACACCCCGTCGATGCGGGCATCGTCTATTGCCTGTCGCGCAAGAAGGTCGATGAAACTGCCGCGTGGCTCCAGGCACAGGGCAGGGATGCATTGCCATATCATGCCGGGTTGGATGCCGCCACGCGAAACGCAAATCAGCGCCGCTTCCTGCGTGAGGAAGGCGTGATTATGGTGGCCACCGTCGCGTTCGGCATGGGAATAGACAAGCCCAATGTGCGCTTCGTGGCCCACCTTGATCTGCCCAAAAGTATGGAAGGTTACTATCAGGAAACAGGCAGGGCAGGTCGGGACGGCCTGCCCGCGAATGCCTGGATGGCTTACGGTCTGGGTGATGTGGTGTCGATGCGATCGATGCTGCTTTCCGGTGACGCGCCCGAGGAGCGCAAACGCGTCGAATTGCATAAACTGGATGCCCTGCTTGGTTTTTGCGAGTCTACCGTTTGCCGTCACCAATCGGTTCTGCATTATTTCGGCGAGGCGCATCCCGGCAACTGCGGGCAGTGTGACAATTGCCTGGAACCGGTGGAAACCTGGGATGCGACCCAAGCCGCGCAGATGGCCCTGTCCTGCGTTTACCGCACCGGACAGCGCTTCGGCGTGGCTCATCTGATCGACGTGCTGCTGGGCAAGGAAACAGCGAAGATCGAACAGTTTCGCCACCGGCAACTCAGCACTTTCGGTATCGGCAAAGAACTGACGCAAGTGCAGTGGGGCAGTGTCTACCGCCAACTGGTCGCGGCCGGGTTTCTCAATGTGGACATGGAAGCATACGGCGGCCTCAAGCTTGCCGAATCGTCGCGCCCCGTGTTGCGCGGGGAGCAAACTGTCTGGTTAAGGCGCGACGCGGAGCCGGTCAAGCGCAAAACCGGCAAAGCCGAACGCGGCTCCCGCCTGCGCGAGGGATTCGCAGGAGCCAATGAAGATCCTCTATGGCTGGCACTCAAAGCCAAACGCCTCGAACTCGCCCGCGAACAAGGTGTGCCGCCCTATGTTATTTTTCACGACAGCACTCTGCTGGAAATTCTCAATCAGCGTCCGCGTACCACGGCAGAATTCAGCCAAATCAGCGGGGTTGGACAGGCTAAACTCTCGCGCTACGCTGCCCATTTTATAGAAGTTATTGATGACCAGAATAAAGCTATATCGCAATAGATACGTATGAAGACTCAATCCGGCGGTTTTACTATTGAGCAAATGAGTGACTGAATTAAGTTAGATATTGTGTTGATACCATTCGATAAAGTCATTTTCTGGTAATGCCCGGCTAAACAGATAACCTTGAATTACATCGCAACCCATATCCCGCAAGAGGTCGTATGTTGCCTGATCTTCCACGCCCTCGGCCACGGTGATCATGTCGAAATTGTGGGCAAGATCAATGATGGAGCGAACCAGTTGTTTGTCGCCGCGCGAGTTGTGGATGCTGCGGACAAAAAGAATATCTATCTTTAGTTCTTGTGCGGGAAATCGTTTCAGATAGGCGAGCGAGGAATAACCGGTGCCAAAATCGTCGATCGCGAGGTTCAGGCCCCGTTCCCGCAATCTTGACAACATTGCGAGCGCGGCAGAATTCTTGACTATCGAGCTTTCAGTAATTTCCAGGGTGAGCTGGCTCGCGGGTACGTTCCATACGTCGAGAGATTGCTGGATTGTTTGCGGGAGCTCTTCATCTTCGAGCATTTTCGGGGGCAGGTTGACACTTATACCGATGTTCACTCCCGCTTTTGCGAAATTTGCCGTATGGCGTAGAGCGGTGTTGAGTATCAGCATGGTTAGCGGGTTGATCAAGCCGCAGTTCTGGGCGACGTTCACCAACACACTCGGGTTTATTTCTTGTTGCTCCCGCGTGGTCCAGCGCACCAGCGCCTCGGCGGAAACGCAGCGCCCCGAGGCGATTTCGATCTGCGGCTGATAATAAACCATCAGCTCGTTATTTTTTATTGCCTTGCCCAGTTCGACGTCCAAGCCGCTGTATGATTCTGTTTCGACCTGGTCTTCCAGCTGGTAGACGTGGTATCCCTTTTCGTCCAATGCGGCGATGCGCGAAGCGATGTCGGCGCACATCAGCAGTTGCCCAGCGTCGCGACCGAACTCCGGAAAGCTGGAGATACCGATATGCGGGCGCAGATATACCCGGTTTTCACCCGCAGTAAAAGGCTTCTGCAGCTCAGAAATGATTTTGGTCGCTGCAAGGACTGCATGGTCTTTGTTGGCCAGTTCGGGCAATACGAGGCAAACCTGCTGGCCGGAAAAATTCGCGTACCGGTCGGTGTCGCGCAGCAGCTTTTCCAGACACAGGTCGGTATGATTTTTGATAACATGCGCGGGAACATTGCCGGTCAAGGCATCCATGCGATTCGTCTGGCGCAGATCCATAATCAACACGCCTGTCGTGCCGGTTCCTGTTTTTCCAATCTCGCGGTGCAAAAAATCGACCACCCGCTTGTGGGACAGCTCATGTTTGATCGTGCTGGTGGGGGGCTGCATCTGGGGTGAGGGATGGTCGCTCATGCCAGATAGTATTCCCGAGGGTTAAGGCCGTAAGCACCGTTCGGCAGTCCGCGCAGAATGGTGATAGTGGCATTGGATGCCGGCTGGTGCAGCAGATCCAATGTGGATGGGCTTGGCGACGGCTTTTTATCCCGGCTGCTAATAATCAACACGCGCGGCTGCAGACGCCTCACCTTGTTGTGGCTGATGATGACCGCCACCTCGCCGGAAGACAATTCGACCATGGAACCGACTGGGAAAATACCAATCGCGTGAATGAACTGCTCGATTATCGGGGCATGGTAGAACTCACCTCCCCAATTGACCATGCTGCGTAGGGCCTCATAGGGCGCAAGAATATCGGCGTAGGGGCGGGGGTTGGTCAAGGCGGAAAACGTATCGGCGATGGCGGCCATGCGTCCAAACAAGCTGATGCTGCCCCCTTTTAATCCCGCCGGATAGCCGCTGCCGTTTTCGCGCTCGTGGTGCTGCGCGATTCCGTCCAGAATGCACTGGTGGAGCGTAGGGGCGTCTTTGAGTATACCGAGGGAAAGGGACACGTGTTTTGTTACCGTCTTATACTCGTCAGAAGTGAGTTGCCCCTTTTTCAGGAAAAGTTCGCGCGGTAACCTGGTCTTGCCTATATCCAGCAACAGGCCGATATTGCCCAGTTGCTCCAGCATATCCTTGGGCAAGCCCAGGTGTCGCCCCAGCGCGACAAGATAAATGGCGACATTGATGCCGTGCTGGTAAACGACTTCGTCTTCTAGACGCAGGCGCGAGACCAGCATCAGCGCGTCGGGGTTGCGCGCCATACTTTCGACCAAATCGTGGATCACAACCTCGACTTCCTGAATGGCGATCTGCTGGTCGGCGGCCAAGTCGGTAAACAGATCGTCCAGAATTTTGGCCGTCCGTGCGTAGGTCTCGACAGCCGGGGCGAACTCCGCCTCGATCGGGACAACGGTTCGGAAGCGTGATAATTTGATCTCGTCCGGAATAAAGGATGGGCGTAACTTGAGTTTCCCATCCTCCAGAAAATGGCTGTCAACGAGCGTGTCAGATTCCTGATTCTTTTCCTCTTGCCTGACTGCGTAACTGCTTATCGCGGCCTTCGCATCAGGCGTCGAGAAATCCGGGTCGACCAGAACAAACTGGCAATATTCCTGCAACTGCGACAGATGCTCGTCATTTTCGATCAGAAACCCCTGAAAAAGAAAGGGAGTGTCTATCCACGGTCGGTCAAGGTCTGCCACAAACATACCTGCGACAAGCTTGCGGGAGGAAATTTTCAATTTCATGAATTTTTTATGGCTTATACAACTGCAAATGCTGTAATTATTTTATGCTACGTAAAACCAAATTTCTCAAAACGCTGGTCAGGGCGAGATGCATAAGACGGCGGGCAAATGTCAAGTTCAGTGGTCCAACTTTATCAACGTACTTCTTTGAACTGAATTTACTTCTAATACGCCGCAATTCTACCTACGCTAGGAGTTTGTGCCAACAATTTCGGATTTTATGGAATTCTGAAAGGCCTCTGTTGGGACACTGCCAAAGTTAAATTAGCCCTCGGGAGCGACAGACAGAATAGGCCGTGAGCATAATGCTGATCGTTCTAAAGGGACGCAGGGGGCTATGCTGAGGGTTGGCGAAGGGTAAAAAGACGTCCCCGTACTCTGGACGAATTGGGCAAGTCAGCGGGGGTGAGCCGACTGTCCGTTACTGGTGAGTTTTCGCAGCTATTGGAAACAAATGAGTCCGGTAGGGGGATAATACCCGCTTGGGGGAGCCCTATAATTATTGAGGCGAATATGGCGTTTGTCGTTTTAGAGTTGCGAGTATTTAATCTGCTGTCGAATGGACAGGTGCAGCCTGCACTGGAATTGGCCTGCGCCGGTTTGGAAATTGATCCCGGGAATGCGGAGTTATGCAATCTCGCGGGGAGTTGTGCATTCCAGCTGGGCGATGCCGTTCAGGCAGAGCAATTCTGGATTCGGGCGACGCGCCTGAATCCGGATAACGCGCAGCCTTATTTTAATCTGGGTATTTTGCATGAAGGTGCTGGGTGCACCGACAAAGCGGAAGAGTGTTACCGACTCGCGATTAAGCTAAATTCGAACGATGCCGATGCGTTGGTCAATCTGGGCACCCTTCTATTGCGCCTACGGCCGGGGGATGAAGCAGAGCAATGTCTACGGCGTGCGATTTCAATTGCTCCCGAAAACGCTTTGGCTTATTCCAATCTCGGCATCATTCTCGCAAAGTCGGGCCGTGCTGAAGAGGCAGAACGGGTGTACCGCAAGGCGGTTTCGCTGGATGCGGCTACGCTAACATTTCGTCTTAATCTGGCCAATTTTTTGACTTCCTCCATTCGGAACGATGATATTGAGGAAGCCAAGTCACTTTTTCTTGAAGTCATAAAGGCTGAACCCGGCCATTATGCCGCCTGGAACAATTTGGGGCGTCTCCTGTTTGAAACCGGGTATAAGTCTGCGGCCCACACCGCTTTTACCGCCGCAGTGACATATCATCCCGGTGAATCCGCCGCGCGCGTTAACCTGGCAAATGTTTTGCTGGACAGAGGAGATTTGTCCGGTGCGGAGGAGCATTTTAAAGTGGCGCTGGAAATAAATTCCGATCTGGATAGTGCACACCAGGGATTGGCTTCGATTTTGCACAGGCAGGGGCATGAGAGTGAGGCAGCTTATCAGCGTGATTTGGGATTTGGGAAACACCCTGTGTCTTCTTTGGCGTATCGTGGAAATGGCACTCCACTCCAATTGTTAGTTCTGGCATCCGCACTGGAAGGAAATATTCCCTGGCGATTTCTGATCGATTGCGCGGTATTTCAGACGACTATTATTGCGGTTGAATATTTTGATATTCAGGCCCCGTTACCTGCGCATCAATTGATTTTCAACGCAATCGGGGACGCGGATCTATGCCAACACGGGCTTAATATTGCAAACCGGTTGATTATGAAGTCGGCCGCGCCGGTCATTAACCGTCCCGAAGCGGTTTTGCAGACCGGTCGGCTGAATAATGCGGGGCGGCTGGGACTACTTTCCGGGGTGCTTTCGCCTCGTATGGCACTGGTTTCAAAATCGGAGTTGCTTTCCGGCAGAGCTTTGGAAAGCATGGAACTTGGGGGATTAACTTTTCCTTTGTTGTTTCGCTCTCCCAGTTTTCACGGGGGAAATTATTTTGTAAAAGTAGACAGCCAGGATGCGCTGAATTCTTCAATAGACGGTCTACCCGGAGATAATCTTTTGGCTATTGAGTTTCTGGATCCGGGTTCTGGAGATGGATTGTTCAGAAAATTTCGGGTGATGGCTATCAATGGACATTTTTATCCGATTCATTTGGCCGTGTCCACGCAGTGGAAGGTGCACTACTTCAGTTCAGACATGGAAGAAAATGAAAAGTATCGAGCGGAGGAAGACGCCTTTCTAAGTGATTTCCGTACTTTTTTAGGCCAGGACGTGATTTCGGTGCTGGACAAAATCAGGCTAGCCATCGGATTGGATTATTGCGGGATGGATTTCGGGTTGGACAAACAGGGGAACATTTTGTTGTATGAAGCCAATTCAACCATGCAGATCAGCCCCCCAACCCATGAAAGTTATTGGGATTACAAGCGTCCCGCAGTTAAAAATGCTTTAACGGCAACCCAAAGGATGTTTGCCGAACGCGGTATGGTTAGGTAGTCGGCTGATATTTATAGCATTTCATGATGCCTGATTTTAGTATGGACAAGGTAATATTTGTGTGTAATAGTTACACAAATAATATCCATGCCTAAAGAAGGGATTGTAATGCACAAAAAAGGTAGATGCCCTAAATGCGGGGAATCTGTGAAGCATACAAAAATTGAAAACGTGCCGGTACATGAGGGGGCGCGTGTACGCGGCCATGGTGTAGTCTATTTGTGTCCTTATTGCGATACCGTTTTGGGGGCAGGGCTGGATCCGGGAGTGCTCGTTTCTGAAATTATCAAAGAAATAAAGAAAAATAACTCCGTGCATTTGCGTCTTTAAAACTTGGAATTAACGGGTTCAGCAATACGTCGGATTGCTGAACCCGTTAATTCCAATTTGCGTATGTTCAATAATACTTTATATCTGATTGATTGCAATAGATAATTCTGATAGATTATCACTGGCCTAACGAGTTTTTGTCGTTGCAGCACTCTACCCTGACCAATCCCTTAAAATCTTAAGCGATACTTGCCCATCCGTTTTTCCACCATAATTGTTAACGGCGACATCAGCTATAAAGTCTGTTAAACTAACGGGCTGATTCTTTGATTAACTTTTAAATGTTTGGAGAAAGTAGCATGGCCGTTGAACGCACCCTGTCCATTATCAAACCCGATGCAGTCGCTAAGAATGTAATCGGTCAGATTTATACCCGCTTTGAGCAAGCAGGTCTGAAAGTGATCGCTGCGCGTATGGTTCATCTATCGCGTGCCGAAGCGGAGGGTTTTTACGCGGTGCACCGCGCACGCCCGTTTTTTAACGACCTGGTAAACTTCATGATTTCAGGCCCGGTGATGGTTCAGGCGCTGGAAGGCGAGGGCGCTATTCTGAAAAACCGCGATCTGATGGGCGCAACCGATCCGAAGAAGGCGGAAAAAGGAACGATACGTGCCGATTTTGCCGACAGTATTGATGCGAATGCTGTTCATGGTTCCGATGCTCCGGAAGCCGCTGCAGTTGAGATTGCTTATTTTTTCCCCAGCTTGAATGTGTATTCGCGTTGAGATTTGACAATACGTAATGGCGGAAAACCTCCTCAACTTTACTGCGGGGCAACTAACCGAATGGTTCGCGAAAATGGGAGAAAAGCCATTTCGTGCGCGTCAGGTGTTGCGCTGGGTACACAAGTCCGGTGAGGCGAACTTTGATGCAATGAGCGATTTGGCTCTTTCTCTTCGAAGCAAGCTAAAACTGGAGGCGTACGTGGAAGCGCCCAAAGTAATGCGTGAGGAGTTGTCTGCCGACGGTACGCGCAAGTGGTTGCTGGATGTGGGAACGGGTAATGCGGTCGAAACCGTGTTTATTCCGGAGACGGAAAGGGGGACGCTTTGTGTCTCCACCCAGGCGGGTTGCGCGCTGGACTGTTCTTTCTGTTCCACCGGTAAGCAGGGCTTTAACCGTAATCTTTCCACCGCCGAAATTATTGGGCAATTGTGGTGGGCGAACCATGAAGTGGGCAGGGGGGAAGATGGCAACTGGCCGGTGACCAACGTCGTGATGATGGGCATGGGCGAACCGTTGCTGAATTTCGATAATACTGTGAGTGCGCTGATGCTGATGCTGGATGACAATGCCTACGGCTTGTCCCGTCGCCGGGTGACGGTATCGACATCGGGCGTGGTCCCAGCGATGGATCGTTTGCGCGATGAATGTCCGGTGGCACTGGCTGTTTCATTGCATGCCCCCAATGATGATTTGCGCAATGTACTGGTTCCGGTTAACCGGAAATATCCATTGCGCGAACTGATGGCGGCATGTTTGCGCTATCTGGAAAAAGCACCCCGGGATTTTGTTACGTTCGAGTATGTCATGCTGGAAGGCGTTAACGACAGCGAGAAAGATGCGCGAGAACTGGTTGCTTTGGTGCGCGATGTGCCGTGCAAGTTTAACCTGATCCCTTTTAACCCGTTTCCTCTGGCCCCCTACAAACGCTCAGGCTTGGATGCAGTCCGCCGTTTTCGGGATGTGCTGATGCAGGCGGATATAGTTACGACCACGCGTAAAGTGCGCGGGGATGATATCGCTGCAGCCTGTGGGCAATTGGCCGGACAAGTTCTGGACAAGACGAAAAGAGTACACCGCCCGGCGGAGCTTCGTGCATGAGGTCCCGGGTAATTTCTCTGCTGCTGCTGGGGATGGTCGGGTGTGTTTCACAGCAAAACGGCGAGCTCACCCGCTCACAGTCCGGCGCCAAGGTACGCACTGAATTGGCCGCAATGTATTATGAGCGCGCCCAGCTTGGCGTGGCACTGGACGAGTTAAAGAAGGCGATGCAGGCTGAACCCGATTATGCTCCCGCCTATAGTGTGCGCGGCTTGGTGCATATGGCGTTGCGCGAGGATCAGGAAGCGGAAGAGGATTTTCTGCACAGTCTGAAATTGGATAACATTAACTCTGAAACGCACAACAATTACGGCTGGTTTTTGTGTCAGCGCGGACGCGAGCGCGAGTCTGTAAAGCAATTTTTGGCCGCTCTGAAAAACCCGTTGTATTCCACACCGGAAAAGGCCTACCTGAATGCCGGCGTGTGTTCCAAAAAAGCCGGTGATCTGAAGGACGCGGAAGAGTTCCTGCAAAAAGCTTTGCTTGTTCAGCCCAATATGCCGGAGGCGCAGGTGGGCATGGCGGAAATAAATTTTGCGAACGGAGACTATATGGCCGCAAAAGATAATTTTACCCGTTTTGCCCAGGGAGGAGCCAATCTGACCGCCGGGAACCTGTGGCTGGCAGTACGCATTGAACGCAAATTGGGCGACAGAAATGCAGAGGATACTTATTCCTTGCAATTGCGCAAACGCTATCCTGACTCGCCCGAATCAAAACTGATGCTGCAGGGACAATGACCGATATTCAAACAGAAATTGCGGCTCCTCACGAGGGGGCGGACATCATCGAAAATGTACCGTTCAGCATTGGGACGGCGCTGAGGGAGGCACGCCTGCATCTGGGTTTGACTGTGGATGAAGTGTCCAACCGAATAAAATTTGCACCCCGCCAGATTGAATCACTGGAAGCCGATGATTTTACGCGTTTGCCTGAAGGTGCTTTTTTGCGCGGTTTTATCCGCAGTTATGCCCGTTTGTTGCAGCTTGATCCTGCGCCGCTGCTGGCGGGATTAAAGCGCGGCCCGGAACAATTTATTCCGGCAGAAACGAAAGTTCTGACGGAAATTCCTTACCCGGACATCTACTCGGAACGCAGGCAGAATATTATTTGGCTGGCGGGTGCATTTTTGGTTGTCGTTGCGCTGGCTATCGCAGCCTGGATGTTTGCCGATAAACCGAAAGATCAGTCTTCCTCCGCAAATACTTCCGCTCCGGAAACGCATGCTGCAACAAAAGTGGAGGCACTTGCACTTCCGGATGCAAGACCCATTTCAACGGTTCCCGAGACTGAATTGGCGGCCGTGTCCTCGGGGGTGGCAAAGTCAGAGGGTGAAATTAAAAAGCCGATTGAGGCAAAAATCCCACCTCAAGTTGTTGCCGGCATTTCCAAGCCGGTTGCGGTTGTAAAACCGGGTGAGATTAATACTGCTCCTCAACAGCCGGCGATCCGGCTGACGTTTGATGCAAATTCATGGGTGGAAGTGATGGATAAAAATGGAAAACTTCTGCTTTCACAATTGAATCGGGCCGGAGCTATACAGGATATAGGCGGCACTCCCCCATTTTCCCTGGTAATCGGCCATGCCAGGGCCGTGCATCTTTTTTACAAGGGACAGTCCGTTGATTTGACGCCCTATACTAAAATCGAAGTTGCACGCTTGACGCTGGAATGACTATGATTCAGCATCCTGTTCAGCGCCGCACTACCCGGCGTGTCATGGTAGACGGATTCGCAATTGGCGGTTCTTCTCCTGTGGTGGTGCAATCCATGACCAATACCGATACCGCCGATGCGCGGGGTACTGCGCAGCAGGTGTATGAACTGGCACAAGCCGGTTCCGAGTTGGTGCGTATTACGGTGAATACTGCCGAGGCAGCCGCGCAGGTATCGCATATCCGGAAGATACTTGACGGCATGCAATGTGCGGTGCCCCTGATCGGCGATTTCCATTACAACGGCCATCGTTTGCTCACCGATTTTCCCGAGTGCGCAAGGGCATTGGCGAAATACCGTATCAATCCCGGGAATGTCGGCACGAACCGCAAATCCACTGGGCACCCGGGCGAAGATCCGTTTGCGATGATGATTTCCATCGCCATTAAATACGACAAACCCGTGCGCATCGGAGTGAACTGGGGCAGTCTGGACCAGAATTTGGTGGTGCGCATGATGGACGAAAACGCCAGACGGGAACAACCTGAGGAGGTGGCGGAAGTTACGCGCGAAGCATTGATAGTTTCCGCTCTAGAAAGTGCAAAACGGGCCGAGGAGTTGGGTTTGTCGCATGACCGCATTGTGCTTTCTTGCAAGGTCAGTGAAGTGCAGGATCTGATCGCGGTCTACCGTGAACTGGCTCGGCGCTGTGATTACCCCCTGCACTTGGGCTTGACCGAGGCGGGTATGGGGTCCAAAGGGATCGTTGCATCCACTGCCGCTCTTTCCGTCCTGTTGCAGGAGGGTATAGGCGACACGATTCGTGTGTCTTTGACCCCTGAACCCGGCGGAGACCGTGCGCAGGAAGTCGTGGTAGCACAGGAAATATTGCAAACCATGGGGCTGCGCTCTTTCGCTCCCATGGTTACGGCCTGTCCGGGCTGCGGACGTACTACCAGCACCGTGTTTCAGGAACTGGCTCAGAGTATCCAATCCTATTTGCGTGCGCAGATGCCGCTTTGGCGTATACAGTACGACGGAGTGGAAAACATGAAAGTAGCGGTGATGGGGTGCATCGTCAACGGCCCCGGCGAAAGCAAGCTGGCCAACATCGGTATCAGCCTGCCCGGTACCGGCGAGAATCCCGCAGCGCCTGTCTACGTTGACGGGGAAAGAGTGACTACTTTGCGCGGCGATAATATTGCCCGCGAGTTCCAGAGAATTGTGGATGAATATGTGGCGAACAAGTACGTGCGACGCTGATCCGGATAGGTTATGGTTTAATTTATGAGCGACAACAAAACATTGCAAGCCGTAAAGGGCATGAACGATATCCTGCCCGACGAAGCGGGACTCTGGCTATGGTTTGAGGACGTGGTGCGCGCGTGGCTGGAGTCATACGGCTACCGAAATATTCGTATGCCATTACTCGAACCGACGTCGCTGTTCAAGCGCGCGATCGGTGAAGTGACCGATATTGTCGAGAAAGAGATGTACAGCTTTGAGGATAGACTCAACGGGGATCAGCTCACCCTGCGCCCGGAAGGCACTGCGTCCTGCGTGCGTGCGGTGTTGCAGCACAACCTGCTGTACAATGCGCCGCAACGGTTGTATTACAGCGGGGCAATGTTTCGCCACGAGCGTCCGCAGAAGGGTCGCTACCGCCAGTTTCACCAGATCGGTGTCGAGGCTATGGGTTTTTCCGGGCCGGACATCGATGCCGAGATGATCCTGATGTGCGCGCGACTATGGCGCAAGTTGGGTATCCGCGACGTGAGCTTGCAGATTAACACGCTGGGAGATACGGCTGCGCGGCAGCGGCACCGCGAGAAATTGATTGCCTATTTTGAACAGTTTGGAAGTGATCTGGATGCCGATGCCACGCGGCGTTTGCATAGTAACCCGTTGCGTATTCTGGACAGCAAAAATCCGGCGATGCAGGAAATTATTGCGGGTGCACCCAAGCTGATGGATGAACTGGATGAAGAGGCGATAGGGCATTTTGTCGCGGTGCAGGATATTTTGCGGCGCCACGACATTGCTTTCGAAATCAACACCAGACTTGTCCGCGGACTGGATTACTACAACCGCACCGTATTCGAATGGGTTACTACGCGTCTGGGGGCCCAGGGCACTATTTGTGCGGGCGGGCGATTTGATGGTCTGATTGAGCAGATCGGCGGCAAAGCCCAGCCGGCCTGTGGTTTTGCCATGGGCATTGAAAGGCTGTTGGCGCTGCTTCAGGAAGACGGCATGGAGAGTCCGCCGCCTCCGTTGGATGTCTATGTGGTGCATCAGGGGGAGTTGGCGAGCGCGATGGCGAGTGTTGTGGCAGAGCAGTTGCGCGATGCCGGACTGCGCGTGCTATTGCATTGCGGTGGGGGCAGCTTTAAATCACAGATGAAAAAAGCGGATGGCAGCAATGCCGTATGTGCGGTTATTATCGGTGATGACGAGGCACGTACCGGTATGGTCACGCTTAAGCCGTTGCGCGGGGGCGAACAGGAGCGGGAATTGCCTGGAAATTTACCGGGCAAGATAAACGAATTGATTAATCACGGTTAGGTTAGGAATAGAAAATGGCGACACTGGATTTGCAGGAACAGGAACAGGTAGATGCATTCAAGCACTGGTGGAAGGATTACGGCAAGTTCGTGCTTCTGGCGCTGGCAATATTATCGGGCGGGTTTGCCGCGACTAAGGGATGGCACTACTACAATGAAAAGCAAACGGGCGAAGCCGCCACACTTTTCTCCGAACTGAACAAACAGATCGCCAGTAACGATCCCAAACGGATCAATGACGCGGCTGCGGCAGTGATTGATAAATATGGTTCCAGTGCTTATGCGCCGCGCGCCGCACTGGTATCCGCGCAAATCAATATACAGGCAAAAGACGCTGCGCATGCCAAAACGCAATTACAGTGGGTGATCGATCATTCCGGCGAAGAGGGATTGAAAGACGTCGCCCGCCTCAAGCTGGCCAGTTTGCTGCTGGACGAAAAAAGCTATGCCGAATCCCTGGCTCTTCTGGAAGGAACGCATCCCGATTCATTTGTTGGTTTGTATGCCGACCTAAAAGGCGACGTGCTGAACGCACAGGGCAAGCTTGAAGATGCGCGTGCCGCTTACCAGCAGGCTTATGAAAAAGTTGATCCCAAGAGTCCGATTCGAAATCTGATTCAAATGAAGCTGGATGCGCTTGGGGGCGCTAAATGAAATTATTCCAAAGCAATGCATTACAGTTGGTTGCAATGCTGTCAATCGCATTGCTTGCAGGCTGTGCGAGCCTGATTGATAGTGCATCCGGGGCAAAATCCAAAGGGCCAAACAAGCTGACCGATTTTAAATCAACTGCCACTCTGGATATTCGCTGGAAAAGTGATCTGGGAGACGGAGGGGGAAATGCACTGCAACCGGCGGTGACAAGTGATGCGGTTTATGCGGCGAATAGTCGGGGTGAAATATTCCGATTGGAACGACTTACCGGCAAACAGGTATGGCGGGTCGAAAGTGGTTTTGCAATTACCGGCGGGGTGGGAGCAGGGGACGGATTGGTTCTGGTCGGG
>Ga0265327_10001459_pt1 | contig 29685 bp, 22 predicted proteins | sample 41621metaG_FD_202089 | JGI IMG/M metagenome (GOLD analysis project Ga0265327, IMG submission 202089) | Rhizosphere microbial communities from Carex aquatilis grown in University of Washington, Seatle, WA, United States - 4-16-21 metaG | ecosystem: Host-associated > Plants > Roots > Rhizosphere...
GATGCCCTGGTCGATTTCGTCCTTGCGGCCACTGAAGTCGGCGGCGCGGTCGGTCAGGCCCTTGGCCTTGAAGTAGGAGACGGCGTCGTCGATCGCGCTGGCGACCTTGAGGCCGGAGGTCAAACGGCCTTGGGTCCGGCTCATCAATGACGCGGTACCGGTCAGGGAGAGCAGGGAGTTACGCGCCGTGGCGGTAAGGGTGATGTCAGACATTTCTTGCTCCATCGGTAGAAAGGAGGACGTTCTGTCCTAACGACACATTATAGCATGATCCGTGCCATCGGATGCAAGCCTCGTGTTACCGGAAATGTCCAGACATTTCAATCCGGCATCGGCCGGCATCGGCCGGCATCGGCGGGTTTCCCGCCGCGCTCCCCGGCCGGCGGCCGGCGGCACCGGCAAAATCTGCCGGGCGACCCGGTCATAATGGCCGGGGGGGCGGCAAAATCTGCCGGGGCGGCGCGCTTTCCGGCTCTTTTGGCCCGCCGGCGTCAGGCGGCGCTCGCTTGGCCGGGCGATTTTGCTATCATGGCGCCACCGACTGAAACTGCGATCGTGGACGTGAAGCATGGCGACCGGTGCGGAGCTTGTGGCCCAGGCGGTGCGAGCCGCCGGACTGGATACCGTCTTTCTGTTTCCCGGCGGCACGGTCGCGCCGGTGATCGACGCCCTCGGACGGGGGGGCGTCCGCTGCGTCTGCCTGCGTCATGAGCAGGGCGCGGGCTACGCCGCCCTGGCCGGCGCCCGCCTCGGCAACCGGCCGGCGGTGGCCCTGGTCTCGTCGGGCCCCGGCGTGACCAACGCCGTCACCTGCGTCGCCGACGCCTGGTACGACAGCGTGCCGCTGATCATGCTGACCGGACAGGTCGGCACCCCCGATCTCAAGCGCTCGCGGGAGCTGCGCCAGCGCGGCTTCCAGGAGGTCGACACCAAATCGTTGATGGCCTCGATCGCCAAGGCGGTGCTCCAGCCCGCAAGCCCCGGCGATCTTCGCGCCATGCTGGCCGAGGCCTTCGCTCTCGCCATGAGCGGGCGGCCCGGTCCGGTGGTGATCGATCTGCCGATGGACGTGCAGCGCGGCGAGGCCGGGGACGGTCCCGGGATCGCCGCCGCGCCGCCGTCGCCGCCCGCCGCGCCCGCCGCCGCCGTCGCCGCCTGCGCCGAGGCGCTCAAGGCCGCCCGCCGGCCGGTGCTGCTGGCCGGGGCCGGGGTGGCCATGGCCGGCGCGGAGAGCGCGCTGCGGCGCTTCATCGCGCGGGCGCCGATGCCGGTGACCCAGTCGCTGCCCGCCCTCGGGGTGTTTCCCACCGACCACCCGCTGGCCCTCGGCTTCCACGGCCATACCGGCAACCAGTACGCCGGCCTCGCCCTCCATAACGCCGATCTGGTGCTGGTGGTGGGCAGCCGGCTCGACGTCCGCCAGACCGGCACCCTCACCGATCGCTTCGCCGCCGGCGCCACGGTGCTCAGGATCGAGATCGACGAGGCCGAGATCGCCCACGCCCGCGTCCGCGTCGATCTCACCCTCAAGACCGACGCCGCCTCGGGGCTGGAAGCCCTGACCCGCGCCCTCGAGGGGGCGGCCCTGCCCGACTGGTCCGAGTGGCAGCGAACGGTGGCCGGCTACCGCGCCGCCCACCCCCTGCCCATGGGTCGCGCCGGCGCCCTCACCGCTCAGCGGGTGATCGCCGCCGCCGACCGCCTGACGGCGGAGCGCGCCGTGGTGGCGGTGACCGGGGTCGGCTCGCATCAGCAATGGGCGGGCCGCCACTTCACCCTCGACCGGCCGCGCCGGGCCTGGCTGACTTCGGCCGGGCACGGCACCATGGGCTACGATCTGCCGTCGGCGATCGGCGCCGCCTTCGCCCGCCCGGACTCCCTGGTGCTCTGCTTCGCCGGCGACGGCTCGGCCCAGCTCAACATCCAGGAGCTGGCGGCGCTGAAAGAGTTCGACCTGCCGGTCAAGCTGTTCGTGCTCGACAACCGCCGCTTCGCCATCGTCTCCCAGTTCCAGAAGCTGAACTGGGGCAGCGATCCCACCTGCGGCGACAAGGTCAACCCCGACTTCGCCGCCCTCGCCCGCGCCTACGGGATAGAGGCGCTGACCATTACACAGCTGGACAGGCTGGAGGAGACCCTGGCCCCCGCCCTGGCCTCGCCGGGTCCGGTGCTGATCCACTGCCTGATCGACGGCGCCGAGGACATCTCGCCGATGCTGCTGGCCGGCCAGACCCTGGACGCCATGTGGACGCAACCGGACTGAGGACGCCGCCGGACATGCCGAATTTCGCCCGTTTCCGCGACGCCCCGCCCAACCCGGTCGCCGCCTATACCGCCGCCCGCCCCTGCCCGCTGTGCGGCGGTCAGCAGCACCGGCCGCTGCTGGAGTTCGAGGGCTTCCAGTTCTACGTCGACACCCCGGTGTCGACCCAGGTCACCATCCGTCAGGTCCAGTGCCGGAGCTGCTTCGCCGCCTTCATGAATCCGGTGTTCACGCCCGAGGGCTTTTCGGTGCTGTTCGCCCGCGCCGGCGCCTCCTACCCCTCCTACGGCAGCACCGGTCAGCGCGAGGCGGCGCAGATGGACTGGCTTGAGCAGCGCGGCCTGCTGGCGCCGGGGCGGACCCTGCTCGACGTCGGCTGCTTCGAGGGCGCCTTTCTCAGCCGGCTGCCGGCGGGCGCCCGCGGCGTCGGCGTCGATATCGACGCCCCGGCCATCGAGCGCGCCGAACGCCGCCACGGCGGCCCCGAGCGCCGCTTCGTCCGCGCCGATTTCGAAACCGTCGTTCTCGACGAGCGGGTGGATCTGATCACCCTCTTCCACGTGCTCGAACATCTGCCGCGTCCGGTCGAGGTGCTGCGCCAACTGGCCCGGCTCTCCCATCCCGGCACCCGGCTGCTGGTCGAGGTGCCGGTGCTGGAGAACGTGATCTTCGACGACGTCTGCGGCTTCCTCACCGTGCAGCACCTTACCCATTTCAGCATCAACAGCCTCGCCAACGCCCTCGCCGTCTCGGGCTGGCGGCTGCTCTCGGCCGAGGCGATGGCCGGCTACAACGGCTACCGGGTGATCGCCGAACCCGCCGGAATCGAGGCCGCCGTGCGGCCGGTGCCGGACGATTGCGGCCGGATGCTCGCCTATCTCGCCGGCTGGCATCAGGCCCTGGCCAAGGTCGAAGAGCGCGTCCGCCGGCTCGACCGCAAGCGCTGCGTGCTGCGCGGCGGCGGCATGCATGCCGAATATCTCTATCACCTGACCAGCCTCGCCGCCGGCGGGCGCGAGTGGCTGGTGGTCGACGGCGATCCCCTCAAGCGGGGCGAGAGCTGGCGCGGCATCGCCACTCTCGGGCCGGAGTGCCTCGCGGGGCTGGACTGGAGCGAGACCCAGTTGCTGATCTGCTCCTACTTCCACCAGGACGCCATGCGCGAGGAGGCCCGCCGCCTCGGCATTCCCGACGCGGCGGTGGTGACGCTGTACGACGCGATATTTCGCTACTGAACCGGCGTCATATCGGCGTGAAGCTCTGGCCCCAGTTCTCGCGCTCGATGTTCCGGCGCGAGAACGGCCCGGCCCGCTCGTACCCGCGGGTGCGGTTGTCCGAGACCAGCAGATTGGAGCGCTCGGGCACGGCGTGGGTGCGGCTGTCCGGCCATTGCTCCGGCTCGTAGGCCCGGCCGTCGGCGCCGGCCACCACCACCCGCAAACCCCGGGACTCCAGAAAGCGGGTGAAGCCGGCGCGGCCGCATTCGAGCATCAGGGCGTCTTGCTTGTCGGCCGGGATCGGCCGGCCGGCGATGAAGGCGGTAAAAAGGGCGCGCCGGACCAGCACGCCGTTGGAACGCAGGTGGGGATTGGGAAAGCCGGGAAAGCGCCGCGCGCCCGTGAGCGACCGCCAGGGATAGCGCCGGATGTAGAGCCGGAACGCCGCGATCAGCGCCTTGACCGCTCCCTTGCGCCGCCAGTAGTCGGCGACCTCCGGCGCCAGCAGACGGAACACCGGGAGGTTGGTGCCCCAGGACCCGGTGACGCCGGCGGCGCCGACGCCGGGCCGCTCCGCCGCCGCCCGCAGGGTGGCGAGCCAGCCGTCGGCGCAAGGCCGGCTGTGGGTGTTGAGGAGGCACAGCCAGTCATGGCCGAGCCGGGGCGCGGCGCGCATGTAGGCGCCCCAGTCATAACCGTCGTCGGGCAGCGCCATCACCGTCGCCCCGAGCGCGCGGGCCTGCGCCTCGACGCTCTCGCGGTCGGCGACGTCCTCCCAGCCCTTGACGAGCACCACCAGCTCGTGATCCAGCCCCGCCGGGTGGGCGCGGTAGGCTGAGAAGAAGGCTTCGGCCGCCGCCGCTCCGGCGTCCTTGCCGCTGCCGCGGGCCAGAAACAGCACCGCCGTGGTCATGACGGCGCCCCGCCGTCCAGCCAGCGTCGCCGCCAGGCCTGGAGCATCAGGATGGTCCAGATGCGGTACTGCCAGTTGCGGCCGCCGCTCAAATGCTCCCGCCAGATGCGGTGGATCGGCGCCGGATCCAGGCCGGCCTCGGCGAGGCCGGCGGGCTCCAGCAGGCTTTCGCTCCAGTCGCGCAAGGGGCCGCGCAGCCAGCCGTCGATGGGAATGCCGAAGCCCATCTTGGGCCGCTCGATGAGGGCGCGCGGCACGTAGCGGTCGAGCACCCGGCGCAGCAGCCACTTGCCCTGGCCGTCGCGGATGCGGGCCGACAGCGGCAGGCGCGCCGCGAACTCGACCACCCGGTGATCGAGGATCGGCACCCGCGCTTCCAGGGCCACCGCCATGCTGGCGCGGTCGACCTTGGTCAGGATGTCGTCGGGCAGATAGGTGAGGACGTCGAGCAGTTGCATGCGGGTGACGAGGTCGGGGAACTCGCGGGCGAGCGCCTCGTCCCACAAAGGCCCCTTCGGCTCGGCGACTCCGGGCAACAGCAGCTCGGGCCGCTCCCAGCTGGAAACCAGCCGGCGATAGACCGCGCCGGCATCGGCCAGCCCCAGAATGTCGGCGAACTTCCGCGCCTTGTCGCCGGCCTGGGGCGGCGCGAGGCGACGGGGCAGCAAGGAGGCCAGCCGGTCCCAGCCGGCGACCGGCACGGCGCCGATCAGCCCGGCCGCCGCCCGGCGCAGGGGCGCCGGAATCCAGCCCAGCTTCCGCCACAGCCGGGCGCCGAGGAAGTAGCGGTTGTAGCCGGCGAACAGTTCGTCGCCGCCGTCGCCCGACAGCGCCACCGTGACGTGGCGGCGGGTCATCTCCGAGACCAGGAAGGTCGGAATCTGGGAAGAGTCGGCGAAGGGCTCGTCGTACCAGTCGGCGAGGCGGGGAATGGTTTCGAGGGCGTGGGCCGAGCTGACGTAAAGCTCGGTGTGCTCGGTGCCGAGATGGGCCGCCACCGCCTTGGCATGGGGCGCCTCGTCGTAGCCGGCCTCCTCGAAGCCGATGGAGAAGCTGCGCACCCGCCCGGCGCTCTGGGCCTGCATCAGCGCCACCACCAGCGAGGAATCGATGCCGCCGGAAAGGAAGGCGCCGAGCGGCACGTCGGCGATCATTCGCCGCCCGACCGCGTCCTTGAGGAGGGCTTCCAGTTGGTCGGTCAGCTCGGTGTCGGAGAGCGCGAAGGGGGCGGCGAGGCCGGCGCGGGCGACGGCGCGGGCGTCCCAATACTGGGTCTCCACCGGTTCGGCTCCGGCGCGGAGGGTCAGAATCCGCCCCGGCTCGAGCTTGCGCACGCCCCGATAGATGGTGCGCGGCGCCGGCACGTAATTGTGACGGAGATAGGAGGCCACCGCCTGCTGATCGACCTCGGGCCGCCAGGAGGGATCGGCCCGGAGCGCCTTGAGTTCCGAGCCGAACAGCAGCCGGCCGCCCTCGAGGCGCCAGTACACCGGCTTGATGCCGAGGCGGTCGCGGATCAGGGTGAGGCTGCGCTCCTGGCGGTCCCAGAGGGCGATGGCGAACATGCCGATCAGCCGCGCCACCGTGCGCTCGACGCCCCAGGCGGCGATGGCCTCCAGAATCACCTCGGTGTCGGAATGGCCGCGGAAGCGAACGCCGCGCGCCGTCAGCTCCGGACGCATCTCCTCGTGACTGTAGACCTCGCCGTTGTAGACGATGACGAAGCGGCCGCAGGCCGAGACCATCGGCTGATGGCCGGCGGGCGAGAGATCGACGATGGAGAGCCGGCGCTGTCCGAGCCCGATCCCCGCCGCTTCGTCGAGCCAGACGCCGCCGTCGTCGGGGCCGCGATGGTGGAGGCTGTCCGACATCGCGCACGTCAGCCGGCGCAGCTCGCCTGCGGAGGTGGCGGCGGCGAAATCCCAGAGTCCGGCTATTCCACACATGAGAGCGTCCGATCGGCGGGGCGGGGTTGATGCGGGGCGAGCGGGGCCTCCAAGAGGTGTCGCATTCGCTCCGCCCCGGTCAAGTCCCGATTTGCGGTTGGCCGGCGGGGCGCCGGTTGATACCATCGCCGTCATGTCCGCCGCTCCCAATCCCGCCCTGCTCTATACTGCGCTGATGCTGCGCAAGCTCCATGAGCTGCGCGGCTTCGGCCGGGTGCTCGACGCCGGCGCCGAAGGCCGCTATCGCGCCGTGCTGGCGGAGCACCTGCCCGGTGCCGCCTGGATCGACGCCACAGAGGCTTGGAGGCCGGTGCTGGGCGAGCTGCGGCTGCGCCGACGGGGTGAAAGTTTGGGCCTGACCGATATCCGCATCCTTGCCGCGGCCCGGCTTGCGGGCGTGGAACTGGCGCTGTTCGAGGACGTGTTCGAGCATCTGGAACCGGAAGGCGCCCTGGCCCTGGCGAGCGCCTGGGTGGAGAGTTCGTCCCTGGTGCTGGTCTCGCTGCCGGCGACGCTGCCGGTGGGAACGGCGCTGCCCGCTCTCCGCGCCCGCTTCGTCGCCGGAGACAGCGCCGTCTGCTTTCTCTCGGTCGACGCCGGACGCGCCCGACAAGTGGCGCAGTTGCAAGAAGCGATGTCGGGCATCGTCCAGCGCATGACGGAGGGCGCATGAGCGGAAACGATTTCGCCCGGGCCGCCGACCATCTCTATCGCGGCCGGCTGGCGGCGGCCGACGGCTGGTGCCAGCGCGGGCTGGTGGCGGCGCCAGAAGACCCCGCCGGGCTCAATCTGCTCGGCGGCATCGCCGCCCTCGCCGGATTGTGCGCGCCCGCCGTGCGGGCCTTTCGGAGCGCCCTGCCCCTCGCCGCCGCCCGCGATAATCTCCAACTGCTGGCCGAGCAAGAGATGCCGCCGCTCCGGAGCGAAGCGGGCTTCGTGCTGATCAAATCCTGGGGCTACGGCTTCTGCGCCGAGTTGGCCCATGTGCTGGGCGGGCTGCTGCTGGCCGAGATCACCGGCCGCACGCCGGTGGTGCAGTGGGGTCGACGCTGCCTGTTCGGCGATTTTACCGGCTTCTTCGAGCCGGTGTCGACGGCCGCCTTCGAAAGCCTGACCGCCCTCGCCAATCCCGGCCTGTTCCCCGCCGGCTGGAATCTGGAAACCCTCGGGCGCGACCGTCCGCCACGCAAATTGGGCGAAGGCCCGGCGGCGCTGGAGTTCCTGGCCCGGCCCGAAACCATCCTGATCTGCGACAATTTCATCGGCGTCGCCGATCTCGCTCCCTGGATTCCCCCCGGCCATCGGCTGCACGGGCTGGACTTGCCCGCCTGCTTCAAGGCCCTCTTCGACACTTGGCTCAGGCCCCGGCCGGAGATCACGGCGGCGGCGGCTTCGTTCCGGGCGAAGCACCTTTCCGATGGGCCCGTGCTGGCGGTGCACATCCGCGGCTCCGACAAGGTGCTGGAGGTGCCAGACGTCGGCGAAGCCAACTGGAGCTATTTCGCCCTGATCGACGCCGCTCCCTCCGACCGGCGGCTCTTTTTGATGACCGACGACGACGCTCTCGCCCGCGCCTTTCGCAGCCGCTACGGCGCGCGTCTGGTGATGACCGACAGCCGTCGCACCAACGACGCCACCGGCATTCACCACCATGCCGGCGTGAACGGGCTCGCGCTCGGCCGCGAGGTGATGGTCGACCTGCTGCTCGCCCTCGAAGCCGAGCGCTTCATCGGCAACGGCCGCTCCAATGTCTCGGCCCTGATCGAGGCGCTGCGCAGCGCCGCCGGACGGGAAAGCGCGTTGGTGATGGAGAACCAGCTTCTTCAGCACTCCTGCTTCCTCTGAACGCCATGGTCACCGTCCCCGAGGCCTTTACCCTCGCTTTCGAGCACCATCAGGCCGGACGGCTGGCCGAAGCCGAGCGGCTCTATACCCGAATTCTGGCGGTAGCGCCGGGACACGCCGATTGCCGTCATCTCCTCGGCGTGCTCGCCCACCAGAGCGGCCGGGACGAACTGGCGGTGCGATTGATCGGCGAGGCGATCGCCCTCAATGGAAGCGACGCCGCCTATCACAACAATCTCGGCAACGCCCTCCACGGGCTGAGCCGGCTCGACGAAGCCGCCGCCGCCTACCACCAAGCCCTCGCCCTCAAACCCGACTATGCCGGCGCCCGCTACAATCTCGCCAACCTGCTCCAAGCCCGGGGGCGGCCCGAAGCGGCGCTGCCGCACTTCGAACAGGCCCTCGCGCTCTGGCCCGGACGGGCCGATCTTCATAACAATCTCGGCGCCTCGTTGCTGGAGCTGGGGCGTTTCACCGAGGCGATGGCCCGTTTCGAACGGGCGCTCGCCCTGGCGCCCGATCACGCCGAGGCTTGCAACAATCTCGGCAAAAGCTGCCAGGAGCTGGGCCGGATGGCCGAGGCGGTGGCCTATTACCGCCGCGCCCTGGCGCTACGGCCCGACTACGCCGAGGCCCATTCCAATCTGCTGATGACCCTGACCTATCTCCCCGACTGCCCGGCGGCGCAGCTTTTCGCCGAGCATCGGGAGTACGGCCGGCGGCAGGTCCGCCCGCCGCTGCCCCACGCCAACCGGCGCGATCCCGACCGCCGCTTGCGCGTCGGCTACGTCTCGGGGGATTTCCGCCGCCATGTGGTCGGCTTCTTCATCGAACCGCTGCTCGCCGCCCACGACCCTGCGGCGGTTTCCGTCCATTGCTACTCCGAGACCCAGCGCGCCGACGCCGCCACCGCCCACCTCAAGACCCTAGCCGAGGGCTGGCGCGACACCGCCGGTCTCGACGACGACCGGCTGGCGGCGCAGATCCAGGCCGACGGCATCGACATCCTGGTCGACCTCGCCGGTCATTCGGCCTTCAACCGGCTGCCGGTATTTGCGCGCAGCCCGGCGCCGGTGCAGGCGACCTATCTCGGCTATCCCGGCGGCACCGGCCTCGCGGCCATCGACTACCGGCTGGTGGATCCGGTGTCCGACCCCGAAGGCGCCGCCGACGCCCTGGCCGTCGAAGCCCTGGTGCGGCTGGAGGGCGGCTTCCTCTGCTACCGGCCGGAGCCAGGACCGAAGCCGGCGCGGACCGCCGGCCCCCTCACCTTCGGCTGCTTCAACAATCTCAACAAGCTCTCGGAACCGACCCTGGCGCTGTGGGCGGAACTGCTGCGCCGGCTGCCCGGGGCGCGGCTGCTGCTGAAAAGCCGGCAACTGGCCGACGCCGCAGTGGCGGAAACGCTGCGCCAAGCCTTCGAGAGCCGCGGCGTCGCGGCGAAGCGCCTGGAACTGCTGGCCTGGACCGCCGGCCCCGAGGCCCATCTCGAGACCTACCGCCGGGTCGACATCGCCCTCGACCCCTTCCCCTACACCGGCACCACCACCACCTGCGAGGCGCTGTGGATGGGCGTGCCGGTGGTAACCCTGGTCGGAGACCACCACGCCGCCCGCATGGGCGCCAGCCTGCTGACCCTCGTCGGTCTGCCCGAGCTGATCGCCGCCGACGAAGCATCCTACCTCGAGATCGCCGCCGCCCTAGCCGCCGACCCCGAGCGCCTCGCCGAACTACGAGCCGGCCTTCGTTCCCGCATGGCGGCCTCGCCGCTGTGCGACAAAGCCGCCCTCGCCCGCCGCGTCGAGGCCGCCTACCGTGTCATGTGGCGTCGCTGGTGCGCGGGAGAAAATCCGGCGCCGTTCACGGTGTGAGGTCCAGGGATCGCGGCGGCTCGCCGGCCAGCAGACGGGCGCGAATTTCAACGCAGGCCGCCGTAAAGGCGCGAACGAAACCGGCTTCGTCGCAGAGCGGCGAGGCGCTCATGCGGGCGCGAAGGCCGGCGCGCAATTCGGCGAGGCGGGGCCGGTCTGCGGCCAGTTCCACCGCCAGCTCGACGTAACGGTCGGGGTCGGCGGCGACGAGGTCGGCGAGACCGGTCGCCGTGAGGTAGCCCGCCGAATGACGGTGCGCGAGGGTGTCGCCGATCAGGGCGATCACCGGCACCCCCATCCACAGGGTGTCGACGGTGGTGGCGCCGCCGGTGTAGGGGAAGGAATCGAGGGCGATGTCGACCGCGGTCATCGCCGCCATGTGGTCGGCGGGGGTGGTGCGGCCGGCGAACTCCAGCCGCTCTTCGCCGATGCCGTGGCCGGCGAACAGCTCCCGATAGCGCCGCCGCACCGCCTCCTCGGTGAAGCCCGGCGCCTTCAGCATCAGCCGCGAGGCGGGCAGACGGTGGAGAATGCGGCTCCAGGTTTCGATCACCGGCGGCGCCAGCTTCTGCACGCCGTTGAACGAGCCGAAGGTGATGGAACCGTCGCGTCCGGCCGGCGGCGGCCCGACCTCGGGGGCGTCGGGGATCGGCCGGTAGAGCAGGTAGCTCCCCGGCAGGCGGATGATCTTTTCCTGGTAATGGGCATCGGCCTCGGGCGGCACCTGGACCGGATCCGCCAGCAGATAATCCATGGTCGCAAGACCGGTGGTGGCGGGATAGCCGAGCCAGGTGACCTGCACCGGCGCCGGCTTCAGCGCGAACAGCAGCAAGCGGCTGTCGGCGGTGTAGCCGCTGAGGTCGACCAGTATCTCGATGCCGTCGGCGCGGATCAGCCCGGCGGCGGCGGCGTCGCCGAGGCCGTGGATCGGCCGCCACGCGCCCGCCGCCGCCTTGAAGCGGGCGGTGAGCGCGTCCTCCAGCGGATGGTTGGAATAGCAGACGAAGTCGTGCCCGGCCCGGCGGAGGGCTTCCAGGGCGGGCAGCGCCAGCCGCCCGACCACATGCTCGCGGAAATCGCCTGAGACGAAGCCGAGCCGGGGCGGCCGTTCGGCGGCGACGAGCACGGCCGGCACGCTTGCGGGGGCGAGAGGATCGGCATGGGTGGCGCTCCAGCGGCGGGCGGCGGCGAGAATCTCGGGCAAGCCGACGCCGGGGCGGTAGAGCAGGCCGTAAATCAGGTTGCGGTGGGCCTCCTCGTAATCGGGCTTGAGGGCGAGCGCCCGCTCGAAGCGGGCGGCGGCCTCCTCCATCCGCCCCTGCTGCTGGAGCGCGCCGCCGAGATTGTTGAGGGCGCCGGGAAAATCGGGCTTCGCCGCCAAGGCCTGCTTGAAGCAGGCCTCGGCCTCGGCCAGCCGGCCGAGATGCACGAGGGCGCCGCCGAGATTGTTGCGCGCCTCGGCGTACTCCGGCTTGAGGGCGAGCGCCCGTCGGTAATGGCCGACCGCCTCGCCGAGCCGGCCCAGCCGCATGAGGGCGTTGCCGAAATTGTTGTGGGCCTCGGGATAATCGGGCCGCAGCCCGAGCGCCTGCTCGTAATGGCCGACCGCCTCCTCCAGCCGGCCCAGGCTCTGGAGGGCGCTGCCGAGATTGTTGCGGGCCTCGGCATAGGCCGGCTTGAGGGTCAGCGCCCGCCGGTAGCGTTCCACCGCCTCGTCCAGCCGCCCCAGGTCCTTGAGGGCGTTGGCGAGATTGTTGTGGGCTTCGGCGTACTCCGGCTTGAGGCGCAGCGCCGCCGCGAACTCGGCCGCCGCCGCCGCCGCCTTGCCCTGCTGCCAGAGGGCGGTGCCGAGATTGTTGCGCGCCTCGGCGTGGTCGGGGCGGAGGGCCACCGCCTCGCCGATCAGCGCCTCGGCGATCTCCCAGCGTCCGACCTGACAGGCGAGGATGCCGAGATAATGCAGGGCGCCGTCGTGGCGGCGGTCGAGGGCGAGGATGTCCTGGTACAGCGCTTCGGCGGCGGCGAGATCGCCGGCCTGATGGTGGCGGAGCGCGCGCTCGAACAGGGCGCCGGCCTTGCCCGCCTTCGTCGCTTTTGGCCGCAGCTTGATGCCCATGTCGCGCCCGGTGTTGCCGCTGTCCCTCGGGCGGGAACTTGATCACGGCGGCGCCGGCTTCTACAAGAGGACTCTCGGGGGAACATGCGGGGGAAAGATGGCCGACGCGGAGTCAGGGATTTTCGACGCCTGGTCGCGGGTCTCGGTGGTCACCGTCACCCACCACAGCGGCCGGGTGATCGGGGATTGCGCGCGCTCGGTGGCGCCGGCCGCCCGCGTCGTCGTGATCGACAACGCCAGCGACGACGACACCCTCGCCATCGTCGCCGGCCTGCTGCCCTCGGCGACCCTGATCCGCAACCGGGTCAATCGCGGTTTCGGCGCCGGCTGCAACCAAGGCTTCGCGCGGGTGGAGACCGAGTTCGCGCTGCTGATCGGCCCCGATTCCACCATCGACGGCGCCTCGCTGGCCCGGCTGGTGGCGGCGGCCGACGCCTTTCCCCAAGCGGGGATGCTCGGCCCGGCCATCGTCGCCGCCGACGGCCACATCGAGCCCTCCCACGATCTCGGCCTCTTCGAGCGCATGGCCGCCGGCAAGCGCCGGGACGCCGGCATCCAGCCCGAGGGTCCGCTCTCGGCCGGCCATCTCTCGGGAGCGCTGCTGCTGGTGCGGATGAGCGCGCTGCGCGCGGTCGGCGGTTTCGATCCCGCGATCTTCCTCTATTACGAGGACGACGATCTCTGTCTGCGCATGCGGGCCGGCGGCTGGTCGCTGGTGCTGGTGCCGGGCGCCCGGGCCACCCACATCGGCGGCGGCTCGTCGCGGATCAACCTGCGCTATCACTGGAAGAAATACTGGCATTACGGCTGGTCGCGCCTGCACATCGAGGCCAAGTACCGGAGCCGCGGCCACGCCGTCCGGGTCGGTCTCGGGGAGTTGGCGCGCTTTCTCGGCAAGGCGGCGGCCAACGCCCTCATCCTGAACCGGGCCAAGGCGGTGCGCGACGCCGCCCGCTTCACCGGTTCCGCCGCCTGGCTGCTGGGGTTGCCGGCGATGCCCGATCTCGAGCGATAGCCGCAACCCCGGCAGCTTGTTCGCACCAGGAGAGCGTCCAGATTGCGGTGCCGACCAGGGCGCGCTATCCTGCCGGCGTGGTTCGGCGAACATGTCGGAGGAGATCCGTGAGATTCTGGTGTCTGGCCTTCATCCTGCTGATCGCCGGCAGCCGCGAGGGCTGGTGCCTGTCCGAGGACTGCAACACCGAAGTCAAGATGATGGGCTGCTGCGAGCTGTATGAGAAATCGCTGCACGCCCAGATCCCCCAGTACGGCCGGGATCTGGCCGGGCAATGCGCCAACGAGATCATCGGCGCCCGCGATCAGGTCGAGCAGCAGAAGAGCTTCGACGCCTGCATCCCGGCCGACGTCTCCAACGAGCATCTGTCGAAGCTGTTCCGGACCTACGTCAAGAATCATCCGGAGTTCTGGGACCGTCCCGCCCGCTTCGGCATGCTCAACGTCTGGTCGCTGAGCTGGCCGTGCCAGAAATAGCCCGCGCCGCCGCCGGCGGCGGGTCGAAAGGACGATGCCGGCGGGTCGAAAGGGCAATGTCGAAAGGACAATGGGGCCATGCTGATCCGGTTTTGCGAAGCCGTCCTGCTCGCCGCGTTCTTTTCCACGGTCGCCTACGGCTTCGGCCGCCTGATCGGGGTGGTGGCCGCCAGCATGATCAAGCAGAGCGGCAATCTCGACACGCTTCAGGTGACGATCGCCCGGCGCAGCGGGTTGGAGCGCGAGTTTTCCGGCCGGGTCGGCGAGCGGCGCCGGATCATGGCCGGGCTCGATCGCGAGATCAAGGAACTGGTGCGCAAGCGCGTCCAGCTCGAGCAGATGGCCGCCGAAGCCCTGGAAACCCCCGACCGGATCATGCGGCAGATCGGCCAGGAGGTCCGGGGCATGCAGCTCTATCTGGCCCTGGTGCTCAACAAATACGTCTCGAGCGTCGGCGGCGGCAAATCGAGCATCGATCCGGCCTGGGCCTCGGCCCAGGAGGTGGCGGTCTGGGCCGGCGGCATGGGCGAGGCGCGCGGCGAGCTGGAGCGGCGCTATCCGGAATCCCAGGGCTTCAAGATCACCAGTCTGGTCGACGTCTCCAGGGAGAGCTCGGGTCCGGAAATCGAGGTCGTGCTGTGACGCTCGCGCCGGCGCGGCTTCCAAGCAGAAGCCCCTTGCATTGATCGGTAAGCTTGCGAGAAACTGGCCTCCGGCGACACCCCGAATTTCGCCCCGAATTTCATTGCGGAACCACCTGGACCTCACCGAGAAGAGCCCAGAAATGGAGGGTTTCTGAAACTCAGCGAAAGGAATACTCCAGAATGTCTCCTTCGAATGAAGCCGTCTCCGACAACAGTGAATTGAGTCAGACCAGCGATCCCCGGGAAGTCGAGGTGTTCGCGTTAAGGGAAATCGCGCAGCGCCTGGCAGCCGCTCAAAAGAATCCGGAAAGTGAAGAAGAGTTGCTGCATGCCGTTCGTTTGAACTGGCGGCTGTGGACGATTTTCCAGGTTTCCCTTCTGGAGGTCAACTGTCCGCTGCCGGATGTCATCCGGAACAATATCCTTTCATTGTCCAACTTTGTCGACAAGCACTCGGCGGATATCATCGCCGCCCCCGCGCCCGCGAAGCTCGACGTGCTGATCCGGATCAATCACGATCTCGCGGACGGCCTGAGCGCCGCCGCCCCGGGCCCGCAGCCCTGAAATTCCGCCGTCCCAATATCCCATAGTTCCAAGACAAGACGAGGAAAGACGATGACCGTGGAGCCTTCGGTTCAAACCGTAAGCCGGGCCAAGTCGGCAGAGAACCGGACTCTGATCGCGCAGTTGATGGCCAAGATCAACGACGGGCGGGAAGCGGAAGTCCTGGCCGATTGCGAAGCGCTCTCGCAGCAGCCCGATCATCCCGTCGCCCTTTACGGGCTGGCCGTGCTGGCCTATCAGCATGGCCGGATCAAGACCGCGGTCGAGGCGCTGACCCGCGCCCACGAACTGGACGCCTACGAGCCGCTTTACACCGAAATGCTGGCGGTGCTCTACGCCATGGCCGGCAATCTGCCCGACGCCGCCTATTTCGCCAAGCTGTCGCTGACCCGCCAGATCGACGAGATCACGGTCGCCCTGCTGCCCAGCTCGCTGCCGCCCTTCACCCAGAGCCTGACCGCGATCAAGACCAAGCCGCTGCTGAACTCGGCCGAAACCCTGGAAGCCGCCCGTTCCCACGCCGCGGCGGCCGAGCTTTACGAACGGCATCTCGTCTTCTTTCCCGGCGACGCCGTGGCCGTCCGCGGCTTCGCCCGCTGCCTGCTCAACGCCGGCCGGCCGGGGCAGGCCTTGAACGTTCTCGCCGACCTGCCGGCCGGCGACAAGGCGGCGGCGGCCAACGCCAGCCTGCGGGGCATGGCCTTCGCCGCCCTCGGCGAGGCCGGCGAGGCCGACGCCCATCATCGCCAGGCGGTGGCCACCGCCCCCGACGATCTCGAGATCGGCTGCGCCGCGCTGCGCGACGCCGTGTTCGAGCCCGAAATCACCGCCGGCCGCCTCGCCGAACGCAACGCCGCCTGGGCCGCCACCCTGCCCGCCAAGAGCTTTCCGGCCCCCGAGCCGCTGTCGGCGCCGCCGGTCAACCTCGGCTATCTGGTGTCGGCGACCCGCGACCTCCGCGATATCATCGTGGTGGCGGAGATGGTCCAGGCCATGGACGGCCAACGCTTCAAGGCGACCTTCTACGGTCATCGCCCCAACGACGACCCGTGCAACGCCGTGCTCCGCCATTGCGGCGGCCAGTGGCGCGACATCAGCGAATGCGATCCCTACACCCTGGCGGCGATCATCGAGGGCGACGGCATCGACGTGCTGATCGACGTCGGCGGCCATGCCGCGCCGGGCCATCTCGCCGCCCTCGCCCAGCGGCCGGCACCGTGGCAGGTCTCGTGGCTCGGCAATCCCGGCAGCCTCGGCCTCAAGCAGATCGACGCCGATTTCGTCGGCGAACACGAGGCCGACGGCGAGGCCGATCCGCGCCGCCGCGCCCTCGCCCACGGCACCTATTGCCGCGACCTCGCGCCGCCCAGGCGCCGCGCCCTCTCGAGCCGGCCGGGGCCGGCGACCTTCGGAGCCGACATCGGCGTGCCGCAACTCCATCCCGAGCTGCTGGCGGCCTGGGCCGAGATTCTCGACCAGTCGCCCGGCGCGACGCTGGTGCTGCGCGATCACGGCTTCCTCGAGGCCGGCCTGATCGAGCCGCTGGCCAGCCGCTTCCGGCTCGCCGGCCTCGCCGACCGGGTCGACGTGATCACCGCCGAGCCGGCGGGGTTCTACGGCCAGGTCGACGTCGTGCTGGCGCCGTTCGTCGAGATCAATCCCCACAACACCATCGAGGCCCTGGCCCGGGGCGTGCCGGTGCTGGCCCTGGCCGGCGCCGGCCGCCATCGCCGCCAATCGGCGGCGCTGCTGCGCCGGAACGGGCTTGCCGCCTTCGTCTTCGACCGCGCGCCGGACTACGTCGCCGAAGCCGTGCGTCTCGGGCGGTCCGCCGAGGCGCGGGCCGCCGCGACCGCCGCCGTGATCGACGCCCTGGCCGAAGCGCCGGTGTTCCAGCCGGCCAAGGTGGCGGCCGGCTTCGCCGCCGCCCTCGAGGCTCTGGTCGGCCTGGGGCGCGCATCGTGACGGCCCCCGTCCCCGTGGCCCCAGCCCCGGCGGCTCAGGCTTCCGCGGACCGGGCCGACGCCGCGCGCATCGAGCGGAACCGGGCGTTTCTGACCGCCCGCTTTCCCGAGCTGGCCGAAACCCTGGCCGCGGCGCCGGCCGCGATCCCGCTGCGCGACGGCGAAGGCGCCGTGATCGACCTCGATCTCGGCCAGAGCCGGCTCTACGGCAGCGATGGTCGCGCCCTGGCCGTCGATCAGGTCGACGGCTACATGGAAAAGCCGCTGCGCTTCTTCATCACCGACCTCAGCGGCGCCAACATCGCCAGCGACTCCTCGTTCCGCCTCTTTCGCCGTCTGCAGGACGCGCTGGAAAGCCGGGGCGTCGGCATCGACGATCTCAGCGCCAAGCCCCAGTACGAGGGCTGCTTCCTCATCGTGCTCGGGCTCGGGCTCGGCTACCATCTCCAGGAGCTGATCGACCGCACCGGCGCCAAGGTGGTGCTGGTCGTCGAGCCCCACGCCGAGTTTCTGCGCCACTCCCTCGAATCCCTGGACTGGGACGGCTTCATCGCCGGCAACGAGGAGCGCGGCTGCAAGGTCTCGCTGGTGATTCCCAACTCGGCGGCCGAGGCTCTGCGCCTGATTTCGAGCCATTTCACCGACTACGGCTCCCATTTCATCGACGGCGCCTACGTCTTCGTGCATTACCCGTCGATCACCCTCTTCGACATTCGCGACCGGCTGGTCGAATCCGTGCAGGTGCTCTATTCCTCGCGCGGCTATCACGAGGACGAGTTGGTGATGCTGACCAACAGCGCCGCCAACCTCGCCCTCGGCAATTTCCGCTGGCTCGACGGCAAGCTGCGGCCCGAGCGTTCCGAGCCTGTGTTCATCATCGGCTCCGGCCCGTCGATCGACAAAAGCATCGAGCACATCAAGCGGCTGCGCGAGCGCGCCATCGTCTTTTCCTGCGGCACCGGGCTTCGGGTCTGCCTCAGCAACGGCATCGTGCCCGACTTCCATTGCGAGATCGAAAACGGCCCCCAGGTCCATCAGGTGCTGAGCATCGTGCGCAGCCAGTTCGACTTCAAGGGCATGACCCTGATCGCGCCCTTCTCGGTGGATCCCCGGGTGCCGGCGCTGTTCGACGACGCCATCCTCTTTTTCCGCGACGCCATCTCGGGCTCGCGCATCCTCGCCGGCCACGCCGACGAGATCTATCTCGCGGTGCCGACGGTGACCAACTGCGCCCTGCGCACCGCCCTCGCCATGGGGTTCGGCACCTGCTACCTGTTCGGCGTCGATTGCGGCACCAAGGACCTCAGCCGGCAGCACTCGCGGCAATCGGTCTATTTCCACGCCGACATGTTCAAGGCCGAGCCGCGCACCGACATGACCTATACCTTCCGCGGCAATTTCGGCGGTCTGGTCAAGTCCAACTGGATCCTGATGTTCACCCGGATGATGATCGCCGAGGTCTGCCGCGTCTATCAGCCCAAGGTGTTCAACTGTAGCGACGGCGCCGAGATCCGCGGCGCCACGCCCAAGGTCGCCGAGGCGATCAAGCTGCCCGAACTGGCCCGCGGCCGGCAGGAGATCAAGGACGCCGTGCGCGGCCACCTGCGCTTCTGCGGGCCGAAGGACCTGCTGGCCGGGATATCCTTCGATCACCTCAAGGCCGAGGTCGAGCGCTTCCGCGCCGACGGCCTCGCCGCGCTCGACGGCGCGGCGGCCGACGAGAAGAGTTTTCTCGGCTTCTGGCGCCATCTCGACCGCTTCTTCCGGGAGCGCACCGGGAGCTACGCCCAGATTCCGAGCATGATCGACTGCTCGCTGAAGTCGCTGCCCAAGATCGGCATGTTCCTGATCCACCGCCTGCCCGACCGCGCCCTGCGCCAGGAGCTGTACGACGTCTTCCTCGACGAGTACCGCGCCGTCTTCCTTCAGATGTGCGACAACGTCAACGGTTGCCTCGACCAACTGGTCCGCGACTACGATCTCGCCCCGGCGGAGGAAAGCCGCCAGCGATGATCCGGAGCCGATGGGACATGCCGGGGTCCGCATCTCCGATGGACTTCGAGCGAAATGGCGTCACACAGAGGCAAGGTCGGTGGCCAAGACTGAGACGGGCTCAAAACGGCGTGTGACGGTGCTCGGGTCCACCGGTTCGGTCGGGGCCGACACCGTGAGTCTGATCGCCCTCGAGCCGGAGAAATACGCCGTCGAGGCACTGACCGCCCGGCGCAACGTCAAGCTCCTGGCCGAGCAGGCCAAGCGGCTCAAGGCCCGACGGGCGGTGATCGCCGACGAGAGCCTTTATGGCGACCTCAAGGACGCCCTCGCCGGCTCCGACATCGGGGCCGCGGCAGGCGTCACCGCAGTGATCGAAGCCGCCGAGATGCCGGCCGAGTGGGTGATGTCGGCCATCGTCGGCGCCGCCGGCCTGGAGCCGACCCTGGCGGCGGCGCGACGCGGCGCCACCATCGCCCTCGCCGACAAGGGATGCATGGTTCGCGCCGGGCCGCTGATGATGGAACTGGCGCGCAAGCACGGCGCCACCCTCTTGCCGGCAAGCGGCGGGCAGGCGGCGATCTTCCAGTGCTTCGACTTCGAGCGCCGCGAGGGCATCGCGCGACTGATCCTCACCGCCTCGGGCGGACCGTTCCGCACTTTCGACCGCGCGGCGATGGCCGGCGTCGCCCTCGAACAGGTGGTGCCGCGGCCAACTCGGGAAACGGACGCGAAAACATCTGTCGATAACGCCACCATGATGACTCTGGGCCTGGAGATCATCGGGGCCGCCCGCCTCTTCGACATGCCCGAGGAGAAGATCGACGCGCTGGTCCATCCGCAATCGGCGGTTCATGGCCTCGTCGAATATGTGGATGGCTCGGTGCTGACCCGGTTCGGGTCTCCCGACATGCGCGCGCCCATCGCCCATGCCCTGGGCTGGCCGAAGCGCCTCCGGTCTTCCGCCGCCCGGCTGGACCTGCTGACCGGCGCCTCCTTGACCTTCCACTCCCCCGACATGGCGCGCTTCCCGGCGCCGCGTCTCGCCCGTGCCGCCCTGCGCGCCGGTGGCAGCGGCCCGATCCTGCTCAACGCCGCCAACGAGGTCGCCGTCGAGGCCTTTCTTCGCCAGCGGATCGGCTTCCTCGACATCGAGCGGGTGCTTGAGACGACACTGGCCTATCTCCCCAACCACGTCCCTCGCGACATCGCAGACATCCGCGCCATCGAAGCCATGACCCATAAATTCGCCCTGAGAGTGGTTTCGCTCATTCCTCCTATATTTATGAGATAGGCGATCTCCAGAATCGCCCCCTCCCATTCTCTGATAAAATCATCCGAGCCCCTACAGACAACGGGTAGCATCTCAATGGAAAAAGCGTCTGAACATTCCGCCATCCAGGTTCTTCGCGAAGTCTTTCAACGAGCGGGCCAGAATACCCTTGATTTGGAAACCTTGCTGACGGTGGCTTCCACTCTGGTCGCGTCTGGAAATTTTTCGTTGGCCTGCGATCTTTACCGGACTTGGCTTGCCCACACAACATCTCCGCATGCCCCGGTTATGTGGTGCCACCTTGGCATGGAACTAACAAAAGCGGGTGATTATGCCGATGTCGAAGCCGCGTTCAGGGCTTCACTGGAGCTGTATAGAAACTTCTATCCTTCGTCGGTGGGGCTCTGGCGAGAGTTGCGCCGACAGGGACGGACCAACGAGGCGGTATTGTGCCATCAGGCGTTGCTCGCGGGCCTGCTTGGCCCAAGCGGGTGCGGTTTTGATCTGTTTAATCGATTGGCGGGGCTTCCTGAAAAAGTCTATGTCGAATCTCCCCGACAAACCGAGAGAACCGCCGTTATCTTGTGCATCGGCCAATCAAATGGGGCAAATCATGGAAAGAAGATGTATAAGTCAGAGCATGGCGATAAGATACTAAACTACTATATGGGAAAATACTGCATCGCGGAATCGCCGATGCTTGGATCATCCGGACTAGATGGAGACCCGTGGACAAACTTGGGAAACATGATGATATCCATGGGATATGCAGATCGAGTTATCTTTGTTCCGGCCGCTGTTGGAGCAACCTCAATACGGAGATGGCAGGAGGGAGGTGATCTTAATTACATGATGCAATCAGTTATTGCCGAGTCCCAGGCCAACCTCACGATTACTCATATCTTATGGCATCAGGGCGAAAGCGACTTTGTAGAGAAAACCTCAGGAGAAGATTATAAAACAGGATTATCCTCGGTCATCAAAACCATTCGTTCCAATAATGTTGGCGCCCCCATTTATATCTGCGTTGCAAGCAAGGTTATTGGCGCGGACGGGTGGCATCCAGACAACCCAATCGCCACAGCTCAGCGCCTTATCGTTGACAATGCTGAAAAGATTTACAGCGGCGTTGACACTGACTTGATCCTGGATGAGATGGGCCGCTATGACGGCGTCCATTTCTCTGAACTTGGCCAAGATAAATTCGCCAGGGCATGGATCAAGATTCTGATGCAATAATTCGACAACGCCCAACACTTACCGCATCATATCGGCGCGCCCAGGTGGGCGCGGCCTTGATGGGTCAACATCAAGGCACGCCGATATCACAAGGGCCAAACCTTCGCGAGATCACAGCCATCGAGCCCCTGTTCGTTATTCTGGCAACGTCCGCGCAACTAAGAACCTCCAGAATTTATCACTCGAGTAGTACGTCTTTTGATAATCCTGAGCGGCATCTGTTATTATTTTCCGCCAGCTCTCCGATTCTATAAAGAATTGGGAGAATGCGACAGCCTGATCAAAATTCGTTACTGGAATATAATGAACATATGGCACATAATATAGATCGGCTCGGGCACCAGCTTCTTCAAGGACCAGGGCTCCTGAGATGATTCCCTCGGAAAAGCGCCCCGTTGTAACATACGTCATGGAGTTAAGCGCACCAGTATTGAACACAATCTTAGCCCTTGACATAAGGTCGCAGTACTCTTCGAGAGTTCTGGCATTCTCAGTCAAACGATCGTGAAGAAAGCTTGTCGACGGCACTCCAAGAATTGCAAGCGCGCCCATCCATGTCGCGCGCCCCCGAGAATTGGTCCCAATACACACAACGCCCAGGTCTTTTGGCTGATCCGGCTTGAAGAATGCCGCATTAAATGGCATCGACGGAACAACGGCTACATGATCCAGCCCAAGGATCTGATATGCCGTGTCGTTGAATGTTATAATAAAATCTATGCATGGTAGCCATGGGTTGACGTCGGAGAACCCATCGAAACAATCTGGAACATACAGTACGTGCTTGAAACCGAGCTTTTTCCTTTGCTCTACCCAGAACGCCGCGTCAACAGTGTTTTCGGTTGGAACAAAATTCCCGTCGGACATAACAATATCCGGGCGGACGCGTTCCAGGAAATTACTTAAATCCCCTAATGCCTCGGCAAGCGGCCGAGTCGGTTTTGGCTTGCTTTCGAGTTTGTTGTGGTCGTAATGAATTTCATCTGCATCGAACACATATACATCCAGGCCCGCACACCTTGCCGAACTGGTAAGATGAGCATAGAAATCGGACGCGATGCATGCTGGATTGGCATTCGTATACTTTGTTTGAACGATAACCAATTTAGTTTTGGCCAGTCGTTCCGCCGTCACGCTCATCCCATCTTTATAAACATCGCGCTCTTGCGGTATGGGGGATTGATTGCGTTGCCAGTCCATCCAATGAACAGTCAAAATATTTTCGATGATTGATCGTTGCTTCGGCTGCAATGTTGGCGACGCCGGGCCCAAAATAGGGCACGGGCGACAAATTTCCATGTCCCGAGGAAGGGTTAAGAGAGAACGAAAAAAGTCAAGCCGAACTACAGGGTCGCGGTGATTCTTAAATATATCGACAAGCTGGGGGACACTCCCGAAAATACGCATGGCCCAAACGGCAAAGCGACTGCCTCTTTCACGAGAAGAGTTGATAATTTTTTCGACAAGAGAAATTGTTATCTGCATAGTAGACTTATCCTATTCTAGCTTTGCAATTACTGATGCGGGGTCAGGATAATTGCAGGGCGAGTACTTGCCGACGCCCACGTTAAGTCAAGCAATAATTTTGGCAAGATTATAGGGGTGCCTACGCCTCCTGTCAAGTCTAAGTTCAACATTCGCCTTTCGGCTTTGCGCCGGCTTCCGATCGAGCGCATGTTCCATCGGCTCGGGGACTTCCGTCGCATCGCCATCCGCTCGCCTCTGCCTACTGCCGAAATGGCTGAAGTGCCTCCAGGACCCGGTCCACCCCTTCCCGCCAGGGCCGACAGGCGATGCCGAAAGCCCGGCCGATGCGCGAACAGTCGAGACGGGAATTGGCCGGACGGCGGGCCGGAGCCGGATAGTCGGCGGTAGCGATCGCGACCAGCCGCGGCCGTCGGCCGGTGGCGCGCTCCTGAGCCTCGAAGATGTGGTCGGCCAACCCGTACCAGGTGGTGTCGCCCCCGCCGCCGTAGTGACAGGTACCCCAGGGCGCCTCTTCCCGCCCGGCGGCCGTTTCTGCGATCCGGACCAGGACGGCGGCGATGTCGGCGGCGGCGGTGGGAGCGCCGTGCTGGTCGGCGACCACTCGCAGTTCCTTCCGTTCGACGCCAAGACGCAGCATGGTTTTCACGAAATTCTGACCGTGAACGCCATAGACCCACGAGGTGCGCAGGATAAGATGGCGGGAACAGAGCGCCCGGATCGCCGCCTCGCCGGCTTCCTTGCTGGCGCCGTAGACGTTGAGCGGCGCCACCGCGTCATCCTCGAGATAGGGCGCGGCCTTGGCGCCGTCGAAAACATAGTCGGTTGAAATGTGCAGCAGGGCGAAACCGCGCTGCCGGCAGAGTTCGGCCAGCCGGGCCGGACCGTCCCGGTTGACGGCGAAGGCGAGGCCGGGCTCGGCTTCCGCCTTGTCCACCGCGGTGTAGGCGGTGGCGTTGATCACCACCATCGGCGCCGTCCGCGTCAGCAGCGGTTCCAGAGTTTCGGGGCGAGCCATGTCGAACTCGGGACGGCCGGCGATCACCGGTTCCAGTCCCGCCGGCCAGTCGGCCGTCGCCAGTTCGCGGGCCACCTGCCCGGCGCGGCCGAGAATCAGGACCTTCACGGAACGACCTCCGTTCAAGACAGGCCGAGCCGCTGGCCTTGGTAGGACCCGTCGACGATCGCCCGCCACCAGGAGCGGTTGCCGAGATACCATTCGACGGTCTTGCGCAGACCGGTCTCGAAGCTTTCCAGCGGCCGCCAGCCCAGCTCGCGCTCGATCTTGCCGGCGTCGATGGCGTAGCGCAGATCGTGGCCGGGGCGGTCGGCGACGAAGCCGATCAACCGCTCGTGGGGGGCGCCGGCCGGATTCAGCTCGTCCAGGAGGGCGCAGAGGGTGCGGACCACCGTGAGGTTGGTGCGCTCGCAATTGCCGCCGACGTTGTAGCTTTCTCCCACCCGCCCCCGCTCCAGCGCCAACCTGAGGGCGCGGGCGTGATCCTCGACATAGAGCCAGTCGCGCACGTTCTCGCCCTTGCCGTAGACCGGCAGGGTCTGGCCGGCGAGACCCTTGAGGATCATCAGCGGGATCAGTTTTTCCGGAAACTGGTAGGGGCCGTAATTGTTGGAACAGTTGCTCAGCACCACCGGCAGGCCGTAGGTCTCGTGCCAGGCCCGCACCAGATGATCCGAGGCGGCCTTGCTGGCCGAATAGGGCGAACGCGGGGCGTAGGGGGTGGTCTCGGTGAACAGGCCCTCGGGGCCGAGGGAGCCGAACACCTCATCCGTCGAGACGTGGTGGAAGCGGAAGGCGGTGCGCGCCTCGCCCTCCAGCCCCAGCCAGTGGACACGGGCCGCCTCCAGCAGGCGGTAGGTGCCGGTGACGTTGGTGTCGATGAAGGCGCCGGGGCCGTCGATCGAGCGATCGACATGGGATTCGGCGGCGAGATGCATCACCGCGTCCGGCCGGTGGACGGCGAAGATGCGGGCCAGGGCGGCGCCGTCGCGAATGTCGGCGCGCTCGAAGGCATAGCGCGGATGGCCCTCGACCCCCGGCAGCGAAGCGAGATTGGCGGCGTAGGTCAGCGCGTCGACATTGATCACGACGACGCCGGTCTCGGTCAGAAGCTGTCGGATTACCGCCGAACCGATGAAACCGGCGCCGCCGGTGACGAGGATGCGTTTCATCGCGAGGACAGTCTCGATCGCCGCGTCAACGGTTCAATACGCCGAGATCGCCCTCGGGATTTTGCCACAGCCGCCGGTCCGCCGGGATCGACGAGAAGCTGTGGCGATAGGCGAGCCGCTGGCGGTAGGCGTTGAAATAATCTCGGTCGTTCGCAAGATCGACCCCGGCCATCTGTAGTTCGACGCCGATGTCCAGATAGACGCCCATATTGGTCAGATCCGGACGCGGTATGGCTCCGGCCTCGTATTCTTTCCACATCGTCTCGCACAGCCCCTCGAGATGGCGCACCAGCTTCGGCGTGTCGAAGAGAGTGCAGGTGTCCCGGTTGGCCTTGAGAAATTCCTTGTAGTACTGGCGTTTCGCTGGATTGAGACCCAATTCCACCGCCCGCGCCACATAGTCGGCCGGCTGCTCGCACACCAGCTCGGGAATGCCGGCCGAGCGGGCGAGGCTGCCGCACACCCGCGAGGCGAAACTGCGCCCCGAAAGCGTGACCACCGGAACCCCCATCCACAGGGCGTCGGAAGCGGTGGTGTGGGCGCCATAGGGCCAAGTGTCGAGAATGACGTCGGCCAGCAGATAACGCGGCACATGGTCGGCATTGGCGGCCCAACCGGTGAAGATCACCCGCTCCGGCGCGATGCCGACATTCGCCGCGTGCTGTTTGAGACGCTCGTTGGTCTCGAGCTGCGTGCCCATCAGCCACAGCACGCCGTTGGGAACTTGGCGCAGTATCTGTTCCCAGAGATCGAAGATGACGGGGGTGATCTTGTGCGAGCCGTTGAAACAGCAGTACACGATGGCGTCGTCGGGCAACCCGGCCTCGGCCCGCGTGGGCACCTGTGGCGATACCACGCGCTTGCGGTCGTTGGGCTGATAGCAGGGCAGACGCATCACCCGCTCGGAATAGAAGACCTCGTATTTCTCGGGAACGATGTAATCGTCGGCGATGATGTAATCGTGATAGGGGCTGCCGAGGGTGCCGGGATACCCCAGCCAGTTGACGATGATCGGCGCCGGCCGCATCGACAGCAGCCGGGTCCGGGAGAAATTGGTATAGCCGTTGACGTCGATCAGGATATCGACCCGGTCCTCCAGGATTTTGCAGGCCGCCTGTTCGTCACTCATTTTATAAATGTCGGTCCATTGGTCGCTGGTGCTCTTGATCCGTCCCTGGACGTCGTCGGGAATGTCGGGGCCGCAATAATAGATCAGAACCTCGACCTTGGCGCGGTCGTGCAGTTCGAAAATCTCCGACATCAGGTAACCGATGGCGTGACGGCGGAGATCGGACGACAGATAGCCGATCCGCAAACGGCCGCTTCGCGGCGCGTCGGGAGGAGCCCAGGAACCGGCGGTGAATTTCCCCGCGGGATAACCGGCGGTGTTGTGATTGTAGATATTGGAGATGGTCAGCTGAAAAATGGCGTCGTCGAACATCGCGGCCAGCGACAGCGGCGCCATCTTTTTCAGGATCGTCTCCATCGGCGTCCCGTACAGCGAAGTAAGGGCCGGCCACTTGCACTGCCCCTGACGCAGCAGGATGTAGTGCTGGAGCGTGTCGTAAGAGGCGTCCTGAATTTCGATGCTTTGCTGTAGCATCGTCTCGGCGAGAGGAGGTCTCTTCTGGGTTTCGTAGACGCGCCCGATATGTCTCAGGGCCATCGCCTTGTAGCTGACGCTGTCCGGCGTCACGGCGGCGTATTTGGTCACCAGCGTCGACCAGGTTTCGACCGCCTTGTCGACCTGGCCGAGCACCTCGAGCATCGAGCCCAGATTGAGATAAGACTGGGGGAAATCCGGATTGGCCCGGATCGCCGCCTCGTAGGCGGCCTTGGCGCCGTTCGGGTTGCCGTGCTTCGAAAGAATGGCGCCGAGGTTGAAACAGGCGATATGAGTAAAGCCGCTCGCAGCGTTATTGTTGATCCACGTTGTATAAAGCTCGATCTGCTGTTGAAGCGCGGGAAATTTATCGGCGGCCCCAAGCAGATCCAACAAGGTCATTTCACGCCGGGCGGCCCTGTCGAGGACATCCTGGAAAGAATCGCCATTCATATCAACAACCTCCCTATTCCTGCTTCCCAGATCACCCCGGCCAACGACGGCTTCCGACCGCGGTGGTTCGGCATCTCGCATTGCTCGTCCGGGTCCGGCGTCAGATGCCGTTGCGACCGTGAGGGCTGTCGAGGAACCAGCGGTAGGCCTGCTCCACCCCCTGCCGCAAAGGGGTTTCCGCCCGCCATCCGAGAGTCGTGAGACGATCGACATTGAGCAGCTTGCGCGGCATGCCGTCCGGTTTGCTGGTGTCGAAGTCGAAGCGCCCCTCGAAGCCGATCACTTCGGCCAGCAACTCGGCGAGTTCGCGGATGGTGACGTCGGCGCCGCAGCCGACGTTGATGTGGCTCTCCTCGGAATAGCGCCGCATCAGAAACACCAGGGCGTCCGCCAGGTCATCGCAGTAAAGAAACTCGCGCCGGGGTGTGCCGCTGCCCCAGATCTCCACGGCTTCGGCGCCGCTCCGCTTCGCCCGCTCGATCTTGAGCATCAGAGCCGGCACCACATGGCTGCCCATGGGATCGAAATTGTCGCCGATGCCATAGAGATTGGTCGGCATCGCCGAGATGAAGTCGCAGCCGTACTGACGACGGAAAGCCTGACACAGCTTGATGCCGGCGATTTTGGCCACCGCGTACCACTGGTTGGTCGGCTCCAGCGGCCCGGTGAGCAGTGCCTCCTCGGTTATCGGCTGGATCGCCTCGCGGGGATAGATGCAGCTTGAGCCGAGGAACAGCAGCTTGCGCACCGCCAGCTTGTGCGCGGCTTGGATGATGTTGGCCTCGATCATCAGGTTGTCGTAGATGAACTCGGCCGGCCGGGTGCTGTTGGCATGGATGCCGCCGACGGTGGCGGAGGCGACGAACACCAGTTCGGGCCGGGTCGCGGCCATCCAGGCTTCGACCTCGGACTGGCGGCGCAGATCCACCTCGCCGCGGCCGACGGTGACGACCTCGCAGGACTCCCGGGCCAGCCGCCGGCACAAAGCCGAGCCGACCATGCCACGATGCCCGGCCACCCACACTCGCCGGCCGGCAAGAATATCTCCGTCGTGCTGCACTACAGATGTCGTCATGGCGGTTCCGTTCCTTTGCGTCTCGCGTCAGACCGACGCGCCGCCGGCCAGCAGGGCGCGGAAATAGGCGATGGTGCGGGTGAGCCCCTCTTCCAGCGGCACTTTGGGTTCCCAGCCGAGCAGGGACTTGGCCTTGGAAATATCGGGCCGGCGCTGGAGCGGGTCGTCGGTGGGCAGCGGCTTGTGGACGATGGCCGAGGACGACCCGGTCAGGCGCAGCACCATCTCGGCCAACTCGATCATGGTGAACTCGCCGGGATTGCCGAGATTGACCGGCCCCGGTTCGTCGGTTTCAAGCGCCATGAAGCGCACGAAGCCCTCGATCAGGTCGTCGACATAGCAGAAGGAGCGGGTCTGGCTGCCGTCGCCGTAGATGGTGATCGGCTGGTTGGTCAGGGCCTGAACGATGAAGTTGGAGACCACCCGGCCGTCGTTGGGATGCATGCGCGGACCGTAGGTGTTGAAGATGCGCACCACCCGGATCGGCAGTTTGTGCTGACGGTAATAGTCGAAGAACAGGGTCTCGGCGCAGCGCTTGCCCTCGTCATAGCAGGAGCGGGGGCCGATCGGGTTGACGTTGCCCCAATACCCCTCGGTCTGGGGATGGACGAAGGGGTTGCCGTAGACCTCGCTGGTCGAAGCCTGGAGGATGCGGGCATTGAGGCGCTTGGCCAGCCCCAGCATGTTGATGGCGCCATGGACGCTGGTCTTGGTGGTCTGAACCGGATCGTGCTGGTAGTGCACCGGCGAGGCCGGGCAGGCCAGATTATAGATCTGGTCGACCTCGACGAAGAGGGGAAAGGTGACGTCGTGGCGGATGGTCTCGAAATTCCGGTTGTCCAGCAGATGGCGGATGTTGGCCCGGCTGCCGGTGAAATAGTTGTCGACGCACATCACTTCCCGTCCCTCGGCGAGCAGCCGTTCGCAGAGGTGGGAGCCGAGGAAGCCGGCGCCGCCGGTGACCAGAACACGCTTGTCGTCTGAAGTTCGCACGAAATCCCCTCCTCGATCGCTCCCGCCCCCTCCGGGAGCCAAGAGGCCGGTTTTGCGCCGGCGGCCCCTATTTCAGCAGGGCGGTGATGAACTTGACCAGCGACGGTTTCTCGACCGAACTGCGGTGGCCGACGATCCCGACCTTGAGCGCGCCGGCGGCGTTGCCGATGAAGCCCACCACCTCCATCGGCACCCCGGCCGCGACCAGGGGGGCGGTGATGGCGAAGAAGGCGTCGCCGGCGCCGACGGTGTCGACGATGGTGCTGGTCAGCGCCGGAATCCGCCACAGGCCCTGGCCGCGCTCGATGGCGATGCAGCCTTGCTTGCCGAGGGTGACGATGATCTTGGGGCAGTCGATGTGCTCGGGCAGCTGGCGGGTGACCAGATCGGCGATGTCGCCGAACTTGTCGCGCATGGCCAGCCGGGCCTCCTGGGAATCGATGCAGACGAAATCGGCGCGCCGGTACTTGGTTATCATATTGAAACCGAAGTTGCCGCCGTTGACCTGGACGTTGACCGCCAGGAACTTGGCGTGGCGGCGCAAAACT
>Ga0265327_10001461_pt1 | contig 29636 bp, 48 predicted proteins | sample 41621metaG_FD_202089 | JGI IMG/M metagenome (GOLD analysis project Ga0265327, IMG submission 202089) | Rhizosphere microbial communities from Carex aquatilis grown in University of Washington, Seatle, WA, United States - 4-16-21 metaG | ecosystem: Host-associated > Plants > Roots > Rhizosphere...
AGGGCTACCCATATAATCGTCATAAATAAGAATAATTCCATAAATCTCCTAATAAAAACGCCCAGTTGATTAGACTGGGCGTAGTGTTGCTGGGGAGGTAACTTTGGGGGTTCTCGCTTTTGGTAGGAAGGAACCCTCCGAACCTAACCTATAATTTAACTATACTAGTAATCGTTACTTGTGTCAATTTTTATTTCAAAAGGTGGAGAACCTTGATAATAATCTATCTTATTCTCGTCTAAGTCTTTGAATTTTATGTGTTTATCTCCACATTTTTGACATTTAAGATCTTCTAAAGCAGCCTTTATATAGACTTGCTTTTCCCATTTATGGCCACAATAATCGCAGATTATCTGAACGATCATACTGCGCCACACTCTTTATTAGAGATGGCTATGGCTTTGTTTCCTAGACCATCTTTCCCTTTAGGATTAATTTTAGCAAATACACACCCTACATAAGTTCGGGAGTTGTTATAATAATCTCCATCAACTTCTGGAGTTAGATAGGCGTTATTAGCACCATCTATGAAGGCTACATGGCATTCGATCTCAGCCAATACAAATTTATCGTTCAAATGATACATCATATTATTTATACTCCTGTTCAAAAACTAAGTCATAGCAAACTTCACATGTGCAGGTTACAGGATGACCTTTGCCGGCCCAGTTCACGTCCTTCATATCTCGATCTAACTTGGCTTGTGCTTCATCCAACGTAATTCCATGGCTACAGTAAGTAATCATTGTAGATGAATCGAGATCGTCTAAAGTAATTGGTACTGATGGATCATGATTCCATTCTTCAAACAATCGATTTACTTCAGTCCAATCCACTTGTTCGTCTTGTTTTGATTCTAACAAAATCTCTTCTTTACACGTTCTGCAGTACCAAAAATCTTTATGATTCGCTGTATTTAGAACTCCGCTATTTTTACATTTTTGACAAACCATATATCACTCCTTATATTAAATCGGTGTATATTACTAAACACCTACTATTGGCATCTAACGAAAAACTTACTTCTTTTGCTGGTATATTATATAGCCAGCTTATAACACCTCGTTGATATGTAGATTCTGCCGGTTCTCCCCAAGTCGCTTGGATTTGCTGCATCTCAATGTTACAAGCTGATGTAATCCAGGTAGCACTAGGGTAAACTGGTATGAGTACTGGCGGTTGTCCACAAGCTGTTAAACTTAATAAGATTAATAATTTTTTCATTGATTTACCTTCTCATCGCTTTAGTTATTAAGATTAAACCTTCAATAAAACTACATATTAAAAGCGTTAATAATACCTTCACATTACTCCTTTAACTAAAAACTACAATTGCACCAACAAAAACAGTCATAATCAAGAAGATAAAACTAAACAATGCGGTCAGAGGGTTGCTACCTATAAACACTGCGGTTTTAACTAATAATCTGCTTAGCATTGGTTTAAATATCGCAAACACATGGTATCCGAAGAAAAGAATCATTAATATTATTAAGATTTCCAACATATTTTATCTCCTTGATTAAAGAATAGCAAATTACTGCAGTATTGTCAACTTATAATTAATCCTGAGATACCACGCAATTAGCTGCTACAGTAAGATTACACGTACAGTTTAAACCCGTGCTATTATAAGTACCGGGAGTAATTTTGGTCATGAAAGCATTAGGAATTGAATAAACTCCGTATAATTCATTATTTATGCAAAGACCTACTTCTGGAAATGTGCTTGGATACGTAGGTACGCAACTTGTACACAGTTGTACTACTGTAACTGGTGTTGCGTTAGTTCCTGGACTGCCCTGAGGTCCTGGACTGCCCTGAGGACCAGGTTGTCCTTGTGTTATGACATATTGCGGGCCACATCCTACAATTAATAAACAAAGTAGTATTTTTTTCATATTATGCCACCTTATTGTTAGAATTACGCATCTTTATCAACTGAAAGAATTTAATTCTATATTTTAAAGCTTTAAGGCCTGATAACTCATTGGACGCCAGTTTATAATTCATGTACTCAATAAGATCAATAGTTTCATGCTGTTCTATGGTTTCTTGATCTTTTTTAGTAACTTTTGATACGCCTACTGCTATTACATACGGTTTCATAATTACTCCTCTTTCCAATCTAACATAAGTTGCTCGAATTCGGAAACTTTTAAAACATACTTTTTACTATTGCTTGTGAGACTGCGTCGTGGTCCATATTAGCTCCTAGACCTCATTTTGTGAGGAGAAACATAAGAAAATACATTGGCATTGATTGTTGTTGTGCTTTGTATTCTTTTTTAACTAAGCATTCTATGCCTAGATTACTGTGGGAGTCGATTAAAACGCTCAATAGAGCCTCTTCGACGTCTTCTAGCGAGTTATCTGCATTTCTTTGATTGCCATCTACAATGACCTTGCTCATGTAGTTGAGCATGTCTTCTGTCTGTCCTCGCATGCTTTTTGCTAAGGTTATAGCCAATATGAATTGTTTCTTAGGGTGCAAAATGTTGTCGTTGTTGATAAAAGCGTTGATGTCACCTATAACATTCATGTTTAGGAACGAGAAGTAGTCGAGGAATACTACGTCATGGTGGTTGGTTTTAAGGGTCTGAGAGTACACATATTGACGAATATCTGACTTGTAGCATTGCATGTTGAGGGTGTCTTGTATGATTTTAAAGTCTTTTTCGTCTCGCTCCACTCCTATGATCGTTGAAGGTTTAAGATGCTTTTTAAACGTCTTTACACATAGGCCTTGCTTTGCAGGCAAGGTAAATATGGTTTTGGGGTTTAACTGTTTAGAATGCTTAACAATTAAATCTCGGCACTCTTGCTTTGGTCCTTGGTTGGTTTCAAATGCTTTAGTCATATCACTTAACTTTCTTCGGAAAATATTGATCGTGAAGTGCTTTAAATTCAGGATCAAAACAATGGGTTGACTTACTTAAATAATTTGCCATTAACGTACGAAGTCTTTTTTCTACAGGATCTTTAGAATGTCGGCTAGGTTTTTTACCTGATTTGAACCAGTCATTTATTAAGATTTGTTTTTTTGTCATTGAATTTTCAGGAAAATATTGATCGTGAAGTGCTTTAAAATCAGGATCAAAACAACTGCCTGATTTCCTTAAATAATTTGTCATTGACCTACAAAGTCTTTTTTCTACAGGATCTTTAGACAATTGGCTAGGTTTTTTACCTGATTTGAACCAGTCATTTATTAATGTTTGTTTTTTTCCTTCTGTATCATAACTTCCTGTTTTTGTTTGAATTCCATCAAATAACATAAATGCGTTGATGTTTGTTTGACTTGCAAAAGCATTTGACACCACGTACGCTGCAGTCACGATTGTAACCACTTTTTTGCTTGGTTCTTTAGGAAAGTTAAGGCTTGATTCCTCGTCAACTTTTTCTTCACTCTCCTCAAAAATCTGTTTAGTTTCGATGCTTCCACTCATGATTGGGCTGCCATCTGGGTCTTCAATAGTTTTCATGTCCCCAACCAAGTTCAGTACGTTTTTGGTCTGCGCAGCTATTGCATCGTCGAATGGAGCATCGACAGACAGAGCTGCTTCTTTAAATTGCTCAATTACTTCAGCATTAATGTCTTTCTTGACGCCTTTTTGGTCAATATAAAGACTTACTGTGTCTGGAATGTAATACCGGCCTAAACTCTTGCCCTCTGCAATTCTTAACAATCTGCCAGTCTTTTGCATAAATTGTCGCATGTTGTCGTATGAAGGCCGAAAGTCGAGCACTACCTCGAGTTCAGGGTAATCATAACCTTCTTTGGCCATGCCGCAGACGATTAAAACTCTAAATTCATCTCGTTGAAACTTGGCTAATAGCTCTGCTGCTTCGAAATCATTGTCTTCTAGCCTGCTGTGGGCTATTTGAACAAAACCGTCTGGAACCTTACCAAAACGCTTAAGAAAGCGTTTACGCAGGTTTGACTGAAGGTTTGTTGCTGAAGTGGCATCCCCCTCAGCATCTACGCTGCTGGCAAACACTAGGGTGGGAGGAATTGACTCAATTGACGTGGCTTCCTCATGAAAATAAGCTGCCAGTACGCTATTAGCTACCGACGTCTTAAGAATTTTGACGTTCATAGGATCTTTTACATCAACTGCTTTGTTGATAATCTCGTCAGCCAATACCTCAGTATTACCCTTAACTTCTTCCGTCTTCTCGTCCTCGATGCGTTTAAGCTTGATGGTGTCTTCAGTTTGCACTGATTTAAACACGACATCACAGATGAATCCTAAGTCTTTAAGAGTTTGAAGCTGAGTAATGACAATCCTTGAAGATTTAAAAGTACCGTCTTTGTTCATCAAACCTTTAAACAATTCTTTATCTAGCTTCCAAGGAGTGGCGGATACATATAGTTGCGATTGAAAATGCTTGTTTTGTAACAACTTTTGAAACGTTTTGTGGTCAGTCTTCTGGTTAGCTGAACCCTGGTGAACTTCATCAACAATAAGCATGTCATATTTGGTGTTGTCAATCTTGTTTCTAGCAGACTGCCAAGTGATACAGTGAATGTAAACATCGTCTATAAGACCTATGTTGGGGTCTGAGGTCATTTGGATTCCCAACGCGTCAAAAGCTCTATCCATTGGCTGCTCAGATAGGTATTTTTGATGCGCCACCCAGAGCAAATGCTTATAGCCTTGGGCTTTTGCGTGGGCTATACCAATCATTAAGGAGGTGAGGGTTTTACCTGAGCCTGTTGGAGCTTGGTAAACCGCCCTCATGTCTTTAGGGTTATTCTTATAAATTGTTAAGATTTTGTCAAAAGCCTGTTGTTGATAATCTCTAAGTTTAAAGTTCATAACTCTTACCTCTTGATTAAAGAATACCAAATCTATCTACTATTGTCAAGCTACAACTTCTGCATTATAAAACTTCATCAAGTAATTTTGTTTATCTATCAAAGCTTGAGTCCTCCCGAATTCCTCCATCATATATTCCACAATAATGATTATAGGGCATCCAGTAGCCATTGCTATAGCTGAAGCCTCTTTACATAGATCCGCATCAGGTTTCGTTATGAACCAGGCTTTTACTGCTGCTCTATTGATTTGATACCTAGATTTAGAGAGTTTCATACTTATAGAATATACTGGGTGGTTTAAAAATACTACTAAATCTCGACTAAAGGTTGATATTTGGGAACTTTAATAAACCGATACAATTGGATATGAATAGATATAGTTATAAATGTCAATTTTAGTAAAATTCCCCAATGTAAGCAACTGGGGAACCTAAATAAAAAAGGCCTGAGATTTTTAGTCTCAGGCCTCAATATTTTAAGAGATAACTAGTTGATTATGCTGATAATTGTACAACAGCATTCCACCCAGGGGCACTGCAAATGAGGTTACCATAGTAACCAATTCTGATTTCTAATGCGTCAGCGTTTCCAACTCGGAGACCTTCAAGTCCTTCCATCCCGTAAGTGAGGATGTGAGGTACTTTTCCTAAGGATCTGAGTTTGAATGTAGACATGGTGAGTAAGTATGCAGTCTGAGGAGGGCAGCTTCTGTCAGCAAGAATGGTGACTCGGCCGTAAGCAGATTGAAAGGTAATCCCTTCGAAAGCTACTTCAACTTCATCATGTTTTACTTGCACGTACTGAACTTTAGCTCCTAAGCTGTTCACAAGAGCAGCGTAAGAAGCGAAGTCCATGATACAGAGGTCAGGTTTTCCACCTTCTCGGTTTAGAACTGCTAGAGCGTTGGTGATACCTTCTTCAATCGTTAACGATTGAGCATTGTATCTGATACCAGCTAAACGGGTCACGTCTGCTGATCGGTTAACACCCCAGAAACTGTCGCTGCTGGATGGAGCAGAGCTTGGAAGCCATGCTGCTAACCCTGACAATGCAAGGTTTGTTCCAGTTGCGATAGGTCCTGCAACGATGTCTCCGAATACTCCGAGTCCGTGTCCTGCTGCTGCCCATGAAGAGTCAGTAGCAGAAGCTAGAACGGTGATGATCCCGTTTGAACGGTCAACAGCTGTAATAGAAGCAGTTGAAGAGCTGATGGAGCTGATTGTTCCACCGCTGCTTACGAAGTTAACAAGAGTCATTCCAACTTCAAACTGAACGATCTGTTGAGCGTTAGAAAGAGTGATGATGTAGGTAGGTGCAGATCCACTGTTTGTAGATCCGATATAACCACGTGTTGCTGATCCATCGCCGAATAATTCGAAAGCGATGTTGTTGGTGATCATTCTGAATCCACCGTCCATTTGCAGTTTAGCTGCATCGACGAAAGCTCCAGCGTTTGACTTAGTCTGTTCCATCAACAAGTTGGTGATTGTGACTAATTGATAGTCTGAAATCACGTACACGAAGAAAGAAGCCAGCTGAGCTGCTGTCTGTTGGTTTTGAGCGTTAGAGAATGAGTGAGATCGTCCAGCAGGAACACCGAATTCGATGGGTACTGGAATGTATTTACCTGCGAACCCGTCTGGAGATTCGTTTTTAGGTACGAGAGCCAAGAAAGGGTTCTCTTTATAAACTAGATCCTTCATGTATTCTGAAGAATCGGTGTATAGCTCCTTAAGAGCTGCGATTTGGTTACTTGAACTTGCATATATTGCGGACATTTTATTTCCTTTTGACTTCGGTAATAGTGTGGATTAATACACCATGTTCCTAAGTCGATTGATTTGTAGGTTATAAGCTACCATAACGACATGTTATGGTCGATTATAAACGACGGTTATTTATTAAGTTTTCCTTCAGCTGCCAATATGGCTCTTTCCCTAGCGCTTAGAGGTCGAGAACCTGATACTTGACTAGTTAAGGTACGTAGTTGATTCTGAGGTTGACCGTCTGTCTTCGTAGGTGCACTTGGGGCAACTGCCTTTGGTGCTAATCGTGACTGAACTTTCTTAAGTCTTGCGAGCTTAAGAGCTTCATCTAACAAGTAATCTTCTACTTGTTGGGCGGCTTCTTCGACGGTCAGAAGAATACCATCCTCGTCAAATGTCTTAGTAATCAATTCGACCACGTCATTAACACTTCGAGTTTCTCTTATGGTCTCAAAGCTAGGGTCAGAACTGACTAATCGAGAAACATCTGCTTTAATCTGTCTTTCAGCTTGTGTTCTTTGCAGATTTTGATTCTCTTCAAAACTTTTCTTTGTACTCTCTGTTTCACCTTTTAATGCTTTAATTTCATCTTTTAATGATCTTAATTCATTTTGTAGAGTTAAATTCTCTTGACTTGGTCCGTTGATTGCAGCTTCTGTTAGCTGATCATAAGTAAGTCCCATGTCTAAAAGTGCTTGAATTGGATTCTTCAAGATACTATCTTTAGAAATGAATTTAGACTCATCAATAGTAGGTGTTGAGGGATCAGCAGGCTTCGATCTAGAGGCTTCGAACGCAGCGCGTTCTTGCTTAAGTTGTTGATCTCTAAGGCGAAGTGCTTTTTCTTTACGCGCAAGTATGGCGTATTGAGAACTTAGCGGTTCCGACGAAGTCTTTGTTTCTGCAGCAACTTCTGGAGCTGGGCTCTCATTCTTGTCTACTTGTCCCATCTCAGCAGGTCTAGAAGGGGCTCGGATAGCCGAAAGTTCTTCTGGAGCGACATTAGTAGGATTCTGGACGGGGGTAGATTGAGCTTGTACCATAGCGATAGCGCGTTCTCTTGCGCTGACTTGTGCTACAGATTTAGCTCCGGTTGGTTGGGTAATAGAGGGGGCACCAATTGGTTCGATTTTCATATAGTTTCTCCTAAGTAGTCATTTTGACTACAATTTCATTGCTTTAGTTGATAATTAAATCAACGGTTTTTGTAGTGGCTTCTTATATATGGAGCTTAGCTAGCTCTAAACTTAATAATACTATGATTCCAAGTAAAGTGACAATAGCTCTATGGTAGCCATTTATCTCTTTTTTGGGAGATTCAACCCGGGTAATACTCCCACATTCTTTACAATAGATGCGAGTATGCGGTTTGATAACTTCCATTATTGTGCTCCAGCAGGATTACCATTGGGGACAAGGGGGGATTGAGGTAATGCTTGTGGCGCAGCAGCAGGAGCTCCAGGTGCAGGCATTGGAGGCTGTGCAGCTTGGGTCATTGTTTGAACTTGGGAGAAGAAGTCTCTTAACATTTGACATCTGTCTTCTTCGAGCTGTGATGCACTATATAAATTATAATACTGTACTGAAAGTTGGGATGCGAGACCTAAATCCATGAATGGATCTGGGGGAGTGTATTCACCATCTTCAACGATTTTGTCTAAGATTTGGAATATGCGTTCTTCAGATGCATTAGCTAACTTTTCTACTTGTCCAAGATCTGGGAAATCAAGTAATCGACGTCCTTCTTTAATATCAATCATTCCAGCCTGAATCATTTCCGTTATCTTTTGCATTCTGCCGGCTGGTTCTTTAGGTAAACTAGATTGATTAAATACTTGAACTATGAAGGGATCTTGAATCATCTTAACATTCGGAAGATCTATTTGTTTGGTTCCGTCTTTGTTGGGGTAGACGGTTTGATAAGTGCCTTCACGCTCAGCAATGTCTTTTGCAAGGTCAGTAATCTGGTAAGCAAGCTCAACAAAGATATTGTCATATCGCTTTGAGAGCGCAGCCATTCGATCTGTGGAGATGTCATCGTAGGAGCGGATGGCTTCTCCTGAGTTAAGACCTGCGGGTTTTTGACTTGACGCTTGCATTGCAGACACACCACATTGTTGGTATCCGTAATCAATGAGACGTTGCAACTGTGCATATAACTCCTGAGGTACTGCGGGGGCTACTTCATAGGTAGGCTTAATACCACGGTACTCGATAATAGCGCCTACATCGTTATTAAAGGCTGCTTTAGAGACTTTAGATCCAGCTTCTACGAATACTCTGGGCACGCCGACTAATTTAATAGCTCTAGATATGGTGAATAATAGAGAATTGATCTCCATTTGGGTTCCCATTAGCTGTTCTGCTAGTCCTTGGCCCCAAAAACCTAATAAGCGAGGGGAGTAGTTTAAAAATATGAATGGAAATTTTTCTTTATTATAAGGTTCGTCTAATAAGATACCGGAGGAGCAAGCAATAACATGTCGTCCGTCTTTGGCATTCTTACCGCTGGGAAGGTGCCAAGATTCAACGATCATGACCTGATCAGTCACTGTCTTAGAGGATTCCGCAGAATTGTCTGGAAAGGCCGTTGCTGCCACTTCTACAATAGATTTATATTTAGGAGACATCTCTTTTAGAACATCTCTATCAACTAATTTCATTTGAAATAGTTGTCTAGGATCTTCATATATACCGTCATTGGAATCAACTAATAATTCGGTACGCAGTACTCTGTCTAATGCAACTTTATGATCTTCGGTTTCGTAGATCTTTAGGATACCTGTTCCGGTTACGCAAGCATCTCTAAGAGCTATAGCTGCTTTTTCATAAGCTTTAGTTTGGTAGAATTCCCCTAAAATAAAGTTATTTAGTTGTTTAGAGAGTCTTCGTTCTTTATAATCGCCGTTATCAGTTAAGAATACAGGAGCAGGTCTATTTTGACTAAGTCTTGATACCAGGGTGTCAACGCAAGACTGAACTAAGTTAAAAGTAGGTCTATCTGCAGGAAGTCCAGTTTGTTGGTCCATTTTGGACATATTGGAGCCAATAAAACTGAATAAGCTTAAGTTACCGTATAATCGGGCATAGATAGCTGTTTGACGTTGTAGGTATTGTTGGCTTTCTTTTAGATAAGCCGCAGTTCCAAGAACTTGATTTGTAAGTTCTCTGTCATCCTTAGCTTTCCACCATTTGAAAACGCCTTTAAGTTGAGAATTGGGGTCCTTGGTGCTGAAAGTAACTGTATTTTTTGGAGTCGTTTTTGAGAGTTTCATTATTGTTCAGTCCCTTCACCAACGCTCCAATAAAGGAGTTCTTCATCTGACATTTGAGAATTCATTAAATCGCTAGGAGTAGCGACATCTTGTGTCAGAGGAGGTGCTGTACGCTTTTTGTAGTTAGAAACTGGAGCATCATCAGCTAACGTGAATTCAATATCCGCGTTCTTAAAATGCTTTATACCAGCCTTCCTACAGGCGTCTGCTAATTTTTTAAGATCTTTGGGATTCATAGAACCCTCAATTAACTACGTTTACGTCTCATTTTTGAACGTATCGCGCTGATCATGTCGTGTGAATCTTCATCTGAAAGTTCATCACCATGCTCATTGCTATCTTCAGGTTGAGCTGAGATTTGACTATCATCGTAATATGTCTTTTTGCGGGCAGCCTTAAAGCTTAAATCATCTTCTTCATTAAGATGTTCATCGCTATTGTCTTGAAGATCAACTTGTCCACCTTCAGCCATCATTCGTCTTTTTGCCATAATAGCGGATGCTATAGAAGCATGATGTTCTTCTTCGGCTTCATCTTTTGGTTGCATTAATGAATCAACTTTTCCGCCTTTAGCATAACGAATGATACCATCTTTAGAGTAAGAGTCTTCATCGTTTTCTTGATGCATCATGTCCATTTCCATGGCATCATCAGAGTCTTCATCCACCATACTGGTTCCGGCTCTTTTTTCAGCTGCGTGCATTCGAGGCTTTCCAGAAATCATATCTTCGTCGCGCTCGTCAGCTGCATCATCGATGCCACTCATGCGTTCATCATGAAAACTGATTTCAGAACCATGACTTAACTTACGTCCACGAGACATTTCAAGTTCTCGTTCGTCTCTAGCTCCGTCAATTCCAGACATATGTTCATCTCGTGCATCGAGTTCAGGAGAATGTTCATCTTTTTTAGATGCCATCATGTTCAATTCACGTTCATCTCTATCATCTGCTGAAGGTTTATAAGCTGCTGCTTTGAGTTCTCCACCTTTAGCCATTTTCTTAGCGCGGCGTTGGGTACTGAAAGCGATAGCTAGAGCTTGTTTCTGAGGTTTCCCGGCATGCATTTCGGTTTCGATATTTTTAGAAAGAGCTTTTTTAGAAGCACGTTTGATTAATGGCATTTTATTGGTCCTTTAAATTAATTTATTATTCTTGATCGTGTTCGATTTCGTCGTGAGGGGCGAGTTCTAAGAGGTCAAAAGCTGCTTGAAATGCTTTTGCCATCGCCTTGTAGTCTTTATGCTCGTGGGCGTTACAAAAGTCTTCCATGGCTATCTCTAAACCAGATAGTTCTTTATCCTCTGGTTTAGACTCATCTGGAGCCCTCATTTGAGTCATTACACCTGCGTCTTTAACTTGCTTATTCTTTAAAAATGGGAGCATTAGAACCTCTAAACTTGTCTATTTGTCCTAAATTTTAACCTAAATCACAACAATTTAGTCGTTTTTCCACCAATTTTCAGCATCTGCTTGTTTTTGGAAGTGATCTACAGCTGAGTCAAACATATCAACTTCTTGCTGCTTAGCCCAGGCTTTAGAACCGTATTTAGGCTTTTCTGGTTCTTTTTGAAAGGTAAAGGCTGGAGATTCCCTAAAGGCATATAGTACCGCGTCTATAATGTCTGAGTGATACTTGTCTGAAACTTTAATCTTATCTGATGTGGATTTATCCTGATCAATTTCAACAAGATAGGCATCTTGAGCAAATTTAGAGTTAGATTTAGCCTTAAATTTACCGGTCCTTAGCGTATCATTTAAGAAAGCTATGTTTTCCATTTTACGGGCTTTATCTGCTGCTTCTACTGGTATGTGGTGTCGTCGTCGCATCTCTTCAGCGAGCTTCTTACCCAATCCACCTTGATCGATAACTAACTTATGAATATCATATTTATTTCTAAGCGATTGAATTTGTTCAACTAATTCTGTTAATCCTTGTTGAGGTACAACTTTTTCCTCTACGAGATACGTACTGGGGTCACCCTCGGACCATGCAATAATCGCAATAGCATCTGCGTCATCGAATCCTAAGTCAATACCCATGATATAATTCCATTTATAAGGATGCTTAAGTTCCGGTAAATTGTTATAATTATTAATCTTTTCGTTGTATTTAAGTAAAAGAGAATCACTATCTGTAACCCATCTACCAAAATACTCTCGTTGAATAGAGGGGTCGGTTACTGATACACCCCGGCGATTTAACTCTCTGTCTAACATCTGTTGGTGGGACATCTTGGATTTATTCGTAATAAAGGGATTATTGAAGAATGTCCATTTATGCCTACTCCAATTAGAATTTTCTTGAGCACAATCATGGAAGTAACCTGTTGGTATTGGACTTGGTGTCCCAATCAACACTAGGGTTCCTGCATAGTCCATAAGAGCCGGAGATAGCACGTCATTTATAAGTTCTCGAATATATTCTCGAAATGATTGTGCTTCGTCGATATAAACAAGTTTTAAAGCAAGACCTCGGAACTTTTCGATTTCATTAGTGTCTTTAGCGCCAGATAGATAGATGATCGAATGATTAGGAAAGGTCATGGATAATTCAGAGAGGTTCTCTTCCCCCCCTAAATTATAATCTCGATTAATCTTTTTGATTTCTCTCCAAATGATTTTCTTGGCATTATTTCTGCTCAACGTGATGTACAAACATACAACGCCGGGGTTCTTTAGAGCGGTGTCTATCAGGTCGGCAGAACAAGCTATGGTCTTACCAGACCGACGAGAACATACAGCTAACTTGTTGGGTGATGTATCCGTGATAAATGCATATTGTTCTGGAAACAAAAAGTCCTTTACAGAAAAGGCAGTGGATGCTATTTTCTTGCGTTTCTGTAGAGCTTTTCGAATAGCTTTCTCGGAAACTATACTCATTTTGTCAATAATTTCTCTAGTTGTTCTTCACTAGCGTTACTTAAGTAATCAGATTCTTCTTTTTTTAGATCCTTGAGCATCATTGAGCAATCTTTTAGCGCCCCGATAGTATCCCTATCAACACTACCCGCGGTGATATTCGCTAATAAGGTTTTTGTGGCGCGATTAAGAGCGGTTACAATCCTACGCCCTATATCATCTAAAGCCACGTCATCAACGGAAACTGGAACCTCAACTGGTTCCGGCTCCTTGGAAATAGGTAAATATGCGCCTTGAGCATCTTTCACACTAACTATTTTTCCGTCGATGATTTTCTTTGCCATATTACTTTACTGCCTTAAGAGAAGCCTTTGGTGCTTCAACGATATATTCAAGTAAAGAAATGTTGGCCTTTGGAATACCAATTGATTTTTCTTGTCCTTTAAATACAAATGAAACCTGAAGCGTTTCCCCATCATCTAGCATAGATAAATGTTCTAAGGTTTTTCCTGCGGGGGGTAATACTACGCCTAAGTCTCCCACAGAGGGGATATGCGCGGGTGTTTGAAGTCGTACGTAACTAACCTTTTTACTCATGAGATTCATCCCGTTTAGATAAAGCTGCGGCTTCTAAATTAAGATCTTTTAACTTTAAGTTCAAAGCTTCTAGATCACTGGTTAATACAGATATTTGATACTGTATGTGTCCAGCTTTAGCACATAAATCACCGTATTCTTTAGTAATTACTTCCATAGTTCTTTCCATCTTATTCTCCTATATTGCGAATGGGTTATATACCCAATTCTTACGTTTCATTATACTCATTCCTACTTTTGTAGAATGAGTTGCAGTCGTTAAATTGCTTGGAGTTAAATCTTTAGCTATGCCAATTTTTCTCCAATTTTTTTTAACAAATACCCAATGTATTGCTACATCAGACATTACTGCGTATCCTAGTATAACACTAGGGTCTTCCTGTAGACAAGCGATTTTTACGATAGTTGCTGGTTTTGCAAGTATAAAGTCAATTACTTTATGGTAGTGAGCCATGAAAATAGCTTTAGGTACTTCAGATAACCAACTATCACCATAGTATAAGCCTCTTAGCCAACTCGCAAAAATAAAATTGCGGTCTTCTTCAACCATACTTCTAATCGCTATTAAATTTGATTTAGTCACTTCTGATTGCATATAATTTTAACATTTCTTTAACTAGCTGCCCAATTAACAAAGCTGCATGTGTTTTAGAAATAGATTTGGTTTTAGCTTCTATTTCTCTAAATGATAAACCCTCAGCATGGAGCTGCCATATTTTTTCTTGTAATTTAGTCTTAAACTTATACTCATGTAAAAACTGACCTGCTAACGCAAAATAATCTCGCTTACTAGAAAAACGTTGGTTAGTTAATTCAGGCGTATACTCTTCGGTCTTACCTTGATACAAGAGTTTGTTAAGATGAGTAACAGTCCATTTTTTTAAACGACCTTTATCATCTTCAATATCTTCAAAACCATAAGACTTAAGTTTTTTAGTCCATTTATCTTGTAGTTTTTTACTCGGCTTTGACATGTTTTGCGTTCTGTTCTGCCATTTGACGTGTTTTAATTTCGTGAAAAACAGAGCCGGCAACTTGTTTCGCACATCCAGCAACGATAGAGAGATAAAAATAAAATTTAGACTTAAATGCGGCAGTAGGTCCTAGATTGATAATCATTGCAGCAACGGCAAATCTAATAGATTCTTTATCTGATGTAGGTAACTTATAGATAGTTTCAAACTCTGAAATCCATCTTTCAAATTCTTCCATACCTACAGGTAGTTTAGAGGGGAATAAAGCTCTGAATTGTTTAAATAAAATAGTCATTTTTGACATAGTAAGTCTCCTTAAACTTAATATACGTCAAAAATGACTCATGTGTCAACAATATTTGTTAAAAAATAAATGCTATTGTATATCCTAATGATTTCAACATGTTGATTGTTTCTGATGAAATAATAGATACTACAAACACAGTTTTTCCTACAGTATAATATGCACTCATAAATTCTCCTATTTTAAGTCCGCTAAGTTAGATGATACTTTAGGTTCAGCTACTAAGTCAACACCGGGGAGAGTGACAGTCTTTTCCATACATTCTTTGAGTAAAATGCTAACAAATTCAGCATCTTCAGTCTTACATTCTAAAATAACCTCATCATGGACCTGCATAACTATATAACATCCTTCGAGTTTTGCTTCTTTAATAAGATGTGATAGGCGAATACAAGCTCGGTTAACTATACTGGCGCCGGTACTCTGTATCCTATGGTTCATTGCCAAGTTGAGCAAGGTTCGGGCCTCGTATGGTAGTTCACTATGAGCGGTGTGCCCATATATCTTAGTGATGTTTTTAGCCTCAGGAATACGTCTTGGACGCCCATATAGGTTATAAACTACACCATCCGCCTTGGCTATCTCATGACTGGTAAGCATCATTAATTCTACTTTGGGATAAGCTTGAAAATACTTATCCATCATGTCTTGAGCTTCATCTCTCCTTACACCCATCTCAGAGGCTGTAAATGAGGCTGTACGACCATATGGCGTGGCTAGTGCTATAACCTTAGCCTTATCTCTCAGGTTAGGAAATTTGGTTGCAAATGAGTTTTCCTGATCTTTTATAAGGCTTAAATGTGTCTTATCAAACACAGGAGCACCAACTACTGAATAAAAATCTTTACCTTCTTTAAAGCAGTTCATGAGATTTTCATCTCCGGATAGTGAGGCAAACACTCTGGGTTCTAATTGAGCATAGTCGGCCCCTACAAACATCTTTCCGGGGCGGGCTATAATACAACTCTTGATACGCTTATCTTTTCTAGGTAGATTTTGAAAGTTAGGATTACGACTAGAATACCTCCCTGAAGTAGTCCCATGTTGTAGAAAAGAAGGGTGTATTATACCGTATCGGACGCGTTCTTGTATTCCGATAACATATGTACTTAATAACTTCTTATTTTTATTAAGTTCTAATAACTTTTCAACCCATTTATACTTATCCGCAAGTAACTTAAGGCTTTTAGCATCCGTACTAGTGTATTTCCAAGGATCTGCAATCTTTTTAGCTTTAACTATCTTCTTGGTTTTAGGATTGAACTCTTCATCCTTGTAGATTCTGCCTTTATTTTCTATACACTCTTTCAAAAACTCCCTACGTGCTTTGGCATTATAGGGAAGCTTTAAGCCTAAGAATTTACAGATTTCTCTACCTGCATCTGTTAAAGTATTAAAATCATTACCTAATTTAGCATACAATAACCAAGCTAATTGTTCGCTAGAATTAGGATTAAACTTTTTATATTTATCTTTAGTAAGGTTGTCCGTCTCGGCGTAAATAAAGGCTTGAGCTTCTAAACATTCTGCTTCTAACTGCCCCTTAACCTTTTCTAACTGCTGCATATCTACTTTTAAACCAACAGTATTTAAATCATACGTCGGACCTTTAAGAAGCGGCATAGACTCAGTAAAGAAGAAATCATCGAGTTTTTGTTCATAAAGCTGATCCATAAAAACATAAAATAGCTTAATTGTTAATATGGCATCCTTCGCGCCATAGTTGCCCAACAAGTCAGCATCAGCTTTGTAAAGTTCATAGTGATCCTTAGTCAATTGACCACCGTTAGCTGTAACACTTGCCTTCATCGCAACTTGTTCAGCTTTAGACTCTTCCCCGAATATTGAGGTGGCCAACTCTTTCAGACCATTGGACCTATTTTCATCCAATAGATGGCCTAGAATCATGGTATCAGTATGTAAGTATTCAATAATATTGATCTTATAATTATTCGCTACCATAGCGCAATCAAAGATAGCATTGTGCATTATCAACTGTTTCCCTACTAATAAAGAAATTATCTCTTTAGCATAGGATTTTGTTTCTAAATCTATTAAGGTTTGAGATGCAACGTCCCAATATGATAATACGACATAATACCCTATATCAGTGCTTGCACTAATTGAAAACCCGATAATTTTATCGTCTGATGTTACTCCAGTTGTCTCTGTGTCAAAGCTTAAGTACTCATTATTCTTGATGTATTCTCGTAGTTCCTGTAGTTCCGGTACTGTCTTTATTATCTTTAGTGTTTCCATCTAACCCTCCAAAGTCTGCAGCCACATATTCAACTAATTCAGTTTTACGATCTTGTCCTCGCTTAGTTGTCGCTTTCTTTAAGAAAAAGTTGAACGACTTCTCTTCGGCTTCTGTCATCGGCCGCAATTTTTGAGTATCTGCATCAAATTTAAGTCTATAACATTTGTCTTCTTTAATCACGTCTTTTTCCTGATTCTTATGTCGGATCTTACCGAATTTAAAAGCGGTTACAGTTGGAGCCCCTTCGCCATAACAACGTTTAACGGGCTGCCAGCAAGTAATCAAATAATCACAGTAACTTTCAAAGAATACAGTACCATATGCGGCATCTTTGTTAAGCTCTAGGTCGCCTATGCCTGCCTTTTCTCTAGGTGCTTGAGACTGTATTACAAGCATAGTAGCTGTTTTCATAGCAAAGGATTTAAGTTTGTGGCATATGTCTTCGATGCTTTGTTTACCATCTTTTGAATTCTTTTTTAACACACCTATGTGGTCAATAACGACACATCCAAACTTTCTATTGGTAGTTTGTTGATAATCTAAAATAAATTTTTCAATATCATCTAAAGCTAAATGTCTATAAGTTCCGTCATCAGTATAATTGCTTAATACTTGGACTCTATCGTGTAAATGCGTTCTTTCGCCGCATAATACTTGCCAACGCTCAGCTATCTCGTTTTCCGATTGCTCTAAGGTTACAAATAGATGGTCATAATTGGGGTTATTTCCGACAAAACCTTCAAACATATTTAATGCGATGGCTGTTTTACCTACTCCGACACCGGCGACAAGACCTATAACTTGCCCCAAACGAAAGCCATGTACTGTATTATCTATATATGTATGACAAGGAAATCTAACTCCTTTAATATTATCACCGGCTTTGGTAAGAATGTCTCTAACACTTTTAGATAACAATTTGTTTGTGTTATCTATAGGTAATAGTTCGTAAGTCCATATTTTATCAATTATATTAGTAGCATAGCCTAGTCTATGTTGCGGAGTACGTGTTAACGCCTTAGCGCTATTGACTAATACTGAGGTTGCTTCGCTCTTCGAGAATCCCGAAGCAAACATGATATGACCCAATCTGTAATCCGCTTTACTTCTATCATCATATTTGCCAGACCATATCTCTTTAACTTCTGGACTCTCATTAAGTAATATAGCGAATTTCTTTGGTAAAACTTCATCGATCTTAGTATTTTTAGATTCAATATTATAGGTTTTATCAAAATGTTGTTTACAATATTGTTCATCTGCAAGGGTAATTGGGGCTAATACTTTATCTACTTGTTCACAAGTATACGTAAGCTCAGATTCAAAGATTACTTCACAGCATTTAAAATCATCTTTTTTCTTAGTATTCCAGGTCTTGGGCATACGCATTAATTGATAAATTTTACCAACTGCTTCATCGGTCTTAAAATGCCTCATTAGGCGTCTTTGTAAGTATAAGTAACTCTTAGCATTTAAATCTGTTAATCTCCAGTAAACATGAATACCATGTCCTGAGTCTACAATGCGGGTTGGAAGCAACGGAAAGGCCCCTATAGACGCTATAAAATCATCTTTAGAAAGATATACTCCATCTTTAAGGTCCATGTCCACAAAAGTATAATCAAACGTGTCAATATGAAAGCCTTCAACGGTGCCTCCTTCGTATAAAGACGGATAATTAGGAAGATAATATATGTTATAACCTTGTTCGTTCAATGAGAAAACTTGATCATCTGATAATTCACCTTCTACCACTTTTGGTAAGGTTGGATTTTCTTGTAGTAACCATTCTGAAGCTATACAACGGTAGATGATCATTATTCCTCCTGAAAATAGGGCCGTAAGTTACTTCCTACGGCCCTACCTAGTGCGATGACTTAGGATTTAGATCTGTTTAGCAATGCTTGGATGCGAGCTTGATTTGCAGCGCTAGGGGTTACTGCTGGTGCTGAGGGCTTAGATGCTTTAACGGGAAGAACTTCATCTGTAAGGTCTTCATCAGGTTCACCTTCATCTGCTACTGGAGCAGAAGCGTCTGTATCGAGGTCTTCTGTGTCAAAGCTGACATCATAAACCTTCATGGTTTTACCACTCTTAAGTTTTTGCATTTTACCTGAAAAGGTAATCTCTACGTATGTACCAGGTGTAATGTTGTTGTTTTTAATCTGATTAAGAATATTGGCTTGGCCTAATACTCCTACGATACCGGCTTCGGTTTTGTAGGTGTGTTCAATTGCTGGGCTACCATTGATAGTCTTTTGGACCTGTCCTTGATAGTATCCTTTAATTGAATCTCCAGCGCTCTGGAATTTAAATGGGGTCGCTCCGCCTTGATTTGCTTTTTGTAAAGCCATACTTACTCCTTTGATTTATACCTGTCGTCCAGGTGTTTATGAGTCACTTCGTGTTCTAATAAGAACATAACACATGCTCCTAGATGACTCAAGTGTGAAAGACCGGTTTCAGGGTCTTTATCTTCTCCGCCTATGAAGGCAAAAAGATGTCTTAATGCGGCGCCTAGAAGGCGACTCCACGCAAAACCTTTTCTCCAGTTATGAGCTTCATACTTAATACTACCAAAGGTTAAAACTTTAGCAATTTCAGTTAAAGCTATTGGACTTAATAATTCCATTCGAACTTTTCCAGAATCATTTTTTATAGCGACTTTATGTTCCATACTACACCTCTCTTATAATTCGTTTTGGGATAGAAATAATCCCGTAGTGACAGTATACAAATTCGTCTCTATCTTTATCGTGAAACTTGTTAGCAATATGATCTGTGACGTGGGAGGGTAAATAATGAGAATCTATTGGTCGTACAAATGTTCCAGCAGGTAATGTTTTATCATTCCACATATTATCCACTAAAAACTTAAAATCTTCTGAAGTTACAAAATTTGGTGTTTTAGCCATTTTTCCTCCCGGCTCTATATACCGCTAAGCTTTCCTTCTGCTCTTTAGCATACCACTTTCCTAAACTAATCTTCAAGTTTTTTGCGATTATTCTTCCGATTCTCCAAGCTGCTCGTTCTTCAGCTAGTACCTTTTTACGCTGAGACCTAGTGTCTCGTCCTTCGTACCATGCTGTATAAGCTCTAGATACATCTTCTTGATTTAATCGTTCTACCCGGTATTCATCAACAGCGTGTCCTAATTCATGTAACATTGATGCTATTTCTGACTCAGGATCTAATTCATCATCTATTGTAATACTATTATTGTCTGGTCGATAGTATGCTTCATACGATCCTAACCGCTTCCATGTTACCGAGATACCTAAAGCTTTAGCAAAGGCGAGAAGTCTTGAGATGTATAAATCATACTTTTTCATATAATTAGAACCTATGGTCAATCTTATATCGAGCGTATTGTTTAAGAACTTTGCTTACATATTCGTCATTAGCTTTAGTAGGATGACCTGCATTATATGCAGATATAACCTTCACTGTATCGCCGTATCTATCATATAAATGTCTTAAAAGCTTTGCTGCATACCAAGCATTAACTTCGGGTTTTAGGAGATCTTTAGTGTGGTTAATGGTTTTAACGATGGTACGGCTTTTACCGTGTCGTAAGGTGGTTACTTTAACCTTTTCTATTACTTCAAAGCCTAAACCTTGAGCTGTAGAAGCTTTAATCTGGAACAACCCGTAGGATTTATCTATGATCCCTAAAGCCTTTTGAGCGGGGGTTCCATCATCGTGGTTGATAGCTTTAGCTCTACAATTTGATTCTACTCGGCAGAAGGCGTAGAGTAAGGCAACGTCAATTTTAAACTTGGTAGCAGCATTATAGATGTGGAAAGGAACTGTAGTTGTGTCGCTTTCTACAGACTTTGAACTTACTATCGCTACTATTAAACTTATTACTAACGCAATTGTTTTATTCATACTTTAATAGTACCTTAAGTAAGTTCATATGTCAAGTCTGTATAAGTAGTTGATATTTATAACTTTCCAGTCCATCGTCCTTTGGAATTCAATACCATGGGTATTAACTCGGGGCGGCCATCTATAACCACACCACAACCGATGACGGGGCGTTTAAGGTTATTCTTATTGTAAGCCATAGCTAATGACTTACCGTCTACAAGACATCCTACAGTCATGCCAAACAGTAAGGCATTCGGATTGCCCCAATAACAAATCTCAAAGGATTCATGATGGTGGCCTTGGATAAACGACATTCCCATTGCTTGAGAATTCTTCTTTACATTCGCACCCTTAGAATGGTGAAAATATATAGGTCCTAACTCTGTCTGAATCATTAACTCAAAGTGCCAATTCCAATCTTTAGGGGCCTTCAACATATCTCGTTGAGTTTTAAAAACAGATCTTGGTAAACCATTGGCTATCGCTTGACGTAATACCAGGGATCCGTGATTAGACTCTAGAATATCAGCCTTAGGAAATAACTTATAGATAGGAGATAAGGCTTTAATAGCTTTCTCTAATTCAACACCGGCGGAATCTAGATCGGGATCCGAATCGTGAAATGATAAATCATGACCATCAATCTCATCTCCTGATAATACGACTCGATCGAAGCCTTTGTACTTCTTCTTAATAGCAGCCAAAAAAGGCACTGTATCTACGTGATTATATGGACAATGTAAGTCTGAAATTACGAGAATTTTCTTTGCCTTTTTCATGATTATTCTGCCTTTGGTTCTTCTTTAGCTGTGTCATTTGGATTTCCAACGTAACTTTCAACTAAGTACTTTAATACCTCTTTTTGGCGAGTATTCATGAGATCCATTGTTTCTCTGATATACTTTTCAACTTCACTTAGACGGGCGTCGACATGATTTTTTAATTCTTGAAACATTTGTTCTTTTAGAACTTCTGGAAGAACTTCTTTTACGACTTGTCTCATTTGGCCTCGGATTAGCTTTGCATCTGACATTTGATTTCTCCTTTTTAAGAACTCTTCTTATCTTATTCTCTTCTTTTGATTTTTGCAAGTGGTCTTCAGGACAGATTGGTTGTAAATTTGAAGGATCACACCATAATCTATCTAGAAACGTATCCATGGACATCTCTTCGAATGCTTGATCCAGTGGAACTAACGGTAATATATGATCTACGACTAAATAGGATTTAGGGGTAGGTTTTTTACAAACAGCGCAAAGCCCCCAGGATTTAACTCTAGGTCTACTTAAATCAGTGTGTGGTATTATAGCAGCTTCTATAATCGATCGTCTAAGATCAGATCTAGAAAATACTCTTCTTAGAGCACCTTTTATTAAACCTAATTCTTTAGTTGTAATTCTTGGATTTTTCATAAAACCTCAGTAATTACACTATGATCTGATTCTAAACTGACATTAAAGCGACGACTAAATAATGATTTAAGTTCCTCTGCATGATCTATAACCAAGATGTTTTCATAGGTATTTTCAAGTTCAGACAGTAAATTAAAAGCCTTTATTTTTAGGTCGGCATCCAATCCGTCTAAACCCTCATCTAGCATAATAGTATCAAAGTGGATACCTATTTTGTTAGAGGCTGCTTTCATAACAGAAAGTGAAAAACATAATTTTAATAAACCTCTTTGTCCTTTAGATAATTGTTTATATGTTGCAGTATATCCACCTTTAACTATCTCTAAATCTAAAGAATCTGAGCCATTCGTGTCGAAAATAACGCGTATTTCGGACTCAAAGTACTTCTCTAAGTAAGTATTAGTCTGAGTTTCAATCTCTTTAACTGTCCGTTTCAAGAGGATAGCTCTTAAATCACTAACTAAATCTATGAGGTGTAATAGAGCGTCTTTACGTTTTTCTAAATCGGCTTTAACCTTTGCTATTGCTGTACATTGATCGATACTCTTATCATAATCAGATTTGGTACGTTCTAATAAGTTACTAAATGGATTCTGTTTATTCTTTTCAATTTCTAGCTGTTCTATATAAGGATCTGTACTCTGTCGAATATTTTCTAATTCTATAGAGTGAGGATTATAGCTTTTTTCTTCAGAGGAGAGAATCTGCCTGTAAGTCTCCTCTAACTCTATTAACCCCATTTCATCCTTCTTTTGAATTACACCACAGGATTGGCAAGTCTTTTCAGCTACAAAATCTTTGATGTTTTGTGCCATCTTTTGTTTAAGATTTTCAGAATTCTTACGAGTCATTTCTTTGTATTGTGCTTCTTGAGCAGTGATCTTAGCGATTTTTTTGGCTTTTTCGGTCTCAAACGACGTGGACTTTCCGTATAACGAAGCAATAGTGGCAGCTCTGCCCACTCCCCAAGCACGATACTCGTAGTCGGCGCTGGCCACGGAGATTCTAAGCTGTTCGCTTTTTCCAGAAAGCTTTGCTTCTTCAGCGATTTTGATGGCGAGTTCGTGTTTCGTTTCTTTGCAGGCATGTGCTAATTTCTCCCTTAAAGCCGTAGAAAATTCTAACGGCGCTATCATTTCAAATAATTCCCTACGATCTCGGGCATTATCTATAAAAAAAGATCCCGTAGGGCTAAATTCATTATAATAGGTGGCGGCTGCATACATCTCAGATGAAACACCAAGACGTTGTTCTAAAAGCTGTTGGGTTTCAGTTATGTCTTTACCTCTATAAATCTTATTCTTTTCACTCCAATATAAATCATTTTGTTGGCTTGTACCACGAATTCGTGTAATTGTTAAGATTGTGCTATTATGATCTAAAACAACTACACCAACTGTTGGTTCCTTAGATTGCCAGGATCGTATGTCATCGACATTACCACCTTTAGCAGTCTTACCATATAGAACCCAAAAAGCAGCATCCTGTAGTGTTGATTTACCAGAGCCTGTTGGCCCTGAGATTAAAGTTAGGCCCAATGAGGTATAATCAAACTCTAAGTCTTTATAACTTCCGAAATTATGTACTTCAATTATTCGTAACTTCATGATAAGTCCTTTTAAGGTACTCTTTATAATCTAAACTATCGTTCAGATTATCTATAATACTATCAAAGATTTTATCATCTGTCATCTTTTCGTGCTGGATATGTAAGTCGGGGGCATCGATAGGTATCAAGTCTAATTTAAAGTTATCTCGCTTTAATACAGCTTTACCAAATTCAACTTTATTAATTTTATCTAAGCAAGATTTAGGCCCTTTAATTTTAACCCAAACTAAGTCTTCCGGTTGCAACTCTTCAATCTTTGCCCACTCTAAGAGAAAGCCTTCTTCATCGCCAATGCCTTCAATTATCACATGTTTACGTAGCTTTAGGATTTTTCTATCATAGGAACCATCTGAATGTAGGACTAGATAACCTTTATCACCATCATTAGCTTCCCCAAACGTAATAGTGTATGGACTACCGATATAAGTTACAGTGCCGAGTGTTTGATGCTTGTGATAATGTCCTGTTATAACTTTTAGGTGTTCTACGGCGCTTAGGGGTAATGATGTTTTGTCTTGAATATAGTCACCCATCCATGCTCCTTGAAATCCTTGGTGCATGATAGTGATGGTTCCTTTGGGTATAACTTTAAGATATGTTTGTAGATAATCGAGGTCATGAAAATAAGGTAATAACTCTAAATTAATTCCATTGATATTTATACCTGTGGAAGTATCAACTATATCAGCATAAGGGCGTAGATAATTTAATCCGTGTTCTTCATGCTTTTCACTGATACGATCATGATTACCACTAATAATATAACAAGGTGTAGTGGTGTGTTTAAAAGTCTTACATAATACATTTGCAACCTCCGCCCTTACAATAGCCTTCGTATCGTGAAGATCTCCGGCTACAATTAAGGGAATATTGAGTTGCTCTGCCGTCGTTATAGCGTGTTCTAAAGCTTGTGTAGCAAGTTCTAAAGTGTTGATATTAAAGTGAATATCGCTAATAACGACGGCAATAGGCTTACTCATTATCGACGTGCTCATCCGTTAGAGCTTCAAGTGATCGAATAACAGACGTAGGATGAAATCCCGCGGATAACATAAATTGATAAAAAGTAGCTACTAATTCATCAGCACTTACGTCATGACTGGATACTTGGCTACGCATTCCCATTTCTTCATCTTTCGCAATAAATACATATTTGGTCATATTATTCAGCTCCTATTACTGATATACCTTCGGACGTGATTCTCAGTGTAAATTCTTTCTGTTTTACTCCAGCGCGGTCTAGATGATTCTTGAATAACTTCCAAGTAACATCGGCGCCTACTCTTACCTTTTTACCATTAATTTGCTTTTCATACCAGCCTTTTCTTGTTGTCTGGAAAGTTAAGGAGCTGAAGAAGTTAACACTTTTACCGCCGGCATTGGTTTTACCAGGGGATCCTAGATTATCATACGTGTAGTTTATAACCAACAAAGCAGCTTGATCTTCATCTCGTTTTGAGATCATCTTAGAAATCGCAAGACGATTGATTTTACCCTTGCCACCAGGCTGGGAGTTTTGTTCCATGAGATCGATTTCGCTATCTCTTTGAGAGACAACGTTTCCGATTGAGTCAAAGACAACCAACAGCTTATTAGCCGGATAGCTTTTTTTGAAGCCATCCCATGCTGCGAACATAAGCTCAAAAGCCTCTTCAGCGATTGAGGATTGGATGAGGAGGATTCCTGACGGATCAACGCCCCAACTACGTAGGTCGGCCTCAGTCGTTTTGCCTTCTGTCTCCACATATATAATACCTACTTCCTGTGCTTGTGCAGCCTTCATAGCTTCAATAGCGGCTGATGTTTTACCGGAATCAGAGTCTCCTGCTATCATAACTAATTTACCAAAGGGGAGCCCTTTGACGCCTGTGCATTGCTCCCACCATTGTGGCATGATGATATAATCTTTATCTTCGAGTTTAGAAAGATTAGATCCAACACCGATACGTTTAGCTAACTTAGGATTATCTTTAAAGTTTTTACGAACTTCATTAGCAAGCTCGTTCATATTGAATTTTGAACTCATGCAGCCTCCTTTAAATACATTAACGATTTTTCTAAGAGATCAATGTTGTCTTCAAATTGTCCTAAACCTTTATTGCATCTGTTGCACAGCAACCCTCTTACTTTACCAGTTTTATGGCAGTGATCTACAGATAATTTTCTTATTTTTGTACTATTAGAGGTCATAAATGTTTCAGGCTTATTACATATCTTACAAACGTTATTCTGCTTTTCTAACATTATAAAGTATGCTTGTATAGCCTCTTTCCTATTCTTTTCAGGCCAGTAACGTTTAAGATACCAGCCCCATTTATCTAACCAATCGATAGTAGATTTATTTTCTACGTACCACTTACTGGACGCTGTTTGCGCACAAGGTTTACAATAATAAGAATGTCCATCTTTAGAAGTTTTATCTCTGGAAAACTCTCTAAATGGTTTATATTGCGTGCATTTTGTACAAGTTTTCATACAATTTCGCCTCTAGACATTTGTCGATAAAACACCGCGGCATTTGTAAATATATCGTAGTAGGCTTTTAGATATACTAAATCATTATCTAGTGTTTCTAAAGCTTCTCTAGCATATACGTACGCTTCAGAGGCTTCCGCGGCAATCTTATCCTGCGTAACGGTCTTACCCACCCCTTTAGCCATTTCTTGGGCATAGGTAGCTGTCTGCACTGTCAATAGTTTTACCTTTTCATTGGAAAGAATATGACGTATGTTCGTTATTTTGGCTAGCACCATTAGGAATTCTCCAGCTCTTCTCGTCGCTTCAGTATAAGAAACTGAAGTTCCTACTGGGAGTAGGGCAGAGTATTGTTCTATTATGCTCTTAAAGTCGTTCATTTATTCACCTTATCTAAGAATTCTCTAAGAATCTTTTCTTCTTTAGGCTTTAAGATCTTCTTTTTACCTAAAATGACAATCTTTCGAGCATAATGCTTTTTAAGTTTTTTCATTTACCTACTCCTTCTAACTTAGCAGCATCAATCTGAATTGATACCATCTTGATCTCTTGCTTTAAGAACTCATGATAAGTTCTAGGATGATTCTTGTGTTTTGGAGGTACGGCTCCTTTAAGTTTATCTTCTAAGCCATCTCTATATTTAATTAAACTAATTAACTTGTCTTTAGTCATAAATTACCTTCCTAATGCGTAACCGTGAAATAATCCTAATACATATATTGCTACAAAGGCTAGGATAATCATTTTTCACCTTTATCTTCTAAAAGGGAGAGATTATACCGAATCATAGCATTTTGTCGTTTCTTGACATCTCGAAGACCTTCAGACAATGCTTTAAGACTTTCTTTAATTTCTTGGTATTTAGGATTTGCTTCTAATTCTCTCTGAGCTTCCATAATTGCGTGTTCTGAAGCAACAATATGATCTTTAAGCATTGAAACATCTAAAGCTTCCAATTCTGACATTGTTTCTTTACCTAAAATCTTTTCAATTTTTGCAAACAATTTATCACTTAGCATTTGTTTCTCCTATTTTTTTAGCGTATGACTTCCAAATTTCATTACATTGAGGATTAAATTTTAAAGTTACAATTTCTCCGCCGCCCCAACCATAATTAAAACCTGCAAGCCATGCAAGACTTGAGATTGCTAGAATCAATACTAAATCCCAAACATATCTCATAACATCTCCTACTAACGTTATTATCAACCAAACTGATAGAAATACTACGATTGCTGATACTACAATACTTATCATATTCTATTTATCCTGTATTCACAACCGCAAAAGTGACGTTCCTCAGTGTATGAATTATTATCAAAACAAATAGAAGAGCAAGGTCGTAGAGGTGTATAGGCACAGCTGGACAAAAGTAATATGGATAAAATAAGTAAGTATTTCATATTAAAAAGTAACTCCTAAACTTAGACCACAGGAACCATTAGACAATCCAAAAACTCCTAAAGTTAAGGGTCCTGCAATTGGTTTAGTTGCAGAAACACCATAAATGGGTTTCATGGTAGTTAGATCTAAACCTCCAAGGGCGGATAAAGTGACCTTGCTGCTACTATATGTGGTATCCTTCGATGATTCTTTATCTGTAGTAGTAGCATCAGAAGCGTGTGTTTTTTGATTTTCGGCAAACTGAACATCATCTGTAGTCGTAGTTGTTGTGGTTTTCTCTCCGCTAGGCTTAGTATCCTCAACTATTACTACTTTTTTATGTGTATTCTCAGTCTTTGAAGTACTGGTATTTGTTACTTTTTTCTCAACCGTAACGATCTTAGTTTCGACTTTAACTCTAGCTGGTAATGTATACCTACCGATAGCTACGGCCACAACCGTGTATCCTACAACGATTAAGATCTTATATCGTAATCTCATTTGTCACTCTTTACTTTTACGTAGCTGTGCGATGCTAAAGCCGGTCCAAGTAAGCTAATATAGACAGTCGCATCCAATTTAGAAAAGGTTATAAGATGTCCGAATAGATTTAACGTCATACCATCAACCAAAAATCTAAATACGACGGCTAGAGATACAAATATGGCTATTGTGACCGTTTCATCTGGTTTACCGGTGTCTGGGTTATTTAAAAATGGAAAATTCATACTATTGCTCCAAGGATTTAGAACTTATTAAGTTTAATATTGAAGTTTCTTTAGAAGATAGTTCGGCCATAATAGTCTTAATAGGCTTATTTAATAAAGGCCACATAGCAAGTCCCATATTAGACACTATTAATTCTAATGCTCTCTCTTCAGGAACACCAGTTGCGTATTTAAGGCGTTCAGTTTGAGATAACAAGCCATTACCATCAATACTAGATAAAACATCTAATAAACGAATACTGTTTACTAATTCATATCCGCCGCCTGGACCTCGTATACTATTGAGTATATTACCTTTTCTTAGATTTCTGGCAACTTGGTATAGAAAACTTTCAGATAATCCAAGATTGGCAGCCGCAGTTTCTATGTTAGCTCGTCCCGCTCGAGCAATATACAGCGACAGTAATATGGCATACTGGGATTCTTTGGTTAATCTCATATTAAATAATTTCCTTATTAACAGGGTTAGGGAATGGATTAATAATGCAATAATAATCCATCTTTTTACCTACAAATTGAATAAAAGCATCATCAAAAGCTTGAGCAATATTATCTTGTAGTTCATTTTTAAGCTCTAAGAAGTTAGCGTGTGTAATCTGATAAGCTTCCTCATCAGTTACATTTTTTCCGTATTTACGTAATAAGACATGTAGAATTACTTTTTCAAGGTAGAATTTCAGAGATCTGCTGACGATTGGTATTGTAGGATCACTTCCTTCCTTCGGCAGACTCTTGATGATATTGAAAGTTTCAGCGGCAATTACTTTAGCTATTTCGTCAATTTCATTCATTTTATTTCCTTTTCTTCTGTTGAAATCTATTAGCTATATAACCTAAAAATAAACTATAAGCTCTATAGATAAAGGCAAAAACTAGGAGGGCATAGATTAAACCTATAACAATCGTTTCACTCATATAATCTCCTATAAATAGTGTATTAAGTATATATAGAAGAGTCAATATAAAAGAAGAAGGGCCTACAACTTTGATGTATCGACTGATACGTTGTAAGCCCTTCGGGAGGTGGGAGTTATGAACTGACAATTACAGAATACACGTATAACCTTAAAGAGTCAAGATTAAATCTTCATATGTAATATTTATTTAGTTGGTGTGTATGAAAATAATATTTGACTAAGTAACATAAAATTCGTTAGAATTTTCGGGGTTTTAAAGGGGTGTTAACCCCTTTATTTAGTTAAGATGTAAGTAGTGAATTTGAATAGATAATCTGTATATCTACAGGATTATCATATTTTTAAAGGAAAAGCAATAGTGTAATAAAATAAATAT
>Ga0265327_10001462_pt1 | contig 29625 bp, 28 predicted proteins | sample 41621metaG_FD_202089 | JGI IMG/M metagenome (GOLD analysis project Ga0265327, IMG submission 202089) | Rhizosphere microbial communities from Carex aquatilis grown in University of Washington, Seatle, WA, United States - 4-16-21 metaG | ecosystem: Host-associated > Plants > Roots > Rhizosphere...
TCGACGCGGGTGAGCGGGTGCTCATCGTCGACTGGGACGTCCACCACGGCAACGGCACCCAGGACCTCTTCTGGGACGAGCCGGCCGTGCTGTACGTCTCGACGCACCAGTGGCCCTGCTATCCCGGCACCGGCGCCGCCGCCGAGGTGGGCGGGCCCGGCGCCCGGGGCACGACGGTCAACGTGCCCCTGCCGCCCGGCGCCACCGGCGACGTGATGCGTGAGGCCTTCGACCGGATCGTCTCCCCCGCCGTGGAGGCGTTCCGACCGACCTGGGTCCTGGTGTCGGCCGGGTTCGACGCCCACCGCGACGATCCCCTGGCCGAGCTGTCCCTCTCGGCCGGCGACTTCGCCGAGCTGGCGGCCGTGGTGGCCGCCTACGCCCCCGGCCCCGGGCGGCTGCTCGTCTTCCTGGAGGGCGGCTACGACGTCGAGGCGCTGCGCGCCTCCGTGGCCGCCGCCCTCGGACGCCTGGTCGGTGCGCCCGGCGCCCCGACCGACGAGTCCCCCACCTCCGGTGGGCCCGGCCTCGAGCACGTCCGGGCCGCCGCCGACCGGCGCCGCGCCGCCCTGGACGCGTAGGCCGGGTCGAACGGGGTGGCGGCATCATGAGCCCGTCCGGGCACGTGCCCATGGCCCCGGAGGGGTACGCTCACAGCCGCGTCTCGCGCCGCCCGGGCAGCGACGTCTGGAGGGACACCGTGCACGACACCCAGGACCATCCGACCGACGCGGTCGTAGTCGGCTACGACGGCTCCGAGGCCGCCGACGGCGCCGTCGAGTGGGCCGCCGCCCAGGCCGAGCGCAGCGGCGGGCGGCTGGACCTCGTGACCGCCTGGGAGTATCCGACCAGCTGGGGCAACGTCATCCCGCTGCCCGACGGGTTCGACCCGGCCGCCGACGCCCAGGCGCTGCTGGACCCGGTGGTGGCCCGCATCGAGGCGGCCCACCCCGGGCTCGCCGTCCACGCCCACGTGATCGAGGGGAACGCCTCCGAGGTCCTGGTCGGGGCGTCCCGGCACGCCGCCCTCCTGGTGGTGGCCAGCCGGGGCCACGGCACGTTCTCGGGCATGGTGCTCGGCTCGGTCAGCCAGCACTGCGTCACCCACGCCGCCTGCCCCGTCGTGGTCTACCGCCGTCCGACCGAGGACTGAGCCGGCGGCCGGTCGGCCGCTCACCAGGTGTCGACGCAGCTGCGCTTCTTGCCGGTTCGGGCCGGCGGTGGTGGGCACGCCCGCAGCGCCTCCACGATCCGGGTGCGGGACTCGGCCGGGTCGATCACGTCGTCGATCTCGTAGGCGGTGGCCACGTTGAGCGCCTTGCCGTGTTCGTAGGCCAGGTCGACCATGGAAGCGAACAGGGCCTCCCGCTCGTCGGGGTCCTCGACCGCCTCGAGCTCCCGCCGGAAGCCGAGTCGCACGGCACCTTCGAGGCCCATCCCACCGAGCTCGCCGCTCGGCCACGCCACCAGGAACAGCGGCGCCCGGAAGCTCCCGCCGGCCATGGCCTGGGCCCCCAGCCCGTACCCCTTGCGCAGCACGATGGTGCACAGCGGCACGGTCAGGCTGGCCCCCACCACGAACATGCGGCTCACGTGGCGGACCTGGCCGGTGCGCTCGGTCTCCGGCCCCACCATGAACCCGGGGGTGTCGCACAGCGAGACCACCGGCAGGTCGTGGGCGTCGCACAGCTGGAGGAAGCGCGCCGCCTTGTCGGCGCCGTCGGCGTCGATGGCGCCCCCGAGGTGGGTCGGGTCGTTGGCCACGATGCCGACCGGCCGACCCTCGATCCGGGCCAGGGCGGTGACCATGCCGGCCCCGAAGCCACGACGGAGTTCGAGCACCGAGCCGGTGTCGGCCAGCAGGTCGATCAGGCCGCGGATGTCGTAGGCCCGCAGCCGCTGCTCGGGCACGACCGACCGCAGCAGCCGCTGGTCGGCGCACGTCCAGTCCCCGGTCTGCCCCTGGAAGTAGGACAGGTACTGCCGGGCCAGCGCAACGGCCTCGGCGTCGTCCACCGCCACCAGGTCGACCACCCCGTTCGGCACCTGCAGCTCGAGCGGGCCGACCTCGTCCGGCAGGTAGGTCCCGAGCCCGCCGCCCTCGATCATGGCCGGGCCCCCCATCCCGATGGAGGCGCCCTCGGTGGCGATGATCACGTCGCAGCAGCCGAGCAGGGCGGCGTTACCGGCGAAGCACCGCCCGGAGGCGATCCCCACCAGGGGGACGAGACCGCTGAGCCGGCCGAACAGGTGGAAGGCCTCGGTGTCGAGCCCGGTGATGACGGCGTAGTCGGTGTCGCCCGGCCGGCCGCCGCCCCCCTCGGCGAACAGGACGACCGGCAGCCGCAGCCGCTCGACCAGGCCGAACAGCCGGTCCTTCTTGCGGTGGTTCTGCTGGCCCTGGGTGCCGGCCAGCACCGTGTAGTCATAGGAGACGACGGCACACCGGGCGTGCTCGTCGTCGAACCGGTCGCCGTTGACCCGGGCGGTGCCGCCGACCAGCCCGTCGGCCGGCGTGCGCTCGATGAGCTCCTCGACGTCACGGCGGCGGCGCTGGGCGGCGATGGCGAAGCCGCCGTACTCGGTGAAGCTCCCCTCGTCGACGAGGTCGGCGAGGTTCTCGCGGGCGGTCCGCCGCCCCTGCGCATGGCGTCGGTCCACCACCTCGGAGCGTCCGGCGTCGGACAGGAGGGCCCGCCGCTCGAACAGCTCGGCGAGGTCGGGGCGCACGCGGTCGGGGTCCACGGCCTCCCCCGACTCCTCGTCGTCGACGGCCACGTCCCCGGCCTCCACCACGGCTAGCGGGGTGCCGTCCGCCACCAGGCCGCCCAGGTCCACGTCCAGGTAGGTGAGGGTGCCCGCCACCGGGCTGCGCACCACGTGCTCCATCTTCATCGACTCCAGCACCACCACGACCGTCCCCACCGACACCGGCGCGCCCAGCGCCACCGGCAGCAGCACCACGGTCCCCTGCAGCGGCGCGACGAGGCGCACCTCCTCGCCGGGCGCCACCCCCGGATCCTCGACCTGCGGACCGGCCACCCGGGTCAGGCCGACATCATCGGGTAGATCGACCGCTCGCCGGCCATGGCGGCGACGGCCGCCGCCCGCTCGTCGTCGGACATCGGCTCGTAGGCCTCGGCCGCGGCCATCGCCGTGGTCAGCACCCGGGTGTCGCCGGGGGTGCAGAAGGCGTGGACCCCCGGCGTGGACAGGGCGAACCGCACGCCGCGCCCGACCTCGTCGTCGGCCGACCACGGCTCGTACCACGTGTCGGCGGTCGGGGTGCGGCCCGACCACGGCCGGGCCGCCGCCGCCTTGATGGCCATGACGCCGATGTCGTGGGCGGCGGCGTGCTCGAGCAGCGCCTCGGCGTCGCGCCGGTAGTCGGGGTCGGCCCACAGGCGCGGGTACACGGGGAACATCACCGTGTCGAGGTCGTACCGGCGCAGCGCCTCGAGCTGGGCGGCGGGCGTGGTGTGCTCGTGGCCGGTGATGCCGACGAATCGGGTGAGCCCCTCGTCCCGCGCCCGCAGGATGGCCTCGACCGCCTGCTCGCGCGCATCCAGCTCCTCCAGGTCGGTCACCGCATGCAGCTGGTAGAGGTCGAACCGGTCGCAGCGCAGCAACGTCAGCGACTCCTCGAGCTGGGCCCGGACCCCGTCGGGGTGGTGACGGAGCGTCTTGCAGGCGACGAACAGCTGGTCGCGCACGGGCGGCAGGAGCGGACCGAGCAGCTCCTGGGCCAGCCCGTACTGCGGCGCCACGTCGAGATGGTTGACGCCGGCGGCCAGTGCCTCGGCGAAGGAGGCGGCCGTCGTCTCCGGGTCGGACCGGCCGAACGCGGCACCGCCCAGAACGGCCACCGAGGAGTGGTGGCCGGTGCGTCCGAGTCTCCGTCGCTCCACGACTGCCACCGTAGTGCGGGCCCCCGGCCCGCCGCCGCGGACCGTCGGTCGGTCAGGACGCGGCCGACGCGTCCCGGGCGGCCTCCCAGGCCTGCAGCATGGTCCCGAAGTGCATCGGGTTGTAGACGTCCTCCTCGGAGGACCAGAGCCCGTCGCCCGCGTACTTCAGGATGGTGATGTTGTACTCCTGGTGGAGGCTGCCGTCGCCGGGATCGCGCATCCGGTTCCACACCTGGCAGATCACCCAGCCCCGCTCCTCGTCGATCGTGTACCACTCGATCGGGAACTCCGGCATCTCGCTGCCGGGGTACTCCGACATCGTCTGCTGGATCCAGCGGTAGATCGCCTCGCGGCCGTGCATCCGGCCGTAGAGGTGCTCGATGTACTCGGCGTCCTCGGTGAACAGGTCGCACCACGGGCGCCAGTCACCGCTCGCCCCGGAGGCGGCCGCCCGGCGCTGGTACTCGCCGAACGCATCCTCGATCTCGGCCCTCGGCCACTGTCCCACGATGCCTCCCGTCCGGCCCCTCGGGGCCCCGACCTCGATGTGCTCCGGCCCGACCACGGCCGGCGCCGCCCACCGTCCTAGCATGCGGGGGGACACGGAAGCGGGGTGGTGACCATGACGGAGCCGTGGCGGGTACTGACCCTCGGCGACCGCGACCCGGTGGCGCCGGTCGAGGAGGTCGTACGGCTCATCGACCTGGCGGGCACGGCGTCTGGCGCCGCCTACAGCCGGAGTGACGTGGTCGAGGCGCTCCACGAGCACCAGCCGGCGGTGGTGGCCGTGTCCACGGCCGGCGAGCTGGTGGGGGCGGTCGTCGCGCGGGTGGCCGGCCCCGACGCCCACGTCCTGGCGTTCGCGCTGCATCCCGGTTGGCGCCGGCTCGGCATCGGCTCGGCCCTGCTGCGGCAGCTCGACCAGGAGGTCATCCACCGGGGCTCGTCCCGGCTGCTGGCCGTGGTGCCTTCCGGGCAGGGCGGCGAGGACGCGTTCGTCAACCAGGGCTTCACCCGACTGGAGGGACTCCACCTGTTCGCCCGCGACGCCTCGATGGTCCCCGAGGAGCTCGCCGTGGTGGAGCGGTTCGGCGGCTCGGTCCCGCGTAGCGGGCTCTGGGAGTCGATGATGGGCCTGTCGACGGCCAAGGAACTGCTCGATCGCCGGGTGGTCGCCCCCCTGGCCCACACCGAGCTGGCCGACCGGTTGGGACTCCGCCCGCCGGCCGCGGTGCTCCTGTTCGGACCGCCCGGCACCGGGAAGACGTCCTTCGCCCGCGCCATCGCCTCGCGGCTCGGGTGGGCGTTCGTCGAGCTCCACCCGTCCCTCCTCGGCCAGGGAGTCGAGGGGGCCCGCGCCCTGCGCGACGCCCTGGCCGAGCTCGGCCGGGTCGACCGCCTCGTCACCTTCATCGATGAGGCCGACGAGATCGCCTCCGATCGCGCCGAGCGGCCCGACAGCCAGCCGCTGGTCAACGAGCTCCTCAAGGCCGTCCCGCAGTTCAAGGCCCGGCCGGACCGCCTGGTGGTCATGGCCACCAACTCCATTGCCGCCATCGACCCGGCGTTGCTCCGGCCGGGACGGTTCGATCTCATCGTGCCGGTGGGGGCGCCGGACGCGGCCGAGCGGGCCGAACTGGCCGCTGCGCTGCTCCCGGCGGCCGACCCGGACGAGGTGGCGGGGCGCACCACCGGCTTCACGCCCGCCGATTTCGCGCTGGTCGCCCAGCGGGCCGCCCAGCTCGCCTTCGACCGGGCCCTCGACGGCCTGGAGCCCGAGGTCCGGGCGGTCGACGTCCTGAGCGCCGTGGCGGCCACGCGGCCCTCGGTCGGAGCGGAGGCAGACGAGCAATTCGCCGCCGAGGCCGCCCGCTTCGCCCGTCTCTGAGCCCGTCCGGGCTGACGGGGTCGGCAGCGGTCGGACGCCCGTCACCCCTCGGCCAGCAGCGTCTCCCACCGCCGGGCCGGGAACGAGCCCGGACCGTCGCCGTCGACCTCCACCAGCTTGTGCCGGGCCGCCGCGCCGGCCACGATGCGCACCGCTCCCCGACCGACGCCCAGTGCCTCCGCCAGCGCCGCCACCACCGCCCGGTTGGCCCGACCGTCGACGGCCGGCTCCCGCACCCGCACGACCAGGGCCCCGTCGTGCGACCCGCCCACGCCGGGCCGGGACGACCGGGGCCGGACGAGGACGTGCCGCTTCACCCGGCCAGACTGCCACGGGATAGAACGGGGGGATGTCGTCCCGGGAGCTCGTCGTGCTGGGCTCGGCCAGCCAGACGCCGACCCGTCGGCGCAACCACAACGGCTACCTGCTGCGGTGGGACGACCGGGCCGTGCTGTTCGACCCCGGCGAGGGGACCCAGCGCCAGCTGCTGCTGGCCGGCGCCTCCCCTACCGCCGTCCACCACATCTGCGTCACCCACTTCCACGGCGACCACTGCCTCGGCCTGCCGGGCGTGCTCCAGCGCCTGTCGCTCGACCGGGTCACCCACCCGGTGGAGGTGCTCTTCCCCGCCTCCGGTGCGGTCTTCTACGACCGCCTGCGGCACGCCTCGTCCTACCAGGACCACCTCGACGTCCGCCCCGTCCCGGTCGGGACCGACGGTCCGGTGTCGGTGGACGGGCCCTTCCGCATCGAAGCGGTGCGCCTGGACCACGACCCGGAGACGTTCGGCTGGCGGGTGGTGGAGCCCGACGGGGTCCACCTCCTGGCCGGACGGCTGGAGGCGGCCGGTGTGCACGGGCCCGACATCGGCCGGCTGGCCGCGGACGGCCGGCTGGAGCGGCCCGGCGGGACCGTCCGGCTCGCCGACGTCAGCGTGCCGCGCCCGGGCCAGCGCATGGCCTTCGTGATGGACACCGGGATGTGCGATGCGGCCGTGGAGCTGGCCGCCGGGGCCGACCTGGTGGTGTGCGAGGCCACCTTCGCCTCGGCCGACCGGCACCTGGCTCGGCGCTACCGCCACCTGACGGCCGCTGACGCCGGCCGGGTGGCCCGCGATGCCGGGGCGCGCCGGCTGGTGATCACCCACTTCTCCCAGCGCTATCCGGACGTCCGGGTGCTGCTGGACGAGGCGTCGGCCGTCTTCCCCGACGTGGTGGCGGCCGAGGACCTGGCCCGGGTGCCCGTGCCGGCCCGTCGGAGGGACGCCGATCCGGCTACCGGCTGAGCGGCGAGTAGAAGACGAGCCCGTTGCCCTGGTTGTCGTAGACCACGGCGCGGCGCTCGTGGGCGTCGTCGTAGGGGCCCTTCACCACCGCGCCACCGTCCGCCTCGACGGCCCGGGCGGCGGCGTCGACGTCCTCGGTGCGGATGCCGACGACCACCCGTCCTGGCATCGGGTGGTCCACCGGGGTGGCCAGGGCCAGGGTGATCGACCCCCCGTCGAGGGCGGCGTAGTGGGAGCCGTCCCGGAACTTCAGGTCCATCCCGAGCGTCTCGGTGTAGAACCGGATCGACTCGTCGAGGTCGTCGGTCGACAGCACGACCATTCGCACGTCGTGCCCGCTCACGGCGCCTCCCGGCTCAGGAGCCGGAGCCGAAGTAGGTGTCGCGCAGCGTCCGCTTCAGGATCTTGCCCGAGGCGTTGCGGGGCAGCTGTCCGTCGGCGAAGGCGATACGGCTCGGCACCTTGAACGGGGCGACCGACTCGGCCAGGAAGTCGCGTAGCTCGTCCTCGTCGAGGGTGGACCCGGGCTGGCGCAGCACGACGCAGGCCACCTCCTCGCCCAGGCGCTCGTGGGGGACGCCGAACACGGCCGCCTCGTAGACGTCGCCGTGCTCGTAGATGGCGCTCTCGACCTCGGCGCAGTACACGTTCTCGCCCGCCCGGAGCACCATGTCCTTGGCCCGGTCCTCGATGTACAGGAAGCCCTCCTCGTCGACGCGGCCGAGGTCGCCCGAGGCCAGCCAGCCGTCGACGATGGTGTCGGCGGTGGCCTCCGGCTTGTTCCAGTAGCAGCGGATGACGTTGGGACCCTTCATCCAGATCTCGCCGCGCTCGCCGGGTGCCACCGGGGTGCCGTCCTCGCCCCGGATCTCGATGTCCATGATGGGCATGCGCGCCCGACCGGTGGAGGTCGGGTGGGAGACGTAGTCGTCGCCGGTGTTGCCCGGGCCGAGGCCGTTGGTCTCGGTCATGCCGTAGCCGATGTTGGGGCGACCGCGGGTGAAGCCCTTCTCGACCCGGTCGACGAGCTTGGCCGGGGCCGGGGCGCCCCCGCCGCCCACGCTGGCCAGCGACGACGTGTCGTACTTGTCGAACGAGGGGCTCTCCAGCATGTCCCAGCTCTGCGTGGGCACGCCGACGAAGGTGGTGACCCGCTCCGACTCGATGAGGCGCAGGGCGGTGTCGGGGTCCCAGCGGTGCATCATCACGAGCTTGAACTTCATGCCGAAGCAGGACAGCATCACCGGCACGCAGCCGGTCACGTGGAAGAGCGGCACGATCAGGATGAAGCAGGGGGCGAAGGCGCCGCCCGTGCCGAAGGCGTCCTCGCCCTTGCGGGCCGTCAGGATGGTCGAGTTGCACCAGAAGCCCATGAGCCCGTTGACCACCGCCCGGTGGGTGGAGACGGCCCCCTTCGGGAAGCCGGTGGTGCCGGAGGTGTACAGGATGGTGGCGTCGTCGTCGGGATCGGCCTCGACCACCGGCATCGGGTCGCCGGGGTGGACGACCTCGTCGTAGCGGGACACGCCGGTGGGGTTGGGCTCGAGCTGGTCGCCACGCACCATCACCATGGGGATCCCACGGGAGTGCGCGGGCGCGTGGGCCCGCTCGATGCGCTCGGGGTCGCCGATCAGCAGCGACAGGCCGGAGTCCTCGATGGCGTAGTCGAGCTCCGACTCGGTCCACCAGGCGTTGAGCGAGACCGAGATGGCCCCGACCGACAGGATGGCGGCGAAGGAGATGATCCACTCCGGCAGGTTGCGCATGGCGATCCCCACCCGGTCGCCCCGCTGGATCCCGTACCGGTTCACCAGGGCGTTGGCCAGGGCGTCGACGTGGCGCATGGTCTCGTCGAAGGTCCACCGCTCGTCTTCGTAGACGAGGAACTCGGACTGGTCGCCCCGGGCGCCGGCGAACAGCTGGCCCAGGTTTGCCGGCGCGTTCTTGAACAGCCGGACGTCGCGCCCGCCGGCCGTGGCCGGCACCACCTCGAACAGCTGGCCCGGCCCGGTCACCTGGACCAGGGCCTCCTCATGTGTGAGCGACACGGTCGCCTCCCTCGTTCACCACGTACACGCCGGCCCACGTCGTCGGCCGGGACTGAGAGTGTAGGTCCGACCGGACCCGGCGGCCCAGGTGAGCCCCGCTCCCCCGGTGGGACCGGTCAGCCGACCTTGGGCCGCTTGCGCCAGCGGGTGAAGCCGAGCACAGCCAGGGCCGCGACCAGCAGCCCCCCGATGATCAGCGGGTCGGGGCCCGGCCCGGACGAGCCGGACGAGGCGTGCCTGGCATTGGCCAGCCCCACCTCGGGGTCGGGCGGGACGCTGACCGGTGGCACCGAGTCGGTCGAGCTGTCGTCCGAGGGATAGGTCGACGTGGTGGTGGTCGACGTCCCGGTGGTGGCCGTGGACCTGGCCCCGACGCCGGCGGGGGCCGCAGCGGCCGTGGTGGAGGCCGAGCCGTGCTTGGACGCATGGGCGCGGTGGCGGTGTTGGCCCCCGCCGGGGTTGCCGCCGCCGCCCCCGTGGGTCGTGGTGGTCGGGGTCGTCGAGGCGCAGATGGCGTCGTAACGCGGCGTCGTGCGCGGCGCGGGGTCGCCCGAGCCGCCGGTGCCGGGGTCCTGCAGCCGCCACCCCTCGACGTCCCCGGAGGAGCCGACCGTGCCACCGGCCGCCGAGGTGGGCTCGTAGGTCCAGCCGCCCGAGCTGCCGGAGAAGTACGACCAGTAGATGCCGCCGGGCGACGGCAGCCCGCAGCCCGTGGACGGGATCCCGTTGATCGAGCACGGCACGCCCTGGGCGTCGTAGACGGGCTGGGACAGCCCCTGCTGTTGCAGGAAGGCGGACAGCGCGTAGTAGCGGCTGTCGCCGGCCGGCACGGTCACGCAGCCGACCTCCTGGTTGCCCGAGCCGGCGAAGTCGAGCACGAACGCCACCTGCACCTCGCCGGCGGTGCCGGCCGCCTGGGCGGCGTCGACGAAGGGCCGCAGGGCGAACGGCCCGGCCAGCGCCAGTGCGGCGGTGCCGGCTGCCACCACGAGCGCGCCCTGGCCGACCCGGCGCCAGGTGCGCGTGCGCCCGGGGGACGCCATGCGGGCGTCGCCGGCGTCGGCGGCTCCCGTGCTGCGGCGCCTGGTGACGGACATCGGACCTCTTCGCTCCCGGGCCGGCGCCGTGGTCAGCGGGCTCCGTCGGCCCCCTGGCCCGGTCCGAGCCGCTCATGGCTACGGATGGGACGGGGCACGGCCAGCCGGCCTGCCCCCGGTCTTTGGACTGCTGTAGTGCGCCACCGATGGTAGCAGCAGGGTCTGCGCGTTCTACAGGCGCGATCCGGCCGGAACGCCGCTCCGGCGGGGCTGGTGACGGCGCCGTCACCCACCGTGGTCGGACGGGCCCAGCCAGTCGGCCACCACCTCGGCGAGGAGCCCGGCGGTCCCGTCGACCGCACGGTCCGGCCCGAAGCGGTCGACCAGCGAGACCACGTCGCAGCCGGCGGTCCAGGCTGCCTCCTCGCCCTGGAGGGTGCACCGGCCGGCCACCACCAGGACGGGGAGCCCCCGAGCCCGGGCGTCACCGATGACGCCGCCGACCACCTTGCCGTCGAAGGAGGTCCGATCGAGAGCGCCCTCACCGGTGACGACCCGGTCGGCACCGTCGAGCGCCCGGTCCAGCCCGACCAGGTCGGCCACGAGTCGGTAGCCCGATCGGAGCGAGCCGCCGAGGACGACCAGCGCCCCGCCGAGGCCACCCGCCGCGCCCGCCCCCGCCACCGACCGCACGTCGGTCCCCTCGGCCAGGTACCGGTCGGCCAGGCGTTCGAGGCGACCGGTCAGCGCCGCCACCTGCCCGGGGTCCGCACCCTTCTGCGGCCCGAACAGACGGGCCGCGTCGACGAACCGCGTGTCGACGTCGCACGCCCCGACCACCTGCACGTCCCCGGTCCCGCCGGCCGCCCGCACGGCGTCGAGCGCACCCAGGCCCCCGTCCGTGGTGGCCGAGCCACCGAGGCCGACGACGACCGTGCCGCCCGGGCCGACCCGGTCCGCCGCCGCCACCAGCAGCTCGCCGGTGCCCCGCGAGGTGGCCGACACCGGGTCGTTGCCCTCCGGGCCGCCGGCCAGCAACAGGCCGGAGGCGCGCGCCGACTCCACCACCGCCACCCCGTCGCCCAGGCGCCAATGGGCGGTCACCGGCCGACCGTCGGGCCCGGCGACGACCGTCGACACCTCCTCCGGGCAGACGGCGGCGCACGCCTCGAGCAGCCCCTCCCCACCGTCGGCCAGGGGCACGCCGGTCGCCTCCCATCCGACCGACCGTGCTCCGACGGCCAGGGCGCGGGCGGCGCCGACGGCGGTGACCGTGCCGCGGAACTTGTCGGGGGCGGCGACGATGCGGGGCACCCCCGCACCCTACGGGCCGCCCGGACCGCCGTCGGGCCCCGCCCGCATCACCATCGGGGCCCCGCCCGCATCACCATCGGGCCCCGCCCGGCGCCGCCGAGGAGTCGATCAACCCCGCAGCTCGGCGTAGGCGGCGCGGACCGGGCCGGGATCGACCCCGGGATCCGGATCCAAAGTGACGGACCCACCGAGGTCCCAACCGGCCCGCACGTCGTCCGGCCGGCGTCCGCTCAGGACGGCGGCGGCCTGCACGCAGGCGCCCGCGGCCACCGCCTCCTCCACCTCCGGCACCTCCACGGCCCGGCCGGACAGGTCGGCCAGGGCCCGCCGGTAGGCGGCTGCCCGGGCACCTCCCCCCACCAGCAGGAGGGGCGCCGTGGCGTCCAACGCCGCGTGCCCGGCCAGCGCGTCGAGCGCGTCGAGCAGGCCGCAGACGACGCCCTCGAAGGCGGCGAGCGCCAGCTGCTCCCGGGTGGCGCCGGTGCGGAGTCCGGCGAACACGCCGGTGGCCGACGGCCGGTCGGGCGTCCGCTCGCCGTCGAGATACGGCAGGAGGGTCAGGCCCGAGCTGCCGGTCGGCTGCGACAGCGCCAGCCCGTCGAGGCCGGGGGCGGTGGTCCCGACCAGTCCGGCCACCGTGTCGGTGACCCGGGTGGCGTTGAGGGTGCACACCAGCGGGAGGAAGCCCCCGGTCGCATCGGCGAACCCCGCGACGGCCCCCGTCGGGTCGCCCGTCGGCCGGTCGCTCCGGGCGTAGGCGGTGCCCGAGGTTCCCAGCGAGATGCAGGCCTGCCCCGGCCGCAGTCCGATGCCGAGGGCGGCGGCCATGTTGTCGCCGGTGCCGGGGCCGACGACCTCGACGGGACCGATGCCGAGGCCGTCCCGGCCGCCCGCGTCCAGCGCCCCGGCCGCCTCCACCGGACCCAGCACCGTGGGGAGGCGCGCCGACCAGTCCGCCGGTCCCACCGCGTCGTCGAGCAGGTCGAACAGCCACCCGCCGCCGGACGGGTCGAAGTAGCCGGTCCCCGAGGCGTCACCACGGTCGGTCACCCGCCGACCGGTGAGCCGGTAGGTCAGGTAGTCGTGGGGCAGGAGCACCGACCGGACGGCGGCGGCCACCTCCGGCTCGTGGTGCTGCAGCCAGGCCAGCTTGGTGACCGTGAAGGCCGCCAGGGGCACCGACCCCGTCCGGGCGGCCCAGGCGGCCGCGCCGAGCCGTTCCACCAGGGCCCCGGCCTCCGGGGCGGACTCGGTGTCGTTCCAGAGCTTGGCGGGCCGCAGCACCCGGCCGTCGCCGTCCAGGACCACCATGCCGTGCTGCTGGCCGGCCACGGCCAGGGCGTCCACCCGGCGCGACCCGTCGGCGGTGGCCTGGGCCGCGGCCAGGCGGAGCGCCTCCCACCAGGCCGTCGGGTCCTGCTCGGATCGGGGCGGCGACACGGTCGGGTGGGGGGCGCGCCCGGCGCCGACCAGCGTCCCGTCGTCGGCGTCGCGCAGCTCCACCTTGGTGGACTGGGTGGAGCTGTCCACCCCCAGGACGAGAGGCACGCTCAGGCCGGCGTCACCGGTCGCCCGGAAGGTCGACGGTCAGGACGACGGACGGCGGCCCTGCGTCGGTGCCGACGGTCAGCTCGTAGGTCCCGGGCTCCTGGAACCAGCCGCCGGCACGCCGGACCGCCAGGTCGGCCAAGTCGAACGCGAGCACCAGCCGGGTCCCCTCGCCGGGGTCGAGCGCCGCTCGGGCGAAGGACACGACTCGCCGGACCGGGCGCTCCACCGACGAGCCCGGCAGGCCGGCGAAGCAGAACACCACGCCCGAGCCCGGGCGGTCACCGGTGTTGGTCAGGTCGACGGCCACCCGGCCGGTGGTGCCCGTCGCGTCGAGCTCGACGGTCGCGTGCTCCCCGTCCACCTGCCAGGTGGTGTAGCCCAGGCCGGCGCCGAAGGGCCGGTGCGCCTCGACTCCGTCGCGGTCGAGCTTCCACTGCCCGTGGAAGAGGTCGTAGACGACGGACTCCGCATCGGGGTCGAAGGGCACGAGCTGCGACTCGTCCACCGGCAGGGCGAAGGGGAGCCGGCCGGCGGGCTCGACCACACCGGTCAGCACGTCGCCGAAGGCCAGACCGCCCTCCATCCCCGGGTACCAGACCACCAGCGTGGCCGGCACGAGGTCCAGCCACGGCATCACCACGGCCGAGCCGCCCATCACCGCCACCACGGTGCGGGGGTTGGCGGCCAGGGCCGCGGCGATCAGGCCCTCGTCGTCGCTGCTCAGTCGCAGGCTGCGCCGGTCACCGCCCGGGGCGAACGACTCGGTGGGTGGGGCGACGTCGTCGGACGGGGTGTCGGACTCGGCATCGGACTCGGTGTCGTCCGACGGGCCGGCGGGTGCCTCCGCCGTGGCCTCCGCCCCCACCGTCGGCTCCCCCGGGTCCGGAGGGGGCGGCGCCGGCGGAAACATGGTGGCCATGTCCTGACTGGTACCGAGGTCGATGAACTCGCCCTCGTCGTTCTTCGTGCACCCGACCACCACGATGCACAGGTCGGCGCCCTCGGCCACCAGCGCGTCGGTGGCGTGATGCACCACCTCCGCCGACGGGAAGGCGGCCCGGACCCCGTCGAGCAGGGTCGACACCTCCGGCGGGTAGACGTCGCTCGAGCCGCCGTCCCCCAGGTTGGGCACGGCGGCCAGGCGCCCGAGCACCGCCACCGACCGCAGTTCCGCCGGCACCGGCAGCAGCCGGTCCTCGTTCCGCAGGAGGACCATGGAGGCACCGGACGCCTCACGGGCCAGGGCCCGGTGCGCCGGCGAGACCGTGACGGACGGGTCGGCCGGTCGGCCGACCACCCCGTCGAACCGCAGCAGGGTGGCGACGGTGGCCTCCACCCGGGCGGCCACGTCTGCCGGGTCGAGCCGGCCGTCGGCCAGGGCATCGGGCAGGTGCTGGGCCCGTTGCTGACGGAAGGGCATCTCGATCTCGAGGCCGGCCGACACCGACCGCACCGGGTCCCGGAGCCCGGCGATGAAGTCCGACGTGACGAACCCGTCCCATCCCCACTCGGTGCGCAGGACGTCCGTGAGCAGGACGGCGTTCTGCCCGCACCACTCGCCGTTGACCGAGTTGTAGGCCGACATGACCGAGGCCACGCCGGCGGCGGCCACGGTCCGGAAGTGGGGCAAGTACACCTCGTGCAGGGCCCGCTCGTCGACGGTCACGTCGATGCGGAACCGGGCCTCCTCCATGGAGTTGCAGGCGAAGTGCTTCATGCAGGCCATGACGTGCTCCTGCAGTCCCCGGGTCAGCGCCGCGGCCATGGCCCCGACGTGATGGGGGTCCTCGCCGTAGGTCTCCTGGGCCCGGCCCCAGCCGGGGTGCCGCAGCAGGTTCATGCAGACGGCCCCGGTGTAGTTGGCGCCGGCTGCCCGCAGCTCCGCGCCGATGGCCCGGCCGATCCGCTCCTCGAGCGCCGGGTCGAAGGTGGCGCCCCGGGCCATGGAGACGGGGAAGCAGGTGGCCGGGCCCACCACGCAGCCGCGCGGCCCGTCGGCGAAGTGGATGCCCGGGATCCCCATGCGCTCGACCACGGCGGCCGGCCAGGTGTGGGCGTGGTAGCCACCGGCCACCATGTCGATGATCCCGTCCCAGAATTCGAGGTCGCCGTCGAGGCACCAGAGCTGCTCCTCGACCGTCATGGCCGCGACGAGGGCCCGGGCCTCCTCGTGGTGGTCGGCCCCGTCCCGCACCCGTCGGGCGGCGGCCGCGAACGGTGTGCCCGACCCGGTGCCCGACCCGGTGTCGGACGGCGGGGTCATCGGGCCCGCTCCACGTAGCGGTTCACCACCGACTCCAGCAGCTCCTGCCGCCCGGACACGGGGACCGGGTCGAGCCCGGCCGACGCGACCTGGTCCCGTAACCCGGCCAGCGTCACGCCGCCCTCCAGGACCGACCGGCCGAGCGGGCCGTCCCACCCGGTGTAGCGCTCCGAGCGGAAGCGGGCCAGGTCGCCGGACCCGAGCAGGGACGACGCCGCCAGCAGGGCCCGGGCCATGGTGTCCATCGCCCCGATGTGCCCGTGGAACAGGTCGTCCCGCGCCACCGACTGGCGGCGCAGCCGGGTGTCGAAGTTGATCCCGCCGGCAGTGAAGCCGCCGCCGGCCAGGATCTCGTAGAGCGCCAGGGTGCACTCCTCGACCGAGTTCGGGAACTGGTCCGTGTCCCACCCGTTCTGCGGGTCACCCCGGTTGGCGTCGATCGAGCCGAGCGCCCCCGCCGCCACGGCCGTGGCCACCTCGTGGTGGAAACTGTGCCCGGCCAGGGTGGCGTGGTTGGCCTCCAGGTTGAGCAGCACCTCGCCCGTCAGCCCGTGGCGGTCGAGGAAGCCGAGCACGGTGGCCACGTCGTGGTCGTACTGGTGCTTGGCCGGTTCGGCCGGCTTGGGCTCCACCAGGATCGCCCCGTCGAAACCGATGGCGTGCTTGTGCTCCACCACCAGATGCAGGAACCGGGCCAGCTGCGCCTCCTCGCGGGCGAGGTCGGTGTTGAGCAGCGTCTCGTAGCCTTCGCGGCCGCCCCACAGGACGTAGTTGGCCCCGCCCAGGGCGTGGGTGGCCTCCAGGGCGTGGCAGACCTGGGCCGCGGCCACCGCGAACACCTCGGGATCGGGATTGGTGGCCGCACCGGCGGCATAGCGGGGATGGGAGAAGAGGTTGGCCGTGCCCCACAACAGGCGGACGCCGGTGCGCTCCATGTGGCCCGCCGCCCGCTCGACCATCGCGTCGAGCCGCGCCGCCGTCTCGGCCGGCGTCGACCCCTCGGGGGCGATGTCGCGATCGTGGAAGCAGAAGAACGGCGCACCGAGCTTGGCCACGAACTCGAACGCCGCGTCCATCTTCGTGCGGGCGGCCTCCATCGGGTCCGACCCGGGATCGCTCCAGGGCCGGTCGAGGGTGCCCTGCCCGAACACGTCCGACCCCGGCCACACGAAGCTGTGCCAGTAGCAGACGGCCATGCGCAGCTGGTCTTCCATCCGCCGGCCGTCCACCACCCGGTCGGCGTCGTACCAGCGGAACGTCATCGGGTCGTCGGACTCCGGGCCGGCGTAGGGGATGCGACCGACGCCCGCGAAGAACTCCCGACCGCCGTCCACGCCGCTCACGCTCCCATCCCGTCGGACACCATGCCCGCATCTTCGCGTCGGCCCCGTCCCGCCGCCACCGGTGGCGGAACCGGGCCCGACCGGCGGCGGTGTGTAGCCTCCTTGCCGATGCCGAACCCGACCGTCGATCCCGAGCCGGATGCCGCACCCTCGGAGGCGACCCTGCCGGCCACGGGACGCGCGGCCCTGCGGACCGAGTTCCACCGGATCACCCACCCCCCGTTCGAGACCCTGATCACGGTGGCGATCAACGCCGCCCTGATGAGCTCGGCCTGGTTCTTCCTCCCGCCCTCGCTCCGCGACAAGGTCTTCGAGCTCCACGGCAGCCTGGCCTTCGCCTTCGTCCTGTCGAGCTGGATGTACTCCGACGTCCCGGCCACCAACGTGCTGGCCTGCGACACCCTGCGGACCCTGGCCGCCATCGACCGTCCCGACGCCCTCCACCGGATCCTCCGGGCCCGCCGGTTGATGCTGTGGTTCGTGGTCGCCCCCGTCTGCCTGCTGATCGCCTTCGTCAACGGCGTGCGGTCGACCGACCGGATCGTGGACGTGTACTCGGCCGTGGCCATCGGGGTCATCCCCTTCGGCGTGCTGGGTGTCTCGGCCTGGTTGGGCATCCTGTTCCCCTACCACTCGATCCCGCTTCGCTACCGGTGGGAGCACCGCCGTCGCTGGTGGCCGATGCTGGGACGGTGGGCGACGCTGGTCCTGCTTCCCTACGTCGTCGTCCCGGCGCTGACGCTCGTCTTCCTCGCCCCGACCCTGTTGGTCTGGGGCCTCACCTCCACCAAGGGCCTCACGGCCAAGCTGCCCGACAACGACCTCGGCGTGGGGATCCTGTTGGCCTGCGTGATCGCCGTGATCGCCGCCTACGGCGGCCAGTACGTCTCGCTGCGCCTCATCCGGCGTCGGCGCGACCGCCTGGTGGCCTACCTGTCCGACCCGACCCGGGGCTGAGCCCGGCGGGCTGCGGGTCCGTCACTCCCGCTGCCGGGCCTGACAGGCTTGCACCGTGGCCACTTCCTCCATCGCCGGCATCGGCGACGTCGAGCACCGCGACCTGCTGGCGACCGTCCTGCGGGCCACGCTCAGCACCGGCGTGCTGCTGGCCGTCTACTTCCTCGTGCCGATCGGTCACCGCCACCAGCACAACCTGGCCCGTGACATCGGCGTCATGGCGCGGCTGGGCGTGGCCGTGGCCATCTTCATCGCCGTCCTGATCTTCGAGATCCGGGGCATCGCCAAGGCCCGCCACCCGATGCTGCGGGCCGGCGTGGCCATGGCCATCGTGATCCCGCTCTTCCTCATCTTCTTCGCCTGGATCTACCTCAACATGTCGAACTCGGACACCGCCACGTTCAACGGCCCCATGAGCCACATGACCGCCCTCTACTTCACCGTCACCGTGTTCGCGACGGTGGGCTTCGGCGACATCACGCCCCACACCGACCTGGCCCGGCTGGTCACGACCGTGCAGATGATGGCCGACCTGGCCGTCCTGGCCATCGTGGTCCGGCTGATCTTCGGCGTCGCCAGCCGCAGCGTCGAGGAGCGGGCGGCTGCCGGTATCGGTGGGGACGCCCTTCCCGATACCGAACCTGGCTGACCCGCTGACTGACCAGCCGACCGGCCGTCGGGGGCGACGCCGGCTGGCGCGGGTGCCAAGATGCCCGGATGCTGACCAACCGCGTGACCGAGCTGCTCGGCGTCGAGGTGCCCATCGTCCAGGCGCCCATGGGGTGGATCGCCCGCTCCCGACTGGCCTCCGCGGTGTCCAACGCCGGGGCCATGGGCATCATCGAGACCTCCTCGGGCGAGCTCGACGCCGTGCGGGACGAGATCGCCCGCATGAAGGACCTGACCGACCGGCCATTCGGCGTCAACATCGCCCAGGCTTTCGTGGCCGATCCCGCCGTCATCGTCGACTTCGTGATCTCCCAGGGGGTCCGCTTCGTCACCACGTCGGCCGGTAGCCCCACCCGCTACACGGCCCAGCTGAAGGACGCCGGCCTGACCGTGTTCCACGTGGTCCCGACGGTGCGGGCGGCGGCCAAGGCCGTCGAGGCGGGGGTCGACGGGCTCATCGTGGAGGGGGGCGAGGGCGGCGGTTTCAAGAGCCCCCGGCCCGTGTCGACCATGGTGCTCCTGCCCGCCGTGACCCAGGAGTTCGACGTGCCGGTGATCGCCGCCGGCGGCTTCCTCGACGGGCCCACCATGGCCGCCGCGCTCGCCCTCGGCGCCGAGGGCGTCCAGCTCGGCACGGTGATGGTCACGACCGTCGAGTCCCCCATCCACGACAACTGGAAGCAGGCCATCCTGGCGGCGGCGGAGACCGACACGGTGTTCCTCAACAGCCACGCCTCGCCGGCTCTGCGGGCGCTGCGCACCGACCGGACCACCGCCCTCGAGTTCGACCACGCCACCAACGCCATGGGCTCGTTCGGCAACGTGCGCGACCTGTACTTCGGCGGCGACCTCGAGGCCGGCATCGCCCTGTCCGGCCAGGTGGCGGGCCGCATCACCGCCAGCCGGCCGGTGGCCGACGTGATCCGCGACTGCGTCGAGGGCTGCGAGGCCACCCTGCGCGAGCTGGCCGAACGGTACGGTGGGGCATGACCGTCGCCGAATTCCTGGACGAGGCCGATCTCGAGCTGGCCGCCGTGCAGCGCGCCCTCGACACCGCCCAGCGTGCGCTCGACACGGCGCAGCGGACCCACCGGGTGGGACGCACGATCCGCCGCCTGGTGCGACGGGTGCTGGTCGTGGCCGCCGTGGCCCTGCTCGGCGCCGCCGTCGTCTACGTCCTCCGGGCGTGGCTCGGCCGGGGTGGACCGGACCTGCCCGAGCCGCAGTCCGCCGGTCCGGACCAGAACGGCTCCGTGACGGCGGGCGCCGTCTCCAGCACCGTCGGCTGACAGGCGGCCCAGCTCGTCACCGCTGGTGGCAGGCCTTGGCCTTCCGCCCGCTGCCGCAGGGACACGGGTCGTTGCGCCCGGCCGAGGCGAACACGGTGCCGATCTCGTCGGCGTAGCGGCCGCTGCGCAGCAGCTGGGCCATCATCCGCATCGGCCCGTCGACGTGGGTGAAGAACGACTTGTAGCCGGCGCACAGGTAGTTGAGCCCGTACTCGCCGTCGGGGGTGGTGGCGAACCGGTTGCGGGGGCACTCGCCGTGGCAGGCGAAACGCACCTCGCAGGACCGACACATGGCGGGCAGCGTGTCGGCTTTCGCCTGTCCGAAGGCCCGCTGCTTCGGCGACGTCACGAGCTCCACCATGGTCGTGGTGGTGATGTTCCCGAGCAGGTGGTCCGGTTCGACGAAGTGGTCGCAGGAGTAGACGTCGCCGTTGTGCTCGAGCGCCACCGCGTCGCCGCAGGTCTCGCGGAAGATGCACAGGCTGGAGGGCAGGCCGCACCAGCTGGCCAGGGCCGCGTCGAACATCTGCACGAAGACCGTCCCGACGTCGCGCACGACCCACTCGTCGAACACCGCCTCCAGGAAGGCGCCCCAGGCCACGGGGTCGACCGAGCGGTCGGTCACCGAGTCCCCCTCCTGGAAGCCCGTCTCGTTCTCGCGCTCCACGATCGGGATGAACTGGATGAAGCCGATCCCGAGCTCGTCGCGCAGGTAGCGGTAGACCTCCAGCGGGTGGTCCTGGTTGGCGGCGTGCACCGTGCACAGGACGTTGACGTCGACGCCGTGCGCCTGTAGGAGCCGCAGGCCCCGCAGGACCTTGGCCGAGGTCGGCGCGCCTCGCTTGTCGACCCGGTACCGGTCGTGCAGCTCGGGCGGGCCGTCGATGCTGATGCCGACGAGGAACCGGTGTCGGGCCAGGAGGGTGCACCACTCCTCGTTGAGCAGCGTGCCGTTGGTCTGGATGGTGTGCTGCAGCTGCTGCCCGGGTCGGGCCACCTCCTCGGCCAGCGCCACCGCCCGGCGGAAGAAGTCGACGCCCATGAGGGTCGGCTCGCCGCCCTGCCAGGCCACCGTCACCTCGCCGTCGGGCTGGGAGGCGAGGTACTGGCGCAGGTAGGTGGCGAGGAGGTCGTCGCCCATGCGGAACCGGTCGCCCGGGTACAGCGCCTCCTTCGACAGGAAGAAGCAGTACTCGCAGTCGAGGTTGCAGATCGGGCCAGTGGGCTTGGCCAGCACGTGGAACGGCGTGCGCAGCGTGCCCGTCGGGGCGCCGTCCGCCGGCGTCGTCGCCCTACGGGTCGGGGTCATCTGGATCGGCGTGGACATCGCACCCCCTCGGCCCGGAGACTAGCCGTGGCCCCGGTCGGCCCGGCCCGCCGCCGTTCCCGTCACTATAGTGACAGCGGCACTGACAACTCATCTCCGCACCCGGAGCGCACGACGAGGACGCCCATGGACCCCGACCACCTGCCGACCCTCTCCTACGGGACCGTCGACGGCGACTACGCCCGCCGACTGGCCGCCGTCGACCCGGCGGACGACGGTCCGGTCTGGATGGTCAACCTGATGCGCTACCGCGACCGGGCCGTCTACGCCGACGGCCGGGACAGCGACCTCACGGGCCGCGAAGCCGACGACCGCTACGCGCCGTTCGGCCCGTTCCGCACGGTCGGCGCCGAGCTCGTGTTCCTGACCGACGTGGACGAGCAGCCGGTCGGTGACGACCAGCGCTGGGACCGCATCGCCGTGGTGCGCTACCCGACGCGCGCCTCCTTCCTCGAGATGCAGGACCTGCCGGACTACGTCGAGCTCCACGAGCACAAGGACGCCGGCATGGCCTCCACCTTCGTCATCTGCTGTGTCCCGGCCGAGGTGCCCGCCCTGCCGGCCGACGCCCCCGACCTCGACGCCGTGGCCCATCCCTCCACGCCGGCCGACGGCCCGGTGGTCGTGCTGCACGTGCTCGCGCTCGTGGACGGCCGGGTGCCCGGCGACCTCGACCTGTTCCGCGACCCGGCGGCCGCCGTGGCCGTCGCCCACGGCGCCCGCATCGGGTCGTGGCTGGACGTGGAGGGCACCGTGGTGGGCGACGGCCGCGGGTGGGACGTGGTCCGGTGCAACGTCTTCCCGTCGCGGGCCGCCCTCGACGCGGTGGCCCACGATCCCGAGCGCCTGACGGCGCGGGCCGCAGCCACCGAGCCGGCGTTGGCGGACGCCTACACGTTCGTCCTGCGACCCCTGATCGACAAGCTGACCGCACCGGTCGCCGACTGACCGACCCGACGACGGACGAGGAGGACCCATGGCCCAGGAGGCAGCCATCCGCTGCGTGCTGCAGATGCAGGTGCACGACATCGAGACGTTCAAGGAGGTGGCGCAGGCCTGCGCAGCGATCAGCCGCGAGGAGCCCGGCACCCTCTACTACGACTGGTTCCTCGACGAGGCGAGCGGGCAGGCCCGGCTGGTCGAGGGCTACGACTCCTACGCCTCGGTGGTGGCGCACGCCACCGGGCCCGTCTTCACCGAGGTGGGGCCCCGGCTGCTCGAGGCATGCACGTTCGTCCACATGGATGCCTTCGGCGACACCGCCCGGATGGCGGAGGGGCCGCAGTTCTGGCCCTCCACCTACTGGGGCGTCAGGGTCGCCGGGCTCGGCGACGACTGATCCCGCCGGCGCTCCGTCAGGACGCGTACCGACCGAGCTCGGCCCGGGCCAGCTGCCGGCGGTGCACCTCGTCGGGGCCGTCGGCGAAGCGCAGGGTCCGCAGACCGGCGTACATACGGGCCAGCGGGAAGTCGTCGGACACCCCGCCGCCGCCGTGGGCCTGGATGGCCCGGTCGACGACGCGTAGCGCCATGTTGGGCGCCACCACCTTGATGGCCGAGATCTCGGTGGCCGCGCCCTTGTGGCCCACGGTGTCCATCAGGTAGGCGGCCTTCAGGGTCAGCAGCCTGGCCTGCTCGATCTCGATGCGGGAGTCGGCGATCCACTCGCGGATGACCCCCTGGGCGGCCAGGGGCTTTCCGAACGCCTCGCGGCCCAGGACCCGGCGGCACATGAGCTCGAGGGCCCGCTCGGCCATCCCGATGCACCGCATGCAGTGGTGGATGCGGCCGGGGCCCAGCCGGGCCTGGGCGATGGCGAAGCCCATCCCCTCCTCGGCGATGAGGTTGGCCGCGGGCACCCGCACGTCCTCGAACCGGAGCTCGCAGTGCCCCTCCCGGTCGGTGTACCCGAACACGGGGAGGTTGCGGACGATGGTGAGCCCGGGCGTGCCGCGGGGCACCAGGATCATCGACTGCTGCTGGTGGCGGGCCGCCTCGGGATCGGTCTTGCCCATCACGATGAACACCGCACAACGCTCCGAGGCGGCTCCGGAGATCCACCACTTGCGTCCGTTGAGGACGTACTCGTCGCCGTCGCGACGGATCGAGAGCTGGATGTTGGTGGCGTCCGACGAGGCCACGTCCGGCTCGGTCATGGCGAAGGCGGACCGGATGCGACCCTCGAGCAGCGGCACCAGCCACTCGTCCTTCTGCTGGTCGGAGCCGAACAGGGCCAGGACCTCCATGTTGCCGGTGTCGGGGGCGGAGCAGTTCATCGCCTCCGAGGCCAGGTGGCTCCGACCGGCCAGCTCGGCCAGATAGGCGTAGTCCAGGTTCGCGACGGGGTCGGGCGTCCACGGGGTGGCGTGGGGCATGAACAGGTTCCAGAGCCCGCGCGACTTGGCCTCGGCCTTCAGGTCCTCGAGGACCTGGGGGTGGGAATGGGGGTCGCCCGAGGCCTCCATCTGCTGCTCGTAGACCTCCTCCGCCGGGATGACCTCGGCCTCGAGGAACTCGGTGACGCGCTCACGGAGGTCGACTCCTCTGGGGCTCGGCTCGAAACTCATGGTCCACTCCTCTGTCCGGATCCATCGCACGGCACCTCCGGCGCCTCCCGAGGGTAGCCAACTCCGGGCGTCGCCACGGACGGCCGACTGCGGTGGTCGCGCCACCCGCGGGCCGCTCCCCCCCTTGCGTGGCCACCGGTCCGGCCGCTCCCCCCGTTGCCCCGCGGCGCTCCCCCCGTTGCCGATCAGCGCCGGCATCCCGTGGATCCCACCGACCGTGGCAGGAACGGTGCCGCTGCGTGTCGGCCGCCGGAAATCTCAGGGCCGGAAGTCCCGAAGATCCCGAAGGCCGTCAAGTTGCCGGACCGGAGGTCGACACACCCCGTCACGGGAACTCGGGCACGCGTGGCGCACCAATGGCGGTCGTGCGGCGCATTGACGGTCTCCCCGACGCAGCGGCCCCCGCCCCGGGGGCCGGCCGAGGTGGCAAGCGGGTCGAACGGCGGACACCCCGGAACGAGCACCGACCACGTCAGGAGACAGACATGAAGCGCTTCACCCACAAGAAGGCGGCCGTCGTGGCCGTCAGCACCCTCCTCGCCCTCGGCGGAGGAGGCATCGCGTTCGCCTACTTCACCTCGGGTGGGTCGGGCAGCGGCACGGCACAGGTCGGGGCGACGCAGGGCGACGCCTTCACGATCTCCACGCCAGGGCCGCAGAACTACCTGTTCCCGGGCAACGGCCCGCAGACGTTCGTCATCCACGTGACCAACAACACCGGGCAGGACGCCTACGTCGGCACCGTCTACCTGTCCGTCGCCACCTACGGCGACACCGGTGACGCGGCCACGGCCGACGGGCAGGACATCCCGGGGTGCAGTGCCAGTTGGTTTACCGTCACGCCCTCCTACGACATCGACCACGTCGTGCCAGCCGACGGCAGCATCGACACGAGCGGCGACGAGGCTCCGGCGCCGTCCATCGAGATGCCGGCGGCCAACGTCGACCAGGACGCCTGCCAGGCAGCCTCGGTCGGCATCGCCTTCACGACCTCGCCCTCGTAGGGCGGGTCCTCCGCTGGACGTCCCGGGTGGTGGGGTGACCCACCACCCGGGGCGCCCGGTGGTCCGGGCACCGCGACTACCGGGTGGGACCTCCGAACGGACGGACGCCATGGCTGACCCACTTCGCACCACGGATGGCGGGGCTCCGAAGTCTCGTCCGCAGCTCCGGCACCTCGTGCCGGCGCTCCTCTGCGTCCTGGCCGTGCTGGCCGGCGGCGGGGCGGCCCTGGCCGCCACCTCCGGTGCGACACCGGGCGGCCGGGCGACGAGCACCCCCCTCGCACCGGTCGGCTACTGGCTGGCGGCCTCGGACGGCGGGGTCTTCAGCTTCGGCGACGCCGCCTTCCATGGGTCGACCGGAGCCATGGTCCTGAACCGGCCCGTCGTGGGTATGGCCGCCACCCCGGATGGCGGCGGGTACTGGCTGGTGGCGTCCGACGGCGGCGTGTTCTCCTTCGGTGACGCGGCCTTCCACGGCTCGACCGGCGACCGGGTCCTCAACTCCCCCGTCGTGGGTATGGCCGCCACGCCGGACGGCGGCGGGTACTGGCTCGTCGCCGCCGACGGTGGGGTGTTCACCTTCGGTGATGCCACCTTCCACGGCTCGACCGGCGACCGCGTGCTGGCCTCACCGGTGGTCGACATGGCCGCCACCCCCGACGGAGGTGGCTACTGGCTGGCGGCCGCCGACGGCGGGGTGTTCGCGTTCGGCGACGCACCGTTCGAGGGCTCGGCGGTGGGCGCCGGACCCACCCCTCCCGTCGGCTCCATCGCCGCCGGCGCCGACGGCCGCGGCTACTGGCTGTCGGACACCGACGGTGGCGTCCACCCCTTCGGCGATGCCGCCTTCCACGGATCGGTCGTGGGCCTGACGGGCGGATCGCCCGTCGTCGACCTCGAACCGGCACCCGGTGGCAGCTACTGGGCGGCCACGGCGGACGGCGGTGTCTTCGCCCTCGGGGACACGCCCTTCTTCGGGTCGGCGGCCGGCCTCACCCTGCGACGCCCCGTGGTGGGCATGGCCACCGACGTGCAGCCGGCCGCGCCCCCGCAGGCCTTCACCCTGTCCGGGAGCGTGACGCCGTACCTGTGGCCCGGCGGCCGCCAGCCCATCGACCTCGTCATCGCCAACCACACCCGTCGACGGCTGACCGTGGTGCAGGTCCGGACCATGGTGGCCACCGGCAGCCGGTCCTGCCCGCCGTCCGACTTCCCGGTGTCCCCCGGCTTCGTCCTTCCGGTGACGGTGCCGGCCGGGGCGACCGCCAGCCTGTCGGCCCTCGGTGTCGCCCCTGCGGACTGGCCGTCGTTGGCCATGCCCGACACAGGCGCCGACCAGGACGCCTGTGAGGGCCTGCACCTGACGCTCCACTACCGGGGGGAGGCGGTGGGATGACGCGTCGCCCGTTTCCCGTCGTGCTCGTCCTCGTGCTCGGCGCCGCCGGGTTCGGGGCCGCCCTGGTCGGCGCGACGCCGGCTGCGGCCTACGTGTCCGCCACGGGTTCCGGTCACGGCCATGCCGGCGTCGGCAGCCTCGCCGGACCCGCGGTGGTCACGGCGGAGGTGGACGGCGGAGCTGTCGACGTGTCCTGGTCGGCGGTCACCGCCCCTGGACCGGGCGGACTCGCCTACGTCGTGCACCGCACCGACCCGTCGGGCGGCCCCGACGTCGCCGTGTGCGGCTCGGCGACCACGCCGGTGTCCGGGACCTCGTGCAGCGACACCGACCCGGTGGACGGGTCCGTCACCTACTCCGTGGAGGCGGTGTGGTCGTCGTGGACCTCGCCCCCCACCTCGTCCGACCCCGTCGACGGGGAGGCACCCGCACCGGCAGCGACCACCACGACGCTCGACCTGTCGACCCCGGACACCACCGTGGGCGTGGAGGACGGCGTCACCTACTCGGTCGACGTCGCCACCGCCGACGCCACGGTGGCCAGCGGGTCGGTGGATGTCGTCGCCGGATCCACCTACCTGTGCACCGTCACGCTCCCGGACACCTCGTGCACGTCCGACCCGGCCGCCCTGGTCGGCTCGACCACCCCGTACCCGGTGATCGCCACCTTCTCGGGTGGCGACGGCGCCGGCGGGTCGGCGTCATCGGCCCAGGAACTGACGGTGTACGACGCGCCGGCCATCACCACCACACAGCTCGCATCGGCGGTCGACGGCGAGACCGGGTACCGGCAGGTGCTGACGGCCACCGGTGGGATGCCGGCGCTCACCTGGCTCCTGGTGGGTGGTGCGCTACCAGGTGGACTGACGCTCGACACCACCACCGGCGCGATCTCCGGGACGCTCGGGTCATCCGCCTCCACCGAGAGCGTCACCGTCGAAGTGGCCGACCTCAATGGCGCCATTTCTTCGGCGGACCTCACAATCACGGTTACTCAGATCTTCGCTCAGCAATCCTCAATGCACACCACCTCAGATGCCTCGTCGGTTGCTCTAACGCTCTACCAACCCGTCATCCACGGCGACGCCCTCGTGCTGTCGCTCGACCAGGCGTGCATCAAGAGCGCCGGAGGCGCGGTCACCTCGCCGGTGACGGCCGTGTCGGGTGGTTCGGTGACGTGGGTCAAGGCGGTCGCAACCAGCTGCAGCGCCGACGGCGACGCCGAGCTCTGGTACGGCACCGGGGCCGCCGGTGCGGCGTCGGGTGCCAAGGTGACCGTCACCCTGCAGGCCGCCGCGCCCGTCCAGTACGCCAGCGTGGCCGAGTACTCGGGTGTCAATGGACGTGACACTGCCGCTGGCGCCTTGGCCACCGCCACCGGTTCGGGGTCGGTCACCGCCCCGGGGACGGTCACGCCCGCCACGTCGGGCGAGCTCGTCGTGGCCAGCACCTTCGTCACCCGGCCCACGCCCCTCACCCTGACCGGTCTGGTCGGCCCGTTCGTGGCGCTCAACCCGGTGACTCCGTACCAGGGGGTCGCCGTCTACGCCGTGGACGCCACCACCGCCGGCCTCGCCCCGGCGTACACCCAGACCAGCGGCGGCGTGCCGGCCGCCGGACCGTGGTCCTCGGTGGCAGCCGTCTTCACCACTGCCTCCTGAGCGACCGACCGCGGAGCGTCAGAGCTGGCGGATGACGACGGCGGGCACGCCCCCGACCACCGTCGCCGGAGGGACGTCGTGGGTCACCACCGCGCCGGCGGCCACCACCGAGTCGGCACCCACGGTGACCCCGGGCAGCACGGTGGCCCCTGTCCCGATCCACACGTTCCGCTCGATGGCGATCGGCTCCACCGTGATGTACGCCCGGCGCAGGTCCGGCTCGACCGGGTGGCCGGCCGTCACCAGGCTGACCCGGTTCGAGATCATCACCTCGTCGGCGATGTCGATGGCCCCGTGCCCGGTGAACATGCACCCGTGACCGATGAACACGGACCGGCCGACGCTGATGTTGAGGCCGTAGTCGGCGTAGAAGGGCGGGATAAGGTGGAACGACTCCCCCACCGGCTTGCCGATCAGCGCCTCGAAGGCCTGGTGCACCAGCTCCGGCTCGTCCCAGCAGTACGCGCTCAATTCGGTCGACAGCCTGGTGGCCACTTTGATCCGCTCGCCGACGGCCTGGAATTCGTCCGACCGCACGCCGATCCAGTGGTCCGGGATCATCGGGCGTCGTCCCGTCAGTCGCGCTGCTCGGGCCGGTCGGGCAGGTTCTGCAACCGCACCTGCCCCCGAGCGATCAGCTTGCCGGTGTCCTCCGCCACGATCTCCACCAGCCAGAGCTGCTGGGTGCGGCCGGTCATGACCGGCGTCCCGGTGGCCCGCACCCGACCGGACCGGTGGGGCCGGAGGAAATCGGTGGTGTTGGACAGCCCCACCACGGCCATGCTCCCCGTCTTCTCGTGGGCGGCGACCGACGCCCCGTGGCTGGCCACCGACTCCACGATCGACGCCCACACCCCGCCGTGGACGATGCCGTACGGCTGGTGGTGCCGCTCGCCGATGTCGACGTGGCCGACCACCCGGGTCGCCGTGAGCTCGTCGATGCTGAGCTCCAGCATGCTGTCCCAGCCTGGCTGCGGTGCGGTCACGTCGCTCCTCCCTCGGTTCCGGTCACCCGATCGTACGGGGGACCAACCCTCTGTCGGGCCGGGCGGCCGTACCTCGGGCGGGGGCCACCGGACGCGTCAGAGGCCCCCGAAGGGGCCTCTGACCTGGAGCGGACGACGGGATTCGAACCCGCGACCCCAACCTTGGCAACCTGAAAATGGCCAATTCTGACCTGGGCATTTCTGCGACTGCCCTGGTCAGTACTAGTGCACGAACAACCCCGAACAGGCCCGAACGACTCGGGCCGCGCGATCGACGCGACATGGAATGGCGTGCGCCGCGGTGACTGAGCCTGCCCACCCGACCAACGCCGGACGGGACGACCTGTTCGTCGTGGTGTGTCCTCCCCCGCCCGCCCACATCATCCGAGATTTGCGGTGGCATGCATCACGACGGTGGTCGAGCGATCTGCATCAACTTCTCTCGGGGCGTCCTCGCCTCTGTACCTCGCAGCGGACCGACGAGGTGGTCGGCCAGGTCGATGGACAACTCGAGGCAGTCAGGGCCGACTCGATCGCGCAGGTAGTCCAGTTCGAACTCGAGTCGATTCATGACGCCAAGCACCGATCGATTCGCCGTCTTCGAATAGCTCGCCTCGGACATGGCCCATCGCTCGGATGCGATGAACTCAGCGTCCACACCCAGGACCCTGAGGACGGCCTCCAGCGCCCCGGAGATGCGCTGAGCGAGCTCCGCGGCCGGCGCCAGTGGGAGGAGAACGGACAGCAGCGTCGATTCATTGACCAAGAGGGTCACCTGTGGTCGCCAGAAGATGACAGTGGCGTACCAGTTTCCCAAGGACGTCGAGGGTTGTCGAGTACCGGCACCACCGGTTGCTTCACACGATCGAGCAGCTTCTTCGTACCATGGATGGTGTACACGGGTACCAGTGTGCCCGCTCCCTGGGATGTTCAGCTGAACGACCGGCACGGCGAATTCGATGGCGGCCTCGCCGATCCACCAGAAATATCACCTGCCCCTGAACGGCTGCGTCCTCAACTGATCAACGCAACGCCTGACTGATTGGCGAACATTGCGTTCGTCGACCAGGAGGTGTCGAGATGGCCAGACGGTTCACCGAGGAAGAGAAGCAGACGATCTGGGACATGCGAG
>Ga0265327_10001463_pt1 | contig 29616 bp, 23 predicted proteins | sample 41621metaG_FD_202089 | JGI IMG/M metagenome (GOLD analysis project Ga0265327, IMG submission 202089) | Rhizosphere microbial communities from Carex aquatilis grown in University of Washington, Seatle, WA, United States - 4-16-21 metaG | ecosystem: Host-associated > Plants > Roots > Rhizosphere...
AGCCATGTAAGCTAGCTAAACCAGCAACATCAGGGCATTTATCTTCGCTGTCAATAACACCATCACCATCTCTGTCTTTTGGTGCTTCTACAACTGGAGGTGGTGGTGGCGGTGGCACAACTACTACCCTTTCTTTACCTATATTTTGGGCAAAACCAAATGAATAGAAGAGGTTATCGCCTAATATATTCTTGGTTAAAGTCCATTTGTATTGAGCCTGTACAAAAAGGTAAGTAACGCTGTTCATATTAAACTGAATGCCTAAACCTGCAGGTACAAATGCACCAATTTTATCATTATACAAACCACCACCAATACCAGCTGTTAAAAACGGAGCCAGTTTAGTGTTGTCGCCCCAGGGACGCACATTAATACTTGGCTCTAATTCCAGGCCGATCTCTTTTTTACCAGGAAGCCCCTGATAAATAGCGCCGTAATCACGGAACATAGCATTAATCTTTGCAGAAAAGTCAATTTTTGTAGTAAGGCCTTTCCAGTATGATACTGATAGACCCTTATTCATGTTTCTAACACTACTGTAAACTTTTCCCGAAATAGGATCTTTAATGCCAGTAGGTGCATTAAAATCGGCAAGGTTAAAGTGAACGCCAACCAATGTTCCTTTTTTAGCAGGATACATTTTGTTTTGTGCATACGCATTACTGCAGAGAATGGCCACAGCCAGTACTAACTTAATAGTTTGTTTCATGTTGTTTTAGTTTAAATCCTTTGAGCAAATCCTATAGAATAAAACAGATTGTCGCCCAAAACATTTTTAGTTAATGTAAATTTGTATTGTGCTTGTACGAAAAGATAAGCTATTTTTTGAAAATTAAATTCGAAACCGCCGCCAGCAGGTATAAAGCCACCAATTTTATTGTTGTATAATCCTACACCAGCACCTGTGGTAAGAAAAGGCGAGATCCTGGCCCCTTCTGGAAAAATGTGAACATTAATGTTAGGTTCCAATTCCAAACCAATTTCTTTTTTTCCGCTAATACCCTGGTTAATGAGTGCATAATCATACTGAACGGCATTAAATTTTACGGCATAATCAATTTTAGATGTAAGTCCTTTCCAATAAGAAAATGAAATCCCTTTAGCCATGTCTCTTACAGTAGAATAACCTTTTCCTGTAGATGGCTGGTCAAAAGATTTTACGCTTTTAAAATCAGACATAGTAAAATGTACTCCAACTAATGTCCCTTTTTTGTCCTGGGCAATTACTAATGTTGTGAACAACGAAAATGCGATAATAAGTGTTAGTTTTAGTTTCATAAATTCTGTTTAAGATAAAATAAGGCAGTTAAATTTCCATAGCAAATATAATGTTAAATTTATGTAAAGGCAAAAATACCCCAGAAATTTTATAGCCCCGTTATATTAAAAAAATTACACTTTTACCAGCTTCCATTTTCCTTTTTTAAAAATGATGATACTTATTACAGCAAGCACAGCTTCGGCAATAGCAATAGCCATGTAAACGCCTGTGGGCCCAAGTTTGATGTACTTAGCCAAAAAATAAGCCAGGGGAATTTGTATTAACCAAAATACAAACAAGTTGATATAAGTAGGTGTTTTGGTATCACCAGCGCCGTTAAACGATTGTGTGATGATCATGCCGTAAGCAAAGAATATATACCCTATTGCTAAAATATGCAGGCATTCTGTACCCGATTTAACAGCGGTTGCATTAGCAGTAAAAAACAGCATTAAATTGGCCCCAAAAAAGAAAAATATAAGTGCCACCAGCGCAAAAAAACAAACCGCCAAAAAAGCTGTTCTCCATACCGACTTCTCTGCTCTTTCCGGTTGCCCTGCGCCAAGGTTTTGGCCCACTAAAGTTGCAGCAGCGTTGGCCAGCCCCCAAGCTGGTAAAATAGTAAATATACAAATGCGGATAGCCGTGCCATAACCTGCAGTTACGTCTTTACCCGATTCAGCTATAAGCTTGGCTAAAAATATCCAGCTGCAACTGCCAATGATGAACTGGAACATACCTCCTAAAGAAGTATTGAGTATTTGTTTGGCAAGCAATAAACTAAATTTAAATTGTTGTTTTGTTAGTTTCACAAGCGCTTTGCCATTGAATAAAAAATATAACTGGTACAGCACACCAACCGATCTGCCAATAGTTGTGGCAACAGCAGCGCCCAGTAAACCCATTTTTGGAAATGGGCCAATCCCTTTTATCAATAAAGGATCGAGAATAATGTTGATGGCATTGGCTATCAGCAAACTCTTCATGGCAATATTGGCGTTGCCAATCCCCCTGAAAATACCGTTATTTACAAACAACAGCATGATTACAATATTACCTGTAAGCATGATCCTGGTAAATAGATAATTTTCCTGCACCACATCAGCCGAAGCTCCCATAAAACCTAAAATCTCTTTTGGAAATATAAAGCCAACAATACTGATGATGATGGAAAAATAAACGGCCAGTTGTATGGCCTGCGCCGCAATATTCCCTGCGGCGGCAAAATCCTTTTCGCCTGCACGCCTTGCCACCATGGCGGTTACACCCATGGCAAGCCCCCAGGCTACAGAATATAAAATGGTAAGCGATGCTTCGGTTAATACCACAGTTGATACTGCAGCTGTACCTACCTGGTTTACAAAATAAATATCTACAACTGCAAAAAGTGATTCTAAAACCATTTCCAGTATCATGGGTACCGCCAATAGGAATATGGCTGTGTTGATACTGCCGGTAGTAAAATCTTTTATTTCGCCACTTACGGCTTGTTTAAATAATTGAAAAATGGATAGCTTTTTTGTTGGTACAATTACGTTGGACATTATTATGAAATTAGAATAGTAAAAAATTTGATTGCCCCTCTAAAAAATCATTGAACACTTAAGGGAGATGAGGGAATAGTAAATATGCCATTAAGTGATAATGGCAACTCATCCTTAAGTGTAATTAAAACTTCATAATTCGGTAATTGTAGAGGACAAATATAGAAAAATCTTTGTTGTAAGCTATTATGTTACTCTTTTATTGTGCTGTTTTTTTTAATTGCCTTATATTTGCACCCCAATTCAAGGTCCGGTAGCTCAGTTGGATAGAGCATCAGCCTTCTAAGCTGAGGGTCATTGGTTCGAATCCAATCCGGATCACTTAAAAGCTTCGATATATCGAAGCTTTTGTATTTTTATGTAAATCTATAATTGATGGATGTAAAAATTGAACCTTCGTGGGCGGCTGTTTTAAAAAACGAGTTTACAAAAACCTATTTTGAACAAATCGTTACATTTTTAAAGACAGAGAAGGCGGCAGGAAAAACAATTTATCCACCGGGGCCGCTTATTTTTAATGCCTTCAATCAAACACCTTTTGATAAAGTAAAAGTTGTCATAATTGGGCAAGACCCTTATCATGGGCCGGGACAGGCACACGGGCTAAGCTTTTCAGTACAAAATGGAATAAAACCTCCTCCATCGCTGGTAAATATTTTTAAAGAAATTCAAAGCGATATCGGTGTAGCTATGCCTGCGCTATACGGCAACCTTACCCGTTGGGCAGAGCAAGGTGTACTATTATTAAATGCCGCTTTAACCGTAAGGGCAAATGAACCTTTTAGCCATGCCAAATTTGGCTGGGCGCAATTTACAGATGCTGTTATTCAAACCATATCCGATAAAAAAGTAGGTGTCGTTTTTCTATTGTGGGGTAAATTTGCGCAGGAAAAACAGGTATTGATAGACGAAACCAAACATTTTGTGTTGAAATCGGCACACCCCTCTCCTTTTTCGGCTGACAAAGGTTTTTTTGGCAGCAAACATTTTTCAAAAACAAATGAACTGTTGGTTAAACAGGGGCTTGCACCAATAGATTGGAAATTATTAACTCCGTAAATTTTTCTTTATAAAAACATGATCGTTATCAAAAATATTTTTGCAAGAATTTGGGCGCTTTGGGGAATCATCAGTTTTGTGGTTACTTTCTTGATTTTCTTTTTACCCTCTATGACATCACATTTATTTAAAGATTTCAAAAAAGGCCAGGCTGTTTTTATTAAAGTATCAAAGTGGTGGATGAATGTGTGGTTATTTCTGGTAGGCTGCCCCGTTAAAGTAACCGGCAAAGAAAATTTTAAACAGGGCGAAAATTATGTGGTAGTATTTAATCACAATGCTTTAATGGATGTGCCGTTATCAGCTCCGTATGTCCCAGGCCCGAGTAAAACCATTGCTAAAGCATCTTTTGCCAAAGTGCCTTTGTTTGGCTTATTTTATAAAAGAGGCGCTATATTGGTGAATAGGAAAGATGAAAGAAGCCGCATAAAAAGTTTTGATGCCATGAAAAAAGTATTAGCCGCAGGTGTACACATGAGCATTTATCCCGAAGGTACACGCAACAGAACCGATGCTCCTTTAAAACAATTTTACGATGGTGCTTTTAAATTGGCAGTAGAAACAAAAAAAGAAATTATGCCCTGTATTATCATTGGCACAAAAAAAGCAATGCCGATACATAAAACTTTTTACCTTTTGCCCGTGCGATTAAAAATGCATTTTTTACCCCCCATCTCTTCTGAAAATATTGGTGTGAAAGAATTAAAGGAGGAAGTGTTTAACTTGATGACGGCTGAGTATGTAAAAAGGAACTAATAATTGGGAGTTTGGAAATTTTTTTTGGTGCTGAGATTATTTGATATAGCGTCAAACATCTTATTACAAATTCCCAATTGCTTTACAACACAATTACAAATCATAAAAATATCTCGTACGATTAACCTTCAAATCCCTTAAGATACTCGACTTAGGATTGATGGTAATGTTGAAGAACCTGTATTTGCCCACAGGAGAAATATTAATGGCCATTTGCCAGCAATGCATTTCCCTGGTTAAATACATGCTTATGGAACCAACTTCCTTTGTAGTGATGTTATAATAACCGCTAAGTCCTATCTGCCATTTGGCTGTTAAATTAAGTGTTCCTTGCCAGCTTACATTTTGTGCAATTACGCCGGTGTAGCCTTTGTAATCTACATCCTGTTGCCGGTTATAAGTTAAGGCATAAGCAAAACTCAGGCTCCACGGAATATTAAAGTTGGCAAATTCACCAGGGTTTTTGCTGATATAATTTGCTTCCTGCTGGTACTCATCGTTAGGCATACCCGAAGTTTGAGTCGGGTCGTTGGCAAGAGGATTGGTATTGGGTAATTTTTCTTTTTTATCGCCACCCTTAAAACTTGTTTGCAGCGAAATATTACCATTGGTAAGGGTACCAAGCGACCAAGGTTTTTTACTCCAGATATATTTATCAATAAATTGCCCCCTGCTGTTTGTTCTGTAAGGCATGGTGCTACCGCTTGCGCTGATGTTGATCTTATCAAAAAGATTGGTACGGGCCGAAATGCTAAACGGTTGCAGCTTAAAAGAATCGGCTAAAAGGTTATATGAGCTATTGATACTAAATCCGTCTATCAAAGTAATTTTTTTTATTGCTGCCTCTCCGGTATCTTTTTTACTTCGAACTTTCATCTGTATATTATTATCTATACCAAACGTGATTGACCCCGACTTTCCTTCTCCAAAAGCAGAAAAAATATTACCATCATAATAGGATGGCCGGATAAAACTTAGCCCGGCACTATCTTGCTGCAATAAATAGTGATCCTTTGCATTCATATCTGGATGATAGCTAAAACCAAAGCTGGGTCTTATTTCATGCCGGATGGCTTGTATCTTACTTTTTTTACCAAAGCCTATCATACCAAATATCCTGCTGGTACCTCCAATGCCAAAAGACATTTCACGAGCCGAATAAAATCCTTTTGAAACTGTTGTATCAATTTTATTTTTAGCAGGGTTCCATTTACGGAATGTTTTGTTTTGATACCAATATTCCTGGTAGCTTATTGATGGCGCAACCTGCACCGGGCCCAATGGAGGCAATGATAAAGAAATGGGCACGCTATGACTTGCTCCGTATTGAAGATTATTGATTAACTGCTTACTGATATTGCTTGCCGTATCATAAAAATAAGTAAGGCTTTTTGCATTGGTGTTTAAAGCCACTCCTAAATTTTCGTACCATTTATAATCACCAACAACTTCTTTTCTCCTAAAAGGATATAAAGTATTTACATTAAAAGCAACATCGGGTAAATTAATGTTGATAAGTCTTTGGGTAGTATTTTGATTATGATTGGCGCTGATAACAAGATTAAAGGGCTTGTTGGCATCTTTCCATACTTTTGAATAAGTAATGGATGAGTTCAATTGGTTTTGAAAGTTTCTTTGCGGATTGTTAGGAACAGATTCGTTATACTTGCTGCTTCCTGCATTTACGTTAGCCGAAAAAGTTACACCCGGCCTGGATTTTACATCGGTTGAGTGCGACCAGGTTACATTAAAGCTTCTGCTACCTGCATTATCAAGGTCTCTCAAATGCTGAATATTCAAATTAAAAGCTCCCTGATAATGATATCGTTTGTAATATCTCGGAGCTAAACTTGCCGTCCACCCTCCATAAGAATAGAGGGTACCCCGCGCAACTGCATCCCAGTGATCGTTTATTATTTTATAATAGCCCATATTTTCTAAGGATAAACCAAGAGTTTCATTAGCACCAAAGCTGGGTTGCAATAAACCCGAATGTCTGCCGGTAGACAAGGGAAACATCCCGAAAGGTAATGTTATCGGTAATGGAATACCTTCTATTTCGGGATGTACAGGGCCGGTAAAGGCCCATTTTTTATTAATGAATTTTATTTTTTTACTTACAAAAGAAAAATGCGGCGTATCCAGGTTACAAGTAGTAAAACTGCCCCGGTAGGCATAAAAAACATCGGCACTTACCTTCTTTATATCATCGGCATGAATATATAACTGATCTTGTTTGGTATAAGTACTCTTTGTAATTCCTTTACCGGTTTTCATATTTATTGTCATAGAATCACTAACAGTTATTGTGCCATCCTGGGTAACCGTTGGAAATGCTATTACATTTCCTGTACTATCCCTGGTAAGGTGTGCTTTTACCAAATGCGTCAGCTGGTCAAATTCAATATGAGGTGCCACTAATTCTATACCGGTATAGGTTACCTTGGTTTCTTTACCATACAATAATATTTTTTTTGTGGGCACATCCAGTACCATTGAATCATCGGCATGGTAAACTATTGGTGCATCCAAAGAATCTTTGGATGTTTTAAAACTAAGGGTATCAACTTTAATAACTGTTGTATCTTTTTTTATTTTACCAGTATCGGCTATGGGCTTTTTTGCAGGAGGCGTATCAATAATTATAGAGACGGCAATTTTTTCATTGCCTGCATCGTTAGTTAAAGTACTGTGAAAGTGACCGGCAGTAAAAACATTATTAGCACCATACAGCGTTAAGCCTGTAAACACCAGCAACAGCGCCCATGTCAATATATATTTTGCCTTACCTTTGTACAGATGGTTCATAATTTGGAATCGCAAAAATAGCTATTATAACAGAATGAAATTGTGAATATTAATATAATTACTAACCCCGGATAAACCTTTTAAATATGCTGAAAAACAAAGTGCCTGTTTTTGTTTGTATCGCTGCTTTCAATTTGTTAATGTTACAAGGCGTTTTTTCGCAAAAAAAATTAACCACTATTATTGTTGATGCCGGGCACGGCGGAAGTGACAACGGCGCTGTAGGCCAATATGAAGGTTCTCTTCGTTCTAAAGAAAAAGATGTAACACTTGCCATTTCAAAAAAATTGGTGGCACAATTGCAAAAAGAATTACCAGATGTAAAAACCTTGCCCACCCGAACAACAGATATTTTTCAGGATGTAAGAGATAAAGCAAGAATTGCCAATGAACTGGGTGGCCAGCTTTTTTTATGTATCCATGCCGATAGCGGGCCACTTAAAACCGGTAGAAGGCAAATTGGAACCAGAGAAGAAACACTTTACAGGTACACTTATACAGGTAAAGGAAGAAAAAAGAAGAAAATCCCGCATCCTTACACCGTTACTGTTCCGGTATACGAATACTTTAAAATGCCCTTAACCATTAATGGTACCAGTGTTTGGATATTTGCTGCACATAAAACTGAAGATAAAATTAATGCCATAAAGAACGGCGGCGAAGATTTTTATATAGATGCTGGTAGTGATTCTGACTCGGCATTTAACAATTTTGATTTTAATAGCCCCGAAGGCAGAATGTTAGCAAGCATTTATGCAAAACGTTTTCAGGAAAGAAGCGATATGCTGGCAACCGTAGTTAATGACGAAATTAAAAACACCGGCAGGCCAGCTTTAGGCGTACACCAGCGCCAGGTAGGTATAAGGGTATTGCAATCAACCAATATGCCTGCTATTTTAATAGAAACTGGTTTTATTAATAATCCCGAAGATGAACGTTATATCAGCAGCGAAAAAGGCCAGCAGGAAATTGCTGAAGCCATTACTCAAGCAGTTATACGATATAAAAAACAAATTGAAAGCTCCAACAAATTTCCGGCCGCTGGCACCGAAACAACAGCTGCAAAAGATAAAGAAGTAAAAGAAACTCCTGCTGCATTTGAAACCAGGAATACCAAAGAATCAAAAGTATTGCAGGTAAAAAGCAGTAAAATAAAAGTGGAATTGTATGATGATGGGGAAATAGACAATGATGTTGTTTCGGTGTACTTCAATAAAAACCTGATTGTAGATAAAAAGTCCCTAACTGATAAGCCCCATACCATTAACTTAGAGCTTGTACCTGGCAAAAGTAATGAGTTGGTGTTATATGCAGATAATTTGGGCAATATACCACCCAATACAGCTTTGATGATAATAACTGATGGCACAAGCCGCTATGAAGTAAGGCTGTCAGCGGATTTAAAAACCAATGCTTCAGTTAGATTTGACTTTAAATCGCCAAACCAATAATTTTGGCAGATAATTTGTCTGTGCATTGAGTATATTTGAATAACTAACTATTATATGAAAATTTCTAACGAAACTAAGATTGGTGTTTTAACTGCATTTGCCATTACAATAATGATATTGGGGTTTAATTTTTTAAAAGGCAAAAGTCTGTTCGGCAGCAGCCATACCCTATTTGCAAAATATACAGATGTACAAGGCCTTGCCAGCAGCAACCCGGTAATGATAAATGGCTTGCAGGTGGGCACAGTTTATGCAATTACGACTGATAAAAATATGAAAGTGATATTGGTGAATATGAACCTCACTAAAGATGTGAACATTCCGGTAAATTCTTACGCCACCATAAAATCCAACCCATTAGCTACCACAACTGTTGAAATTAAATTAGGAGATGCCACTACTTATCTTCCTAAAAATGATACCATAAAAACAGAAATGAGTGCGGGGCTTTTAGATGCTGCCGTAAGAGAAATGAGGCCGGTACTTACGCAGGTAAAAAGTGCAGTAAGCTCATTGGATTCTGTTTTAATGTCGATAAACAGTTTAATAGACCCTACCTCTAAAACTAATTTCAGGGCTATTTTGCAAAATTTAAATAATACTACAGCTGGCCTTACTGTTTCTGCTGCTAACTTAAATAAGTTGCTGGATACACAAACTGGTGCATTGGCAAAATCATTGAATAATGTAAGTTCATTTACAGGCAACCTTGCTGCCAATAATGAAAAACTTACTTCGGTAATGACTAACCTGGATAAGACAACCACCAATCTTTCCAACTTAGATTTGCAGAAAACTTTAACTACTCTTGATGCAACGGTTAATGATTTAAAATCTTCTCTTTCTAAATTAAATACTACCGATGGCACTGCAGGTATGTTGCTTAACGACCCTAAGCTGTACAATAACCTTGCGGCCACAGCCAACAAAATAAATATATTGATGGATGATATAAAAACAAATCCAAAACGATATATATCATTTTCAATTTTTGGTAAAAAATCTAAAGGCACACCATTAACAGTTCCTTTGCCTGATACGCTAAATGCACCATATATGATGGTATTGCCAAAAAAATAACTTTACCATTCTGTTATAAAATAATTTCACCAAATTGCAGCCTGTTGTGATATACACAGGGTTAAATTAAACACATACCATTGCAATTGAAATTTACACTTTCTCTATTTTTAATAACATTACTGCTTTTATTAGGTAATGATAGCATAGCGCAGCAAACTGTTATTCCTCCACCGCCTGGCACCGATACTGTAAGGGTGATACAAATTATAAAGGCCAATAGCCTCAGAAGCATAACTATTGATTCTGTTACCACTATTGAAACTGCTGCTGGTAATGCTGTAATTCAGGAAGGCCTTACCACCACGTATTGCGATAGTGTAGTAATAAATCACCATACCAATATTGTAGAAGCATTTGGCAATATTCATATTAATGATAACGACAGCATACACACTTACGCACAATCGCTGCGCTACATAGGTAATGACAGAATTGCTTATTTAAAAAAGAATGTAAAGCTTACCGATAAAAAAGGGGTTTTATTAACAGAAGAACTGGAGTATAATTTAAGAACTGGAATTGCCAATTATAAAACGGGTGGCCGTATAGTAAATGGCAAAACCACATTAACCAGTACCGAAGGAACCTACTACGCCGATACCAAAGACGTTCATTTTAAAAAGAATGTTCACCTGGTTGACCCGAAATATGATATACGTACCGATAGTTTATTGTATAACCTCAATACAGACATTGCCACTTTTATTGCACCAACACATATTGTAACCAGCGATGGTGGTATTATAGATACCAGGTCTGGTACTTATAATTTAAAAACAGGCGAGGCTATATTTTTTGACAGGACTTTTATCAGGAATAAAACACAATCGATAAGTGGTGATAAAATAGCTTATGATGATAAGAAAGGTATTGTAATAGCTGAAGGAAGAGCCAAATTAGTAGATAGTATAAACCAGGTAACTACTATTTCAAACTACATGGAAATTAATACTAAAGAAAATTCTTTTTTAGCATACAATAAGCCTGTAATGATCTTGCATAAAGATAAAGACAGTACTTTTATAGCAGCAGATACATTATATTCTGGTTTAAGAAAATATGATAGTCTGCAAAGAAAAAAAATAACAGGTAATGACACTTTGAAAAAAACTTTGGTAGTAAATGTTGACTCGAAAGATACTGCTATACGTTATTTTTTAGGCTTTCATCATGTACGCATCTTCAACGATTCATTGCAGGCGGTAAGTGATAGTCTTTATTATTCTACCGAAGATTCTACTTTTAAATTGTTTGGCAATCCCATTGCATGGAATGCCAAAACACAGATAAAAGGTGATACAATGTATATGTACACCGCCAATCAAAAACCAAAACGCTTATATGTTTTTTATAACAGCATTGTTATTAGTCAAACAGAAAAAGACTTATTCAATCAAATTGGTGGCAGAACATTGAATGGTTATTTTAAAGATGGCGAAATTGATTACATAAGAGTAAAAGGCTCGCCGGCAGAAAGTATTTTTTACCCCCAGGATAATGACAGCGCCTACACAGGCATGAACCGAAGCAGCAGTGATGTGATAGATATTTTTTTTGTACAAAAAGAATTGAATAAAGTAAAATTTATAAATGACGTTGATGGCGTGATGTATCCCATAAAACAAATACCTGCCGACAAAAAAGAATTGAAAAATTTTAAATGGCTTGATGCAAGAAGGCCAAAAAATAAATTAGAACTCTTCGAGTAGGCGCACGCCTGAGGCGTGTGCTTTTAATTTTGCCTGTAGCAAAATGAACACACCAATGGCGTGTTTCTACGTTTTACAAAATCCTTAACACAACAATTATAATTTTGTTCGTTCCCTCTAAGGTAACGCCACATACTGGCATCATTTTCGATTATGCATTCAAAAAAAATAAAGTCATGAAAAAATTAGTTGTAGTTTTTTTAATTGCCCTGTCCTTTTCCTTAACCGTAAAAGCACAGGATGAAAACTCCGGTTCTGCATCTTATAAAAATGCAATAGGTATTCGTTTAGGATCATCAGTACCAGCCATTAAAAATGGTATTACCTACAAACATTTTATTGGCAACAATGCTATTGAAGGTATTTTAAGTTTTGGCGATGGTGTTGCGCTTTGTGGTTTGTACGAAATTCATAAACCATTATCCAATACTACCGAAGGCCTGCAATGGCTGATTGGTTTTGGCGGCTACGTTGGCAATAGCAATAGTACCAGCAATGTTGGAGCTGCTGGTATCATTGGGTTGGATTACAAATTTGCGCAGGTACCATTAAATCTTACATTAGATTGGAAACCGGAATTGAATCTTGTTTCAAAAGTTGGTTTTGAAGCATCGGGTGTAGGATTTTCTGCAAGGTTTACTTTTTAAAATATATTCACACACAGTTTTCTGTATTGAAAATCTTGTTAAAAGGGAAAGCAGCGATTGTTGTTTTCCCTTTTATACTTTACATTGCATAATACATTTTAACTATACCTAAAACAATGTTAGCTATGAAAAAATATTTACTCCTCCTTTCCATTTGTTTTTCTGGCTTCTTTGCTATAGCACAAGATATTCACCTTTCCGATTCAGTTATTTACAATGATAATAAGCCGGTGGCTTATTATGTAAAGGAATTAAATGAATCCTCACTTCGCTATAATGTTTACATCATTAGTTTGAACAAAGAATTACTGATTGCTGCACAGGTGGTTAAATTTGAAGCACCGGTAATGGAACTAAAACCTTTTTATTATTATGATGTAATTTTCCAGAAAGAAAAAGACACTTTTGCAATTTATCACGAAGGGCAGGCATTTACACTTGAATTAGCCTCACTGATACAACGGTATAAATTACTGGACGGCAACAAAATCAATAAAAATTCTCTTGTAAAATTTAAAAAAGAATATAGCGGTAACGCTTCTCTTAAAGCAAAAATAAAAGAGTACGAAACTTACCTGAATGATAACCGGTTTTTAAATGAACAAACAGCTAGAGACAGAACAAAGCCTGTAATAATATTGAATGATAAAATAATAATGCAGGATGGAAAAAAAATTGGAATGATAGTAACCAATACAAGTACCGAAGGCCAGGAAAATAACAATTTCACTTTTAGAAAAGTTAACAATGATCATACTATGGCAGGCATACCAACGAATGGTGAAACAGCTGGCCCATATAGTTATAATCAAATACAGGTGTTACTACCAACCAACAGGGTTGTAGATGCTTCGCCGGTACTAATAGATCCACCATCTTTTAAAACCAGGAAAAATAAAGACCACCTTTTATTTCAAGCTTCACTTCCATTTAATAAAACAGCTTCTAACGAGAATTATTTGTGGGGTATTTGTCAGCTTGTTGAAAACTATTTACTGTAATTTTTATTGAGCATAAAAAAAACAGCGGTAAAAAATATCGCTGTTTTTTTATGGAAGGAAGTCTGTGCTTCTCTATATTACTTCAATTTTGCCAATGCCTCTTTAATTCTTGCCCATGCTCTTTCAATATTATGCATGCTGTTGGCAAATGAAAAACGTACGCAATTAGGTTCACCAAATGCATCGCCCATTACAGAAGAAACATTTGCTGTGTTCAATAAATACATACTAAAATCAGCAGCATTCGCAATGGTTTGTTCGCCATCTGATTTACCATAGTAATAACTTACATCAGGAAAAATATAAAATGCTCCTTCTGGTTCAAAACATTTAAAGCCAGGAATATCTTTTATCAATTCTAATACTTTTGCTCTTCTACGTGTAAACTCCTCCGTCATTTCGTGCGAAGGTTTTAAATTACCGGTAAGTGCTGCTACCGCTGCTTTTTGGGTAATAGAACAAGTACCGCTGGTTAACTGTCCCTGTATTTTTTCGCAGGCCTTTGCAACTTCTACACTGGCAGCAATATAACCCAAACGCCAACCCGTCATTGCAAAACCTTTACTTAATCCGTTGATTAAAATAATCCTGTCTTTTAAATCTTCAAATTGTGCAATGCTTTGGTGCCCCCCAACAAAATTGATGTACTCGTAAATTTCATCTGATATAATGAATACTTCTGGATGTTTTCTGAATACTTCTGCCAGGCCGGCTAATTCTTCTTTGCTATATACAGCGCCGGATGGATTACATGGCGAAGAGAACATGAACAATTTTGTTTTGCTGGTAATAGCAACTTCCAGTTGTGCAGGTGAAATTTTAAATTTCGCTTCGGGTGTAGTCCTAACTTCTACCACCTTGCCTCCTGCCATTTTCACCAATTCAGAATATGTTACCCAGTATGGCGTTGGAATAACCACTTCATCATCTTTATCTACCACAGCATAAATAGCATTGGCCAAACTTTGTTTGGCACCGGTAGAAGTGATGATATTTTCCGGCTTATAATCTAAATTATTATCACGTTTTAATTTGGTACAAACCGCTTCACGTAAATCAGCAAAACCTGCAACGGGAGTATAATGGCTCCAGTTATCGTTTATGGCTTTTATAGCGGCATCTTTAATGTGTTGTGGTGTATCAAAATCTGGTTCTCCAAGGCTAAGGTCGATCACGTCAATTCCTTTTGCTCTTAATTCCCTTCCCAATTTGGCCATTTTAAGGGTTTCTGGCTCGTTAAATCTCGTTAAAAGTGTTGATAGTTGCATATTTTGCAAAAGTAATTATTAATGGTTAAAAAAAATCAATGAAATGAGATTATTGATTAAAGAACAGTGAATTTTAAACATTGAGTTGTCAGCCTGACAACTTTTGAAACTTTTACTGCTTATCATAATTAAATTTAATTCCCGATAAATCAGGCAAATGTTTCTTAGGCCTCTTTACTTCGTAATCGTAAATCACTTTACCCAAATTTTTCATAAATGGCAAACCGATAGTTTTGTAATCATACTTATCATCGTTTAAAGTACCATCGCTATTACAATAAATAACCGCCGATAAAAAGAACTCCACTCCTTTTTCATAATCAACAATATAAGCCACATCAAGCATTTGGCCATAAGCATCGCCGGGTTTGTTGAATATTCGAATGTTGGATGGCAATGCTGTATGCTCTCCACCTAATAATAAAAATTTACAATAGCCGGGATGATAAGTTGCAGTATCTGCCGAATAAGGTGGATAAATACTTTCAGTTGGATACTGGCTCATGTATTTCATTACAAACTGGCGGTCTTCATCTGTTATATTAAATCTTTTACTTGCAGTAAATCTATCAGGAAAAATCACACTGGTTAAAATTGAGTGTAAGTCTTCTAAACAAATCCTGTTCTTCTTCGAAAAATTCATTGGCCCATCAACCAGCTTTCCATTTTGATAAAAACTTTTTCCCAGGCTATCATTACGAACGGCATATTGCATGGTACTGTTTTGCATAGCTTGATTGTACAATGTTTTATTATTTGCATCAAGAAAATTAACAGGATTGGTTAAGCGGTTTTCAGCTTCGGGCAAACTTATTTGAAGACGGTGTAATATTTGCACATCGCTGTATCCCTTTTTATGTAATTCATTATTGATATACTCCTGCCCTAAAAATTCATACAACCTGTTAAATGCATCGTTGTCGCTAACCATCAATATCTTTTTAATATACTGAGCAATATTAGGTTTACCATCAGGTGTTGTAGGGTCGTTGTACACCTGTGTTTGTGTGCTGTTGCCAGCCTCGGTTATCATAGTAGTATTTTTGTCAATTCCCTTTTCTTTTAGCTCGTTCAACCGCTGCAAAGCCAGCAGACTTATAGGAAATTTCACAGTTGATGCCGGGTAAAAATAATTATCAGGGCTTACATTAAAATAATAGTTTTTCAGTTCAGGCACTCCATTTCCGCCACGGTTTACCTGGGTATAAATGATTTGTACGTTCCAGTCTTTGCGGTGCAATAAAATACTATCGAAATATTGCGGATTAGCCACCAGCAGGTTTTCTAAAAAACTATCTGTTTTAGTATTATCCGCTGGTATTGAAGGGGTAACAACTACAGGTGGCGGCGGAGGTGGAGATGTTGGCGGCATAATGGTAACTTTTTTAGGGGCAGAACAGCTACTTGCCAAAACAAGTGCAGCAATTACATAAACAAAACCACTTCGAGACAAGGCCATATGAATAATTTTAGCCTGCAAAATGAGTAAAATTCTAAAATTAACCAGCAGTTATTCTCAATCGGTTTTTCCCCTATCTTTGCACACTTCTAAAAAATTGAAGAAATAGCTATTAAAAGTTTACTATTATGAAATTGAAAGGGCTGGTTTGGTTTTTTACCATTGCGTTGATTTTAATATCACTTTGGGAACTATCGTACACATGGGTGGTGCGTAATTATGAAAGCGGAGTAGAAGCTCAGGCTACAAAAATTGTAAAGAAATCTTATCCTGAATTAAAATCGGGATCTGATGAATACAAGGCTGCCGTTAAACACGGAAAAGATAGCATCCTTGCTGTTACAAAAGACAAGGCAATATTTCCTTTAGTTGGTACTACCTACCAAAAGTGTAAAGAAAATGAATTGAACCTAGGATTGGATCTTCAGGGTGGTATCAGTGTAACAATGGACGTTAGTCTTGAAGAGTTGCTGAAATCTTTAAGCAATAACGCTAAAGACACTTCGCTTTTAAATGCCATTAACACAGCTACTGCATTAAAAGTAAGTAGTGATGCAGATTATATCAGTCTGTTTAAAAAAGCTTTTACTGATAAAAACGGTACAGGAAAATTAGCTGCCTTATTTGCCGGACAAGGTAAAGATGTTAAGATTTCTGATAACGATGACCAGGTGATCAGCAAATTAGCTGCTACTGCCAAAGGTGCTATTAAAGAAACTTACAAAGTATTATTAAAGCGTATCGATAAATTTGGTGTTGCACAACCTAATATGAACCTTGATGAAAACAGGGGTATCATCAATGTAGAATTAGCTGGTGTAGAAAATCCTGACAGGATTAAGAAATTATTATCAGCATCTGCCCACTTGCAATTTTGGGAACTTTACCAAATTGGCAATAATAATAATATAGATGCAGGCCTGTTAGCCGCAGACAATAATTTTGCTGCTTCATTCCAAAATGCTGATAAGGCATTGGATGCTTATAAAAGAACTATTGATTCTACAAAGAGAGATACCAATTCACTCTTTCGTGTAATGATGCCTGCTCAGGCGCAGCAAGGAAAAGATGGTAAAGTATTTTACCGTCCCGAAGTTGCAATGGTATTAACAACTGATACCGGTAAATTACGTGAATACCTTGATCTGGATGTAGTAAAAAACAGTTTCCCGGCTGATTGTAAATTTCTTTTGGGTGTAGAAAACAAACCTGAAAAAGGAAAACCTTTCTTTAATGTTTATGCAGTAAAACTGCAACCTGGTACTGATAAAGCTCCACTGGAAGGTGAAAGCATTGAAGAAGCGAAATCTGATTATGATGAAGTGGGTAAACCAGCCATTAAATTACAAATGACTCCGATAGGTTCAAAAATCTGGTCAAGAATTACTAATAAAAATGTTGGCAAGCCTATTGCCATTGCTTTGGATGATATTGTCTACTCTGATCCTGTTGTTAACGGCCCTATTGACGGTGGAAACACACAGATATCGGGTAACTTTTCAGTTGACGATGCCAATGATTTAGCCAATACATTGAAATCTGGTAAAGTTAGTGCCCCTGCTAAAATTGTTGCTGACCAGGTAGTTGGTGCTACTTTAGGTGAAGCTTCAGTAAAAGGTGGGATGATGTCCTTCGGGATTGCCTTTATTGTAATTTTTGTTTTGATGCTGGTATATTATAATACCGGTGGATGGGTAGCAAATATTGCATTGATCTTGAACTTATTATTTACAATTGGTACACTTACCGCTTTTGGCGCTACTTTAACTGCAGCAGGTATTGCAGGTTTGGTATTAACCATTGGTATGGCGGTGGATACCAACGTAATTATATTTGAAAGAATTAAAGAAGAATTGACTAAAGGTAAATCTTACCCACAAGCTGTTAACGATGGTTATCGTCGTTCATTGGCTCCGGTATTGGATGCTCACGTTACAACATTTTTAACTGCAGCTATCTTATTTTACTTTGGTTTAGGCCCTGTACTTGGTTTTGCAACTACGCAAATGCTGGGTATCGTGCTTTCTTTGTTTTGCGGTATTTTGGTGTCAAGAATCATCACCGAATTCTGGACAAACAAACAACGTCACTTTAATTACTTTACCGGTATATCTAAACGCATCTTTAAACATGCCAGCTTTAAATTTATTGAGTATAGAAAAGTAGCTTATGCCATTTCAATCGTAATCTTATTCTTGGGTATTGGCGCTTTCTTCAATGGCTTTCATGAAGGTGTTGAATTTAAGGGAGGTCGCAGTTATTTGGTACAATTTGATAAAGCCGTAAAGAATGAAGATGTATTTGATGACCTTAAAGCTTCATTTCAAGGTGATGTTCCTGTAATTAAAACTGTAGATGATAGCCGACATTTGAATATCACTACTTCATATTTAATTGGCCAGGATAATGCGGATAGCGCTGTAAGAACAAAATTGTTCTTAGGCTTGAAGAAAGTATTACCGGCAGGTTTAACTTATGAGCAGTTCATCAAATCAAATCCTTCAAGGCCATCTATTCAGAGCTATACTACTGTACAGCCGAGTATTTCTGATGATTTGAAAAAAGGCGCTGTTAAAGCAACCATCTTTGCCATCTTTGCTATCTTCATTTATATCTTCATCCGTTTCCGTGACTGGAGGTATTCATTGGGTACTATCGTGGCATTGTTGCATGACGTTTTAGTTACTCTAGCAGTATTCTCTTTCTTTAAAAACATTGTACCATTCCCATTAGAAATTGACCAACACTTTATTGCGGCCGTGTTAACGGTAATTGGTTTTAGTATGAATGATACGGTAATTGTATTTGACCGTATTCGTGAATACAGCAAGGGAAGTAAAGCTGATCAAAAAGGCAGCATTATTAACCGTGCTATCAACGATACATTGAGCCGTACTATCATGACATCATTAACCGTATTCTTAACCTTGTTGATCTTATTCATCTTTGGTGGAGAAGTAACAAGAGGTTTTGCATTTGCGATGTTGATTGGTGTTGTTACCGGTACCTACTCTTCTATCTTTGTTGCTGCTCCAATATTGGTTGACTTTGCAAAAGACAAACCATTAGGTGAAGCAGAAATTATCAGCAGTGATAAACCTGTTGCTAAGACAACAACAGTTGCAACGAAATAAAACTTAAGACTAACTATAATAAAAAGCCCGTCAAATTAATTTGACGGGCTTTTTATTATCTATTAAACAACTTGTGCAGTGGAAATGAAAAAGGGTAATCTTATAGATATTTCTGCTGTAAGCTACCTATTGTTCTTCTACATAAAAATATTCATTCCGGATTTCTGACATTGCCCAAAAAGCAAATACTAGAGCAATGATACCTCCTGAATATTTTTTTCCATTAATAACATCAGTGGTAAAAAATATCAATAGAAGTAAAGTCAATAAAAAAAGAATACCATATTTTAAATAAAATCTCCAATCCGAAATAGCTTCTCTGATAAAAAAATCCTTTGTGTCGCCTGGATGTACTTCAAATGTTAGCAGTTTTTTATTGTTTATTGATAGCGTAGTTGTGCCAGGTTTAATATTGTATACCACTGTATCGTTAGGGAAAAAACGTATCTGGCGACTATCGAGCAGTACAATTGCAGGTTTCCTTTTAAAAATTCCACTCTTAGTACGGTGAATTTTAATTGTTGCCAAAATTAAAGAGTCACTGATTTGCATTTATCTGGATTTCGAAGGTAGTTTGCTACTATCCTATTTACGTTATTTATCTTTTTATAAATCGAATATACCAGAAGCCAAACAGAGCTAGGTTTATACAGCAAAGCTTGTTCCGCAGCCGCAGGTTTTGCTGGCATTAGGGTTGTTGAAAGTAAAGCCCCGAGAGTTTAAGCCTCCCTGCCAATCTACCTCCATGCCCAACAAATAAATGCCGTGTGATTTTTCCATAATGCAGGGAATACCTTCTATTTCAAAATTGTCATCTTTTTCCGTCCTGGTATCAAATCCCAATACATAAGTCATACCGCTGCAACCTCCACCTTTTACACCAATGCGTAATTGTTGTGAAGCATCAAAACCTTCCACAGCCATCAGGCGTTTTATTTCATCCACCGCAGTTTTGGTAAGTGTTACCGGTATTGAGATTGAAGTTTCCATCTTTACTAATTTAGTACAAAGATAAACAGTATTTAAAAAAGGACAATGCAGCAGTTTTGCGAAAGCAGGAAAATTTAAAGCAGGCTTCCATTGAGGACTACACTGATCCTATGCAAAACCCCATCTTTTTTACCTTATTTTTGTCGTCTAAAAAAAAGATATGTATTTATTGGACATAACCGCAGCAGATATTCAAATTGCAGGCACATTTATGTTTTTTATTGCTATTGCCTGGCTGTTGGCAGAGTTTAAGGGAATGAAAGACGAACTAAAGGAAAGATTGGGAATCAACAATGAAACGATCAAGCTGAAGTTACAAGCATATGAAAGACTAACACTTTACGCAGAAAGGGCTGGGCTTAAGAATCTCGTATCAAGATTACATACCGGTGAAATGAGTGCAGCACAAATGCAATTGGCATTGATTCAAACTTTAAACAGCGAATACGAATACAATGTTAGCCAACAGATTTATGTAAGTGCCGATATGTGGAAAGCGGTAACCAAATTAAGAGACCAGAATATTTTTATCATCAATCAAATTACAGCCGCACTGCCCAATAATGCTTCTGCAACAGATTTAAGCAAAGCTTTGATTGAATATGCCATGAATAACAATGCAGAAATAAATACTATAGTTTTAGAAGCATTACAATTTGAAGCGCAAAAGATTTTGAAATAAGTTTCCGCAGTTCTAATGTAAACGACTGCCCTACCAATAAAAAATTATTATGGCTGATGAAAAGAAAATAACCACCGACTCGGGCATTGCAATAAAGCAGGTGTATACGGCTGCAGATTTTACAGAAATCAGCAATGAATTACCTGGTGAATTTCCATACACCCGTGGAGTACAGCCTGATATGTACCGAGGTAAATTATGGACCATGCGCCAATACGCAGGTTTCTCTACTGCCGAAGAAAGCAATAAACGTTATCATTATTTATTATCGCAAGGCGTTAGCGGATTAAGCGTTGCCTTTGATTTGCCTACACAAATTGGTTATGACAGCGACCATCCATTGGCTGATGGAGAAGTGGGTAAAGTTGGTGTTGCCATTGATAGTTTGGAAGATATGGAAATACTTTTTCAGGGAATAAATTTAGAAGAAGTATCCAGCTCTATGACGATAAATGCAAGTGGTTTTATCTTATTGGCATTGTATGTAGCACTGGCAAAAAAAACAGGACGTGACCTAAAAAAAATTACCGGCACTATCCAAAATGATATTTTAAAAGAATACGCTGCAAGAGGAACGTATATCTATCCTCCCAAAGCATCAATGCGTATCATCACTGATATTTTTGAATGGTGTGCCAAAGAAGTACCTAAGTGGAATACCATTTCTATTTCTGGTTATCATATACGGGAAGCAGGCAGCACCGCTGTACAAGAAATTGCTTTTACATTAAGCAATGGAAAAGCCTATGTAAAAGCAGCATTGGAAAAAGGATTAGACATCAATGTTTTTGGCAAACGCCTCTCCTTCTTTTTTAATGCCCACAATAATTTATTTGAAGAAGTGGCTAAGTTTAGAGCAGCAAGAAGAATGTGGTCGAAAATAATGAAAGATTTGGGTGCAACAGACCCCAAAGCGATGATGCTGCGCTTTCATACACAAACCGGTGGCAGTACATTAACAGCGCAGCAGCCACAAAATAATATCAGCCGTGTAACCATACAAACTATTGCTGCGGTATTGGGCGGTACACAATCTTTGCATACTAACGGCTACGATGAAGCGTTGAGCCTGCCTACCGAAGAAGCTGCAAGAATTGCCTTGCGTACTCAACAAATTGTAGCGTACGAAAGCGGTGCGCCAGATACAGTTGACCCATTAGCCGGCAGTTATTTTGTAGAAGCATTGACCAATGAGGTAGAAGCCGCAGCATTACAATTGATAGAAAAAATTGACGCCATGGGCGGCAGTGTAAGCGCCATTGAAGAAGGTTTTATGCAAAATGAAATTGCCAAAAGCGCTTACGAATACCAACGCAATATTGAAAGAGGTGAAAAGATAATTGTTGGTGTAAATAAATTTCAGGTAGATGAAAAAAATACCACGCCTGTTTTTAGGATTGACGAGAGCATTCAAAAAATACAGACGGATAAATTAAATGCCTTACGTGCAAAAAGGGATAAAGTAAAAGCTATTGCTTGTTTAAAATCATTGCATGATAAAGCCATCGGTAATGCAAACCTGATGCCTGCCGTAGTAGAAGCTGTTGAAAATTATTGTACATTGGGAGAAATTGCTGACGAATTGAGAAAAGTATTTGGGGAATATAAATAAAGAATTTAGGGTTGGCAACCCTTTAAACAGAAACCAACAATAAATGACCAAACTAAAACTAACTGCTTCACTCCCGCTCTTTTTTTGCTGTGCGACAATTACTGCACAAGACATTTCAAAAACCATCAACACTCAAGCTCTTGCCATCCAATCTAAATTAGTAGAATGGCGCAGGCATTTTCACGAGCATCCTGAATTGGGAAACAGGGAATTTAAAACCGCTGCATATATTGTTGAACAACTGAAAGATTTAGGATTAGAAATACAAACCGGTGTAGGCAAAACTGGTGTGGTGGCTATTTTAAGAGGTGGTAAACCGGGGCCGGTAATTGCTTTAAGAGCAGATATTGATGCACTGCCTGTAAAGGAAAGAGTAAATATTCCTTTTGCTTCAAAAGACAGTACAGACTACAATGGACAAAGGGTACCGGTAATGCATGCCTGCGGACATGATGCACATACAGCTATGCTGATAGGAACTGCAAGAGTTTTATCTGGAATGAAAAAAGATATTGCAGGAACAGTAAAATTTATTTTTCAACCTGCAGAAGAAGGGCCGCCAACTGGCGAAGAAGGCGGCGCTGCTCTGATGGTAAAAGAAGGCGTGATGGATAATCCAAATGTGGATGTTGTTTTTGGAATGCATATTGAAAGCTGGATACCCGCCGGTGATATTCAATATAAAACAGGTGCATTCATGGCTTCAGCAGACCAATTTATTATAAAAGTAAAAGGCAAATCATCCCATGGTTCACAGCCGTGGTTGGGTGTTGACCCTATTGCAGTATCTGCACAAATTATTGAAGGGCTTCAAAATGTAGTAAGCAGGCAAATGGATTTAACCAAAGCGCCTGTTGTTATTACAGTTGCCAAAATCAATAGCGGTGTGCGTTTCAATATTATTCCCGAAGAAGCAATTATGGAAGGTACTTTACGCACACTCGATAGTAAAATGCGTGAAGATGTACAACAAAGAATAAAATTTACCGCTGCTAAAATCGCAGAAGCATCCAACGCTACTGTTGAAGTAAACTTTTATGAAAAAACATTGGTGACCTATAACACGCCTGCTCTTGTTGAAAAGATGATTCCTTCTTTACAAACAGCTGCAGGCGCAGCAAATGTCCGTGCCATGGAATGGGTAACAGGCGGCGAAGACTTTAGTTACTATGGCACCAAAGCTCCTGCTTTCTTTTTTTACATTGGTGGAATGCCAAGAGGCAATGACCCCAAAAATGCACCGCCACATCACACTCCGGATTTTATGATTGATGACAGCCAGCTGTATGTTGGTGTAAAAGCTTTTTGTCAATTGGTAATGGATTACCCGAAGAAATGAATAATTAATAATTAAAAATGAATAATTTAAAATACAAGTTTATGAAGAAACTACTTGTTTGCTCTATTGCGTTTATATGCCTTGCAGTTTCGTACGGCCAAAATAAAATGACTCCGGAACTGCTTTGGAAATTAGGAAGGGTTTCTGGCCTGGGCATTTCCAAAGATGGAAAATATGTTTTGTATTCGGTATCTACGCCCAATGCTGAAGAAAACAAGAGTTCGAAAAAAACTTATGCCATACCTGTAAATGGTGGCGATGCAATGGTTGTAAGCAATGCAGACAGCATGCTGAATAATGAAAAAATTTCTGCGGATGGCAAATACATCATCAGCAGTGAAGAAATAAAAGTAAAAAATATTACAGGTGCAGATACTTATCCTGAATTAAAAAAATCGAACGTTTATATTTTTGATAATTTGGATTACCGTCACTGGGATACTTATGAGGATGGAAAATTTGGGCATGTGATGTTATCTCCATTAGTAAACGGCAAAGCAGATAATGATAAAGCAATCGACCTGATGAAAGGTGAGCCTTACGATTGTCCGCAGAAACCTTCTGGCGGCGATGAAGATTATGTATGGAACCCCAATGGAAAAGAAGTAGTGTACTGTACAAAAAAATTATATGGTACCGCTTATGCCATAACCACCAACACCGATTTATATGCCTATAACATTGAAACAGGTAAAACAAAAAACCTTACCGAAGGCATGATGGGTTATGATGTAAACCCATCCTTCAATAAAAAAGGAGAAATGGCTTGGTTAAGCATGAAGACTGCAGGTTACGAAGCAGACAAACAAGATATCATAGTTTGGAACGGTATTACCAAAATTAACTTGACAAAACAAAGAGATGATATACATGTAGAAGGTTATAAATGGAGTGATGATGGAAGGAATATTTTTTTTATTGCGCCTATCAATGGCACGCTGCAATTATTTCAAGTTAATTATCCAGGGTTAACCAAGATGATGCCTGTAATTCGCCAAATTACTACAGGAGATTTTGATGTGAATACAGTTATTGGGCAAAGCGGCAATACACTTGTTGTTGCAAGAAATGACATGAATCATGCGGCTGAATTATATACAGTAGATATAACTTCTGGAAAAATGCAACAACTTACTCACGTAAACGATGCTACTTATGCAACGCTCGGCATGAGCAAAACAGAAAGGCGCTTTGTAAAAACGACTGATGGAAAAGATATGCTGGTATGGGTTATCTACCCTCCTGATTTTGACGCTACTAAAAAATATCCCACATTACTATATTGCCAGGGCGGTCCGCAATCAGCGCTTACACAATCGTATTCCATGCGCTGGAATTTTCAGTTAATGGCTGCCAATGGATATATCGTTGTAGCACCTAACCGCAGGGGAATGCCTGGTCACGGCACCAAATGGAATGAACAAATCAGTAAAGATTGGGGCGGACAAGTGATGAATGACTATCTTAGTGCAATAGACAACGTTAGTAAAGAAAAATTTGTAGATAAAAACCGCCTGGGATGTGTTGGTGCAAGCTACGGTGGTTACTCTGTGTTTTATTTAGCTGGCATTCACAACAATCGTTTCAAATCTTTTATAGCCCATGATGGCGTATTTGATTTTAGGAGCATGTACGGCACCACAGATGAATTATGGTTTGAAAATTGGGATAAAGGCGGCGCTTACTGGGATAAAAACAATGCGGCCGCCCAAAAGAGTTATACCAAATTCAACCCAAGTGATTTGGTTTCAAAATGGAACACACCAATTCTAATTTATCAAGGTGGAAGAGATTATCGTGTACCCATCGAACAAGGGCAACAGGCATTTCAGGCAGCACAATTACGTGGCATAAAAAGCAAATTCATCTTATTGCCCGACCAAAACCACTGGGTACTTACGGTACAGGATGCTTTGGTATGGCAACATGAATTCTACAAATGGCTGGACGAAACACTGAAGTAAGGTTAGCCTCAGATTACTCAGATTTCACAAATTATTTTTTCATAATAAAGATCCTTCGGTTGATTTAATCGAAGGCTCTTTTTATATTTTCTTTATGTGTAACCTGTGACCAACTTTAGTGTGCGAAATCCGCTTCAAAATTTCCTTTTATCCTTTCCATGGATGGATTGAAGTAACCGAATTTTAGATTTGGAAATTCTTCTCTTATCAATTCCATCATTTGTTTTACGCCCATGCACTCCCCTGTTTCGGTAACGCCAATTTTTCCCAAATACCAATCGGGGTCAATATTAAAGTTACGCCATTGAATCATGCACAAATCAGTATCAATGATTAATTTTCGCAAAGCTTCGTATTCTTCAATGCTGTCCGTCATACCAGGAAAAACAAAATAGTTGATGCTTGTCCATGCGCCATAGCTGCGGGCAACTTTTAGGCTTTCAATAATATCATCAAACACATAATTATTGGGGCGATAATAAGGCGTGTATATTTTTTCTCTTGCACTATTGGTGCTTACTCTTATGCTGTTCAATCCAGCTTCGCACAAAACTTTTACAGCATCCGGCTTACTGCCGTTGGTGTTAATGTTGATACTGCCCTTTTGCGTATGCTTTCTTATTTCAATAATGGCATCTTTAATCGTTTCCCACATCAGCAAGGGCTCTCCCTCGCAACCCTGCCCAAAACTTACCAATGGAAAAGGCGCTGTTTCTAAATGTGGTACGGTAAATTCTGTTATCTCTTCTGCAGTAGGTTTAAAAGTTAAACGGTCTTGTGTACTGATGATAGTTTCTTCCTGCGGTTGAAAACTGATGCAGCCAATACAATTGGCATTGCAAGCGGGTGAAACTGGCACCGGGCACTCCCATCTTCCTAAAGATAAATTCCTTGCTGCAGGACAAGTGTAAGTCATGCAGCAATTCTCCATCAAATGATTAACCAAACGGTTGTGCGGATAATTCTTCAACAAATTTTCTGCACCAGCCTGTATTTTATCATCATCATATCCTTCTGCTTCCTGGCGAATATCATTTTCGATACGCACTGCAGGCACATAAAATTTATCATCAAGCCAACCGGCTGCGGTATAACAAAATAAAGGCAGTGTTGGTGCGTCATCTGCAGTTTCATAGGCAGCCATGTACAAGCCTGTATGTGCAGGAGGAATAAATGCAGCAACTGCCCAGCCCTTTTCGCAAAGGCGCATATCGCCGGTTTCTACATCAATGCCAATGCCCCTGCGGCCTGGCAATTCGTATAAATTACCGCCTTGTGGCAGTTCTATCCAGTCTGAAGGGTCTACCGGCATTGCATCCCAGCCACTACGGCCGGTTACATAAAGTGAAGTGTCTTCAAAAATATTTCCTTCTCCGTCGGAATAAAGAATATATGGAGATTCCGATAAATTCATAGTTGAATGTTGAAAATTAAAAATTGAAAGCGAGCTTCCGGATTCAACCTTCAACTATCAACTTTTAACCTTGTATGATGTGTTTTTTACAAAAATCGTCAATTTGTTCCAACTCGTCAATATTTAAATTTTTGCGCAGGTCAAATTCAATTTTCTTATTTACAAAGGTTTCAATGATAATGCTGTGGTATTTGGGAATGATGGTTTTAACCTCGTTCCAGCTTATTTCTACATCTTTTATAAAATTAGGTACAGAAATGCCTGTTTGCTTAATATCAACAGCTTCAGAACGCAATACCCTCCATTCTCTGTAAAAAAGAAATAAATAACCTGCTGCAATTGCCATAAATAACAGCCCAAACCATGAGTGACCGTCGGCTATCAATGTAAGGGAAATGCCTGCAAGCGTCAATGTCTCTATTAATCTGAAAATAAAATTCAGCCGCGGAGCCTCTATAAGCAAAACACCGCCAAAAAAAACGAGGATAAAAATGTCAGCCGCAATTACCATTTGCATATAACATAACAGTTTATTGCCATGATGAACCTCTAACAAATGCAATGCTGCAATTAAAATAATTGAAGCCGCAATAAAGTGGAGTACACGGGCCGAGCGTTTTAATAACTCAAAAGCCGGGTGAATAATTTGAAGGGAGTATTGGTTTGGCATAACAGTGAGTTTTTTACTGGGATGCAGGAGTTTTAAAATTCCATAAGGAAAATTGGAGGAATTGGGAATTAGGAATTGGGAATTATTTGCTGGCGGCAGAATTGGTTAAAAGTGGATTCATCAATGCTGTAACTTTCAGAAGTTATCTCAACCTGTATCAAATGATTGCTTTTAAGGTCGATGGAAAGCAGGTTATCTTTTAAAACTACGTTTTCAATATCCTTCCACTGGTAATATTTTTTTATTAAAGACCTTACAATAAGAATATCTTCTTTTTTAAATAAAGCAGTACTTTTTCTTTTTAAAACAAAAAAAGAAAAGCCAATAATTGCAAGCATTATTATTGCTGCAAGCCATGCCATTTGCAACAGCCAAAACAAAATCATTACTGCAAAAACGGCAAGCTGGAAAGAATATAAACTGATTTTATTTTTAAGCGGGTAATACAATGCAATTGAAACAATAAACACAATGATTGCTGCAATGGCGCAATTATTTTGCAACTTATCTTTTGTATTGAGAACGATAACAAACGCTGCTATTAAGTGAAGGAAATATAGGAACCAGAAAAATGAATTGAAAGCCTTTTGCGTATTATCTTTTAAAGTAAATGTAAACTGGTTCATTAGCAAACTTATCTAAATAACTACACTTAAAAAATTACGGCTGCTATTATGCCTATTACCACAAGCGCCATTATTGTAACGCCAATATAAGTATACCAGGGATGTTTATATTGCTTTTTCACTTCTTCATAATTGCTTATCAGCTTTGAATTAAAAGCCATACCATACCTTTTCATTGCACAGCTTTTGCAATACACATTCGCCTCTTTACCTATAGGAAAAATGGGCACATAAAAAAAATGATAATAGTTGCTGATGATAATTACATCTGCCCACCTGTCAATTTCGCAAGAGGGACATTTTACTATGTATTCGCCTGCGCCAATAGTAGCTGGTAATGTTCCAAATCTTACAAATCCCATTTTGTATTATTATTAAATAGAGGATTAACTATTTGCAGCCGTCAATAAATTACACAATTTAAACAAACACCTGGCGCCTACATTTTCATCATATTCGCTATGGCTTACACCAATTTCTACCAAATCAAAACCAATCAGTTGCCGCTTGCTTTGTATCAATTTTTTGAAAAGATAAAAAACCTGTTCGGTATCAAAACCACCAGCCACCGGTGTGCCGGTATGCGGACAAAGTTTTGGATCCAACCCATCAATATCAAAACTTATAAAAACATCTTGCGGTAAGTGGTTGACTATTTCATCAACAATGGTTTTCCAGGTTTCGCCTTCGTATTGGCGTTCCTTAATATTTTTATCAAAATAGGTAACAATTCTTCCACCACTATCCACCATATAATCAAACTCTTCATCACAAAAATCTCTAACGCCTACCTGCACCAATTTTTTTAATTGAGGTAATTCTTCCAAAGCATTATACATAATGGAGGCGTGAGAATATTTAAACCCTTCGTAACCCTTTCGTAAATCGCAATGGGCATCAATATGCAAAATACCAAACTCTTCATGCTTTTCAGCAAGGGCTTTATAAAAACCTAATGGGGTACTATGATCGCCGCCCAGCAAGCCTACCAGTTTTCCCTGGTTAAGCAGGTCTTTGGTTTGCTCGTACACCCAGTTATTTAAAAAATTGCTGCCTTCGTTAATTTCTTTAAGGGTTTTACACATGAATTTGTTCTCTGCAACAATTTCGCCTTGCGCAATATAGTTGATGTACAATTC
>Ga0265327_10001465_pt1 | contig 29582 bp, 24 predicted proteins | sample 41621metaG_FD_202089 | JGI IMG/M metagenome (GOLD analysis project Ga0265327, IMG submission 202089) | Rhizosphere microbial communities from Carex aquatilis grown in University of Washington, Seatle, WA, United States - 4-16-21 metaG | ecosystem: Host-associated > Plants > Roots > Rhizosphere...
GGTCGCCACCAACATGCTGCCGCGCTGGATCGTCACCAAGCCTTACGTTCATTATGCCGAGGATTCCACCTGGGTGCATGGGCTGCAATTTGCCGCGCTCACCGGCGATGCCCGGTTGAAGGAGGCGTTGATCCGGCGCTATGATCGCTTCCTCGAACCTGGCGGGACAAACCTAATCTCCATGAAACAGCACGTGGATCACTCCATCTTTGGCATTGTTCCCCTCGAGCTTTACATCCAGACGAAGGACACAAAGTTCTTGAAACTTGGCAAATTCCTTGCCGACCGGCAATGGGAGACCCCGACCCCGGAAGGCTTGTCGGGCGAAACACGGTTTTGGATTGATGACATGTATATGATCACAATCCTGCAGTTGCAGGCGTATCGCGCAACGGACGACAAGGTTTATCTGGATCGCGCCGCCTTGGAAATGGTCGCTTATCTGAACAAGCTGCAACAACCCAACGGGCTGTTCTATCACGGACCGGATTTCCCGTTTTTCTGGGGACGCGGCAACGGCTGGGTAGCGGCAGGCATGACCGAATTACTCCGTTTTCTTCCGTGCAATCATCCGCAACGGCCCCGCATCCTGGCAGGTTATCTGAAGATGATGTCGGTGTTGCTCAAGTATCAAGATCCCGACGGCATGTGGCATCAGTTGGTTGATGGACCCGATTCTTACAAGGAAACCTCCTGCACAGGCATGTTCACCTACGCCATGATCAACGGGGTGAAACACGGCTGGCTGCCAGCAGCGAACTACGCCGAAGCCGCCCGCAAGGGCTGGCTGGCGCTGACGGATTACATTGATGCCGACGGCAACGTGGATCAGGTTTGCGTAGGCACGGGGCAGACCAACAGCCGGCAGTTTTACCTCGACCGCCCCCGCCGCAAGGGCGATCACCACGGTCAGGCGCCCACTTTGTGGTGCGCCATGGCCCTGCTCCGTTCAGAATAAATTGCCTGGCACAGCGGCGACGCAAAACCGAACCGGAAAACCGGGGCGGAATTTTCAGTCTGTTCGCGGACAGCGGACATGATTTCAGGCACCGCATTGCAACTGAATCCGGCGAAATAATTCCAAACTTATTTTATATGAAGCTGCTAGTTTCAATGATATTTCTGCTGCTGGCAACCTTACCCGGCACGGCGGGTTCCAGCGCAGTCACCAACCAGCCCATCACGGTCGTCAGTTATTATTTCGGCAATTATCATCCCGGCGATCCGCGCAATGCCAAAGCCAAAGGGCCGGGCTGGTCGGAGTGGGAACTGGTGAAGAATGCGAAGCCCCGCTTCCCCGGCCATCAGCAGCCGAACGTCCCGGCATGGGGTTACACGGATGAATCCAAACCGGAAGTCATGGCGCAAAAAATCGCCGCGGCAGCGGATCACGGCATCAGCGCCTTCCTCTTTGACTGGTATTATTACAATAACGGACCGTTTCTCAACCGGCCAATCGACGATGGCTTTTTGCAGGCGACCAACGACGCCCGGCTCAAGTTCGCCTTCATGTGGGCAAACCATGACTGGCTGGACATTCATCCGTATCATCAGGGTGCACCGCGCCAGCTGCTTTATCCAGGCAGCGTTACGCCGGAGATGTTCGGCAAAATCTGCGACCATCTCATCAAGGATTACTTCACACGCGGCAATTACTGGCGGATTGACGGCAAACCTTATTTCTCGTTCTACGATCTGGAAAAACTGCTGGCCAGCTTCGGCTCGGTGGAAGTCACGCGCGCCGCGCTTGACCAGTTTCGCGCCAAGGCCAGGGCGGCCGGTTTGCCCGGATTGCATCTGAACGCCGTGGTATGGGGACGCACCATTTTACCTGCGGAAAAAACCGTGGCGGATCCGGCCAAACTGGTTCACGACCTCGGATTTGATTCCGTCACGTCCTATGTCTGGATTCATCATGTGGCACTGCCGAAACAGCAGACGGACTACAATTTTGTCCGCGACAACTATTTCGACTACTGGACGAAAGCAGCGACCAACTTTGGCGTGCCTTACATTCCCAATGTGACGATGGGGTGGGATTCAAGCCCGCGCGCCGACCAATCGCAGAGGTTTGATAATTCCGGGTATCCCTTCATGAACACCATCAAAGACAACACTCCGGAAAATTTCCGCGCGGCGCTGAAATTGGCAAGGCAACGCCTGCTCAACGAGCCATCGGGATTGCGCATCCTCAACTTGAACTGCTGGAACGAATGGACCGAGGGCAGCTATCTTGAACCGGACACGGTTCATGGCATGGCCTATCTCGACGCGATCAAGGAAATATTCGGCGACGAAGCCAAGCAGCCGGGGCAGGGAAAATAATCTCACACCGCCCGGATGCGCCGGCATCATCATCATTCACCAAGCCACGCTATAAAGGCGTGGTGCGCAACAATCAAAGATGCGGTTGGTGTAACCTATTGAAACAGATTCAGGTCTGTTGTGGAAACATACATGAAAATAATCCTGTCATTTCTTCTGTTCTTTACAGTTGACTGCAGCCTGTCGGCGGCGACCAATAATCCTCCTTCCATTCAGAAACGTGCGATCACGGTTGATTCGCTCGACATCGCACCGGTCTGGGCGGGGCATCCGGTCGGCTTTGCGCTGCTCACGCATGCGCCCCACCAATTCGTCGCTTTTTATGATGAGCACCGGCAGCTGACCGTGGCGCAACGGCGGCTGGACGAGCGCCAATGGAAATTCACCAAGCTGCCGGACACGACGGGCTGGGATTCGCACAACTACATTGCGCTGGTGGCGGACAAAGACGGCTTGCTGCATTTGAGCGCGGACATGCACGCCGTGCCGTTGAAATATTTCCGCACGGGAAAACCGTGGGATGCCGCGTCTTTTGTGAGCCTGAACCGAATGACCGGCGCGAATGAGATGCATTGCACCTATCCCATCTTCCTGCGCGATACCAACGACGACCTGCTTTTCACCTATCGCGATGGCCGGAGCGGCAGCGGGAACCAGCTTTACAATATCTACGACACCAAGACTAAAACCTGGCGGCGTTTTCTAGATATGCCGTTGACCGATGGCGAAGGCCGGAACAACGCTTATTTCCACGGCCCGGTGCGCGGGCCGGACGGCTGGTATCATCTCACTTGGGTCTGGCGCGCTTCCGGCGATGCTGCGACCTGCCATGATTTGAGCTACGCCCGGAGCCGGGATTTGAAACATTGGGAGACGGGTGGTGGTCGAATACTTTCCCTGCCCATTCGCCTCAAGGATGCGGAAATCGTTGACGCGGTACCGCAGCACGGCGGCCTGATAAACGGCAACACGAGCATCGGATTTGATACGTCCAGTCGCGTGACCATCAGCTATCACAAAAACGACGCGGCAGGCAATACGCAGCCGTGGACGGCCCGACTTGAGAACGGAATATGGAAACTTTATCAAACCACCAACTGGCCTTATCACTGGGATTTCGGCGGTGGCGGATCGCTGCCTTTCGGGATCCATCTTGGCCCGGTGCATCTAGAAAGCGACGGACGGCTCACGCAAAATTTCAGCCACACCAAGTTTGGCGGTGGCACCTGGTTGCTGGATCCGCAAACATTGCGGGCGATTGGCACGACTCGCGGCGAACAGCGCACGCCATCCGAACTTGGCAAAGTGCAAGGAACTTTCCCCGGTTTAACAGTCAAATTGACCGAGGATTCCGGCACCAACAGCAAGCCGGACCAGCATTTTGCCCTGCGCTGGGAAACCCTAACCGCGAACCGCGACCGGCCACGCCCGGAGCCGTTGCCGACGCCTTCGATGCTGCGCCTTTACGAGATCAAGACGGTGGCGGGAACCAAGCCTTGAACAACTCAATGGCTGACGCGCAGGGCGCGAAGCCGGACGCAGGACGGGTATTTGACCAAAATCACAGCGCACCACGACGGGCCGTTTCAAAAATTCAATTGAGACGGCCTGTTTTGCTGATAAAATCTTCTGGCTGAAAACTTTCAGCAAAACCAATGGATGAGATAGAAAATCTAGTTTCCGAAGACAGCGGCTCTGCGCCGGCATTGGAACCCATTGCCATGGTGGCGCTAGATGCGGGCCGGATGTTGATGGAAGCCGGTGCCAGCGCAAACAGCGTGGATGAAATCGTGGCCAAATTCGCGCGCGGACTCGGTGCCGACCGGGTGGATTTACGGGTCGGCTATGCATCGCTGGCCATCACCATCGGCATTGGACCCAACGGCATCACCCGGATGCGCGAAGTGGGACACCTTGGCGTGAATCAGCTACTAGACCAAGAACTCTGGCATCTGGCGGCGCGAGTGTCACAACAGAACCTCACTCCGGAGCAGACCCGCGCAGAACTTACCAGGCTAGCGACGAAAACACCGCGCCATTCCGCGTGGGTCATGGCCATTGCGGTGGGGCTGGCGTGCGCGGCATTCGGTCGGCTGCTGAAAGTGGACTGGCTCGGCACCGGGCCGGTTTTTCTGGCGGCGATGATCGGGCAACTGGTCCGGCGCGAACTGCTAACGCGCCATGTGAATGTCTTCATCTGCGCCTCGCTGGTTTCGTTTTTAAGTTCTGTGCTTGGAGGATTGGGCGCGCATTGGGCGGGTAGCGCTACAATCACGACGGCAATGATCGCCTCCATTTTACTACTGGTTCCCGGGGTACCGTCCGTCAATGCACAGAATGACATTCTGGAGGGCCACCCAACGCTGGGTAGCGCCCGGGCGGTGACGGTAGCGGTGATTTTAATTTTTGTGGCGGCGGGCCTCTGGTTCGGACAAGTGCTGCTGGCCAAGTCGTTTGGAATCTGAACCATGGACTTTCCTTTTCTCATCCACCAAACCGTCTGCGGCGCGATTGCCGCGGCGGGTTTCGGCGTGCTGTTCAACATCGGTTTCCGTTCGCTGCCGTGGTGCGCCGCGAGCGGTGCAGTGGCGCTGGCGGTGCGGACTTATTGCCTGGGCATCGGCTGGAACCTGGAGGCGTCGTCATTCGCGGCCGCACTCGTAGTCGGCGCGGCCGTACAGGTGCTGCGGGCGCGCACGGACATCTCACAGAACGCGCTGGACGTGGTCGGCTGCATCCCCATGGTGCCGGGCAGTTTCGCGGCCAAGGCGATTCTCGGCCTGTTTGCGCTTACGGCAACGGACACGGCCGATGCCTCGCAAACGCTTATCACGGCCGTGCAATACACTCTGCGCGTGACCTTCACCATCGGTGCCATCGGCACCGGTCTGGCGATCCCCACGCTGCTGCTGCGCGTGCGGGTGACGCGATGAAAATCACGGCAAAATCCGCAGAGTAAAATTGAATTTTTACCGCACCTTCTGTTAAATTGAATTTATGGGACGTCAATGGTTACATGCCAAACGCCTGGTCGCCGGTCTTAAAAAGGGCCGCACGACCGGCAAGCTCGTTCGCGAAATCTCGGTGGCCGCCAAGATGGGCGGCGCGGATCCAGCGATGAACGCGCGATTGTTCACCGCCGTGGAAAAGGCCAAGAAGGAAAGCGTGACCAAGGACGCCATCCAGCGGGCCATCAACAAGGGCGCTGGCATCGGCGATGAAAAGATGATTATGGAGCACGTCACCTATGAAGGCCGCGCGCCGCACAACGTGCCCGTCATCGTCGAGGTTTTTACCGACAACGTGAACCGCACGGCGCCGGAAATCCGCGTACTCTTCAAGAAGGGCCAGCTTGCCACCAGCGGCAGCAACAAGTTTCTCTTCGACCACGTCGGCCTCGTCGAGGCGCATCACCCCGACGCAGCCATTGACCGCGAAGCCGCCGCCATTGAGGCCGGCGCGAACGAAGTCGAAGCACTGGCGCACGAGCAGAATGACGATATTCCCGCTGAAGCCGTCGGCGCAAAATTCATCTGTGAGCGCACCGCCGTCGCGGAAGTTTCCAAATGGCTTTCCGCAAACGGCTGGACGGTGGTGACGAGCGAACTCGGCTACATTCCGAAGCAATTCCCGGAACTCACCGAGGCGCAGCAGAACGAGGTCGGCGAATTTTTGCAGATATTGGATGAACACGATGACGTACATCGCGTCTGGGCGGCGGTGAAATAGCCGAGATCATTTCCAGAGCCGCGTTCAAGCGAACGCGGTTTTTCTTTTATCGCTTCAAGGTCGGAACTTCCACCTTGCGCACGTCGCTGATGGCATGGTCGGCCGGCAGGTTTTCGCCTAACCAGAGTTTTTGTGAAGTCCATTTCGCAGCTGGTGCGCTCCAAAACTCATCCGCCGGCCGTAAACCGAGCGGCAGAAGTCCGGCAGCGCACAGATACAAACTGCCGGTAGAAATGTAAGTTTCCCCCAGCGCCGGCTGGTGACCACAGAAACCGATTTGCAACCAGCCGTTGGCGTCAAAAGTTCCCGGCGCCTCCATGATTTTCCGGATGACGGCCGTGAGCGCACAGCGGACTTGCGCCGGCTTGGTTTCCGCTGGCAATTCAAGCATCTGGGAAACCTGCGCCAGCGTCTGAAACGCACCGAAGCGATAGGCCATCGACCGACCCACCGAGGGGAAAGTCCCATCCGGCGCAATAAATCGCTCCTGGATTTCCGCAAAACGTTTTGCCCGTTTGAGTTGGACCGCCAAGGCGGGAGCAAAACGCGCGTCATGCTTTTTCAAAACCGCCAGCACGTCCAGCAACATCGGCTGGATGACGAAACTGTTGTAATAATCAAAATGAAAAAAATCGCCGTCGCCATACGCGCCGTCGCCGCAATACCAGCCAAACATCTTGCGCACGCAGTTTTCCAACCGCTCCTCCAGCGTCGGCTCGCCGAATTCCAGCAGGGCGGCTTCGACCATCGCAGCAAACATCACCCAGTTGTTGCCCGCAGGCGTTGGGATTTTGCGGGACGATTTAAACGCTTCAATGATTTGCTTTTTCACCCGCAGCTCCAGCGGCTCCCACAAGACACCGGGCGCACGCAAAATGCCTTGGGCGAGAAATGCCGTATCGACGAGCGGCTGGCCGCCCGTGGTGAAATTCATGAAATCCGGCGATTGCGGATCAGACGCCACGTCCAGCGAAGTTTGCGCAAGCCGGACGAACTCCTGCTGCAGTTTCAATTCTCGGCCCGTCAGGTTTTCCAGCGCCAGCCATGGAGCGATACCGCAAAGCAACCGGCCAAAAGCTTCGAGATGGGTCACGCTTTCACGCTTGATCGCCCTTGGATGCGCCTCCACCGGCATATTTTTCCTCAACTGCCGGCGGGCCAGGTTTTCCAGGACCGGCCGCGCAATTTTTCCCGTGACGGAAACCCAGTAGCGCCGGTCATCGCCGGGGGCGGCGACTTCGTTTTTATTTTCTGCCGCGCGTAAAGGTAAATTGGCAGCACCGAGCACGCCAAGCACGGCGGCAGACTTGATGAAGTCGCGTCTCGATTTCATTCGCCGTTGTTATTACCGTTTTTCTTCTCCCAATTGCGCCGCGCTTTTTCCGGCAGTGTTTTATCAACCACGGCGTAATACGTTTTTTCGCCAAACTGCCGGTTGGCCGCGTGCTCCAGCGCCACCGACGGCGTGACACCAAAGCGGTCATGCGTCTGGATAAAGATCGTCCCGCCTTCTGGACGCATGAAGCAGAGATATAACGGGCATTTACCAGAATGCGCGGCGACGAGTTCCGCTACCTTTAACAGGTCTTCCGGCTGCAAATGCGCCATCGGCAGGCGCAGGTGGACCTGCTTAGTATATTTTTTCGGCGCGTCTTCCAGCGGTATGATTTCCTGCGGGAAAATCTTTGGTTTGTCCTCGCCGGTGGTGACTTCGCCGATGACGAGCAATGCCTTATTCGGCTCCAGCAGCGGGCGAAATTTGTCGTAGTCGTTCATCACGAGCAACTGCACCGAGCCGTCCAAATCCTCCAGCGTCACCATTGAATACGGCTTGCCGGATTTTTTGGAAACGCCGTGGCTCACGACGGAAATCATGCCACCGATACGGGTAAGGCTGCGGTTGGCCACCGTGGCGAGCTGCGCGGTGTTGTGCAGGGAGAACCGCTGCAACAGTGGTGCCAGCGGCGTTAGCGGATGTCCGCTCACGTAGAAACCCAGCAGTTCTTTTTCGTGGGCGAGCAGTTCATGCTGCGGCCATTCCGGCAGGTTGCTTTCACGTTCCGGCATCGGCGGCGCTTTATCCTCAATGGCGCCGAAGAGCGAGCTCTGACCTTTCTGCTTGTCAGACAAGATACTGGCCGCCCGCGCCAGCGTGCGTTCGATCTGCGCCGTCAAGGTTGCCCGCGTTTGGCTGAAGCAATCACACGCGCCGGTTTTGACGAGTGCCTCCAAAGTCTTTTTACCGAGGGAGCGTCCGTCCACCCGCTCGCATAGTTCGGAAAGCGTGTTGAATTTTCCGCTTTCACTCCGCGCTTTCAATATGGTTTCCACCGCGCCTTCGCCAACCCCCTTGATCGCGGCCATGCCAAATCGAATCGCCTTACCCTCACGCGCAGGAGCAAAATAAACGCCACTTTCATTCACATCCGGACCGAGCACCTCGATGCCCACCTCGCGCGCCTCGGCGATGTATTCGCTGAGTTTTTCCGTCGCGGCCATGTCGTTGGTCATCATGGCGCAGTAAAATTCCACCGGGTAATTCGCCTTCAGATACGCGGTCTGATACGCAACGATGGCATACGCAGCGGCGTGCGACTTATTGAAACCGTAGCCGGCGAACTTTTCCAGCAAGTCAAAGATCTGATTTGCCTTGGTCTTGGGGATATTGTTTTTCTCGTGGCAACCTTTGACGAACGTCTCGCGCTGCTGCTGCATTTCCTCGACCTTCTTCTTGCCCATCGCGCGCCGCAGCAAATCCGCACCGCCGAGCGTATAGCCGGCCAGCAACTGCGTGGCTTGCATCACCTGCTCCTGATAGATCAGGATGCCATAAGTCTCCTGGGAAATTTGTTCGAGCAGCGGATGTTCGTATTTGATTTCGATTTCGCCGTGACGGCGTTTGATAAAATCACCAATCAGCTCCATTGGCCCGGGCCGATACAGCGCCACGAGCGCCGTGATGTGCTCAATGGAACTGATCTGAAACTTTTTGCACAGGTCGCGCATGCCGCTGGATTCCAACTGAAACACGCCGAGCGTTTCTGCGCGGTTCAACAGCGCGTAAGTTTTTTGGTCATCCAACGGCAGGTGATCAATGTCAATGCTGACCCCCTGCGTGCGTTTAACCATCTCGCAGGTGTTACGGATGACCGTCAACGTCTTCAGTCCGAGAAAATCCATCTTCAGCAGGCCAAGATCGCCGACCGGCCCCATTGCGTATTGGGTAACCAGCGTGCCGCTTTCGTCCAGCTTAAGGGGCAGCAGATTGACGAGCGGTTCCGGCCCGATAACGACGCCCGCCGCATGCACGCTGGCGTTGCGCGTCAAATCTTCCAGAATGAACGCCGTGTCAATCAATTCGCGCGTAACTTCTTCCGTGTCGTAAGCCTCCTTGAGCTCAGGCACCTGTTTGAGCGCCTTGGTCAAATCCATTTTCAACTCGGCAGGAATCAGTTTCGCCAGCCGGTCGCCGTCGCCATAAGGCAAGCCCATCACACGGCCGACGTCACGAACGACCGATTTTGCCCCCATCGTGCCGAAGGTGATGATCTGCGCCACCGCATCGCGTCCGTATTTTTCACGAACATATTCAATGACATCCGCACGACGATCGTCGGCGAAGTCGATGTCGATATCCGGCGGATTGACGCGCTCGGGATTCAGGAAGCGCTCGAATAGCAGGCCGTAGCGGATTGGATCCACGTTCGCGATCTCGAGCAGATAGGTGACAATGGAGCCGGCGGCGCTTCCGCGCGCCACGCAGGAGATTCCATTTTCACGTCCATGCCGAATGAAGTCGGCGCAAATGAGGAAGTAAGAGATGAAGCCGGTCTTCTCGATGACACCAATCTCCAGCTGCAACCGGTCAATGACCACCTTAATGGCGGCAGCGACGGCTGGATCTTCCAACCAGTTAGCTTCCGGCCCCCTGCGGATGGCTGCTGGCTCCTGATAGGTCGGCAACCGTTTGGGGCTATCAATGCCGGTGACGACAAACTCCTTGCCCTCCGCCTTGGCGTGAATGGTATAGCGACGAAACAAACCTTCCGCGAGCTGCTGGCGCAAATAACCTTCGCGCGTGAAATGTTCCGGCGGGTTGAAGACGGGATATTTATTACCGCCAAACTTAATCTCCAGATTACATTTCTCCGCGACTTCCAGCGTGTTTTTGACCGCGTCGGGCACCTCAGCAAACCGTGCCTGCATCTCCGCTGCGCTGCGCAGGTAAAACTGTTCCGGCACATAGCCCGCGCTCATACGCTTGGGGTCGCTCAACATGGACTGCGTGCCGATGCAGACGAGGCAGTCATGCGCGTGCGAGTGGCCTTTTTCGATATAATGCACGTCATTCGTCGCGACGCATTTCAAACCGAACTCTTTAGCGAAGATGAGCAACTGTTGGTTGACTTTGGCCTGTTCGGGAAGGCCGTGATTTTGCAGTTCGAGGAAAAAATTTTCCGCCCCGAGCGTCTGCTTGAACCAATCCACCGCATCGCGAGCCTTGGCGATTTGATCTTTCATGATCAAATCAGGGATTTCACTCGCAAGACAGCCGGACATTGCAATCAAACCCGTGCTGTACTGCGCGAGAATTGCTTTGTCAATGCGTGGCTTGTAATAGTAGCCATCGAGGTGAGCGGTCGTCGTAAGCTTAATGAGATTTTTGTAGCCGATCTCATCCTTGGCCAGCAGACCGAGATGATGATACTTGTCGCCCTCGACTTTTTTGCGTTCCAGCCGCGAGGCGGGCGCGACATACATTTCGCAGCCGATGATGGGCTTGATGCCTTTGGCGCGGGCGGCCTGATAAAATTCAATCACCCCGTGCATCGCACCGTGGTCGGTGATGGCCAGCGCAGGAAACTTCAACTCATGCGCCCGGTCCATGAGTTTGTCCAAACGGCATGCGCCATCGAGCAATGAATACTCGGTGTGCAGATGCAAGTGGACAAAGTCAGCGTGCGACATGGGGACAATTTAACTTCCAGCCGCCAAGACACCAAGCTGCAAAGTTTCCCAAAAAGTCCTTTATTACCGATCGGCGATGAGGTCGTGGAATCTCAAGATGTCGCCGATTCGCCATCGAACTTGGCTTTCTTGATCTTAGCGCATATCCATCAAATATGTAGCGATGGGATGGTTATCCTGATGGCAGCGGCCTTTTTGGCTTTTGGCTTCGTTTCCGCTCAGTTACAGGGGTTCCAAACCTGCGCCTTCCCGAAAGCCTCGCCATAAACCAAAAATCTTCGCCGCCCATCGCTACATCTTTTCTGTCAATGCTCTAAAGGCCGGCAGCCGCATAACTTACGGTGCAACGCCAACTTTGATGCGATAGAACTGGGTCGTTTCCGGCGGTGAATTCGTTTGGCTTAACTCGAGCAAACCCGCGTTGCCGACGATGTCAATCTGGCCGGATACCGATGTCCACGAACCCGTGTTCAGATTCGTCCGGATTTCTAGGGTATAGAGACGGTTGAGCGCCGATGGGAAGGAAAGAACGCAGTGGGTGCCGGCGGTGATGGACGTAATATGAAAATAGTCGGTTTTGTCCTGCGGGTCGGTGCCGGCAATATATTCATTCAAGTTGGTGACGCCGTCGTTATCGGAGTCCAGGGTTGCGTCGGACGGATCGTTCGGGTTGAGGTTGTGCCAGAGCTCCCACCAGTCGGGCATGCCGTCCCCATCGGAGTCGTTGAGACCGAGCGCCGCCAGCGCATCCACGCGGCCCCAGCCGTAGGTGTTATTGGGAATTTCGGTGCCGGCAACACTTCCGCACGACTCGGAGTTGGTGCGGGGCACGGCGGTATGTTCAATGATGCGCTCGATGCCATCCACCTGGCCTTTGAGTTCCGGGTGCGCTGAAATCAACAAGGCCACCACACCGACGACGTGGGGTCCCGCCATGCTCGTGCCGCTCCAGCCCCCGGCATAGCCATTGCCAGGCACGCTGGAGCGAATGTTGACCCCGGGCGCAGAGACGTCGGGTTTGAGCCGGTTGCTGCCATCCACCGTGACCGGGCCGCGGCTGCTGAAGCCGGCGATGTTGTCGCTGCTGTCCGTGGCCCCGACGGTGAAGACGGCATCATAAATGGCGCTTGGCGCGTCAATGGAACTGCATCCGGGGCCGCTGTTACCAGCGGAGCAAACAACCACGATGCCGGCGGTGCGAAGATTTTCGACGACGGTTTGCAAAACGAGCGGATCAGCACAGCCTTCGGCGGGCGGACAATACCAGGAATTGTTAATTACATCGGGGGCTTTGGATGGGTCAGCATTTTGTCCATTGAGATCCGTCGGCGCGAGAAACCATTGAAAACACTCCGCATAGGTGGCGGGAGTTCCCCAATTGCGTTCCATGTTGCGGCAGCCGATCCATTTGGCTCCGGGTGCCATGCCAATCTGATTGCCCGCGCCGTCGTCGCCAACCATGGTGCCCATCGTGTGCGTGCCGTGGGACAGGTCATCGCACGGCGCCGTCAGGTCGTAGCCGCAGGGATTGTCGCCGATATTGTGGAAATTGGGGCCATGAATGGCGTCATGCCAGTTGTAATTATGATTGGCGTTGGTGCCATCCCAACCGCGATAGTGATTTATCAAAGCGGGATGATCCCATTGGTAGCCGGTGTCCTGGCCGGCCACCACCACACCCTGACCGGTATAACCCAGCGCCCACACTGCAGGCGCATGGACTTGGGAAATGTTCCATTCCACCGAATTCGCCGCGTTGACCAATCTGGCTGCAGGCAGAAGATCAGGGGCGCCGACGGCGGAATTCGCAATAATACGGGCGGTATCTGCCCGTTGAGCCAATGATTGAATGGCCGATAAATCGCCGCGCACGCGAATCATGTTGGCCACCCAGAACGGAGAATATTCTAGCTTTTGTTCCTGAAGTGTTTTCCAAAGCGGCGGCTGGGTGTGTTGCGCCACTTTCGTCAGGCGCTCGTAAACATACCGGCCTTTGGCCGCCTTGGTTTTCAGCGCGGCGACACCGCTTAAGTCCGCCTGCTCGGACAGGATGACGAGGAATTCGTTGGTGGCCAGCGCACTTTGCAACAGGCGCGGCTCCACTTTATTCTGCCAGATTTCCGAAACACCGTCACGCGTGATGGTAACGAGCAAGGTCAGGCAAAGGCTCTTCGCGACCCATTGCATAAGGTCAGTGTGACGGTGGCGAGCGGGAGACTTTATGCCGGCCTACCCCTGATCGGTAACCGTGTCATGGAATTTGAGGATGTCACCTTTTTCGCCCTTCAGCTCGGCTTCCTTGAACTTGATGGCGGTGCGCGGGTGCTGGTTCAACATGCCGGTAAGCAGATAGGGCAGGTCGTAGCCCCAGAGTAGTTTCGCGCGCATTGGCTCAATGTGGTTGGCCACGCAATCGAGCACCGGGCGCAGTTCGTATTTCGGATTGTGCAGGAAGGCGAGCAGCACCTCCATCGGGCAGTTGCCCGCGCCGCGGCCGAGGCCGGCCATGGTGGCGTCGAGGTAGTTCGCGCCCTCGATGATGCCTTCGATGGTGTTGGCAAAGGCGAGCTGCATATTGTTGTGCATATGCATGCCCACTTCCTTGCCGGACGACTTGCAGTAGCCGAGATATTTTTTAACCAAGGCGCGAATCTGTTCGCTGTAAAACGCACCGAAGCTGTCCACGACGTAAATGGCCTTCGCCTCGGACTGGGCCATCATCTCCAAGCCTTCCGTCAGTTCCCCATCGGGAATGGTGGAGGCGGCCATAAGGTTGAGGGTGGTTTCGTAGCCCTTGTCGTGCGCGTCCTTGACCATTTCGAGCGCCGTGGGAATCTGATGGATGTAGGTCGCCACGCGGATCATGTCGAGGACGGAATCTTTCTTCGGCAGAATGTCCGCATGATAATCGCAGCGTTCGGCATCGGCCATGACGCAGAGTTTCAGGCCGGTTTTATTGTCGCCGACGATGCGGCGGATGGATTCCTCGGTGCAATATTTCCAATCGCCATGTTCGCCAACCTTGATGCCTTTGCGCGATGATTTGTAGCCGATTTCCATGTAATCCACGCCCGCGGCGACACAGGTGTCATAAACCACTTTGACAATCTTGTCTTCGAAATGGTGGTTGTTCATCAAGCCGCCGTCGCGGATCGTGCAGTCCACAACCTTGATTTCCGGGCGGTAGGAGAGCCAGCGGCTGGCGGCGGTGTCTTTGTTGGATTCGGCGGCTTTCATAATTTTCAATGGCTGCAATTTATCTTGGTAAATTGGCATTATCACTAAAAGCGGTGGAAATTGAACAGAACAAAATCAGCCAATTTTTCGACGCTTTTTGTGGCCGAACAACTTTATCCTAGCCAATATTGGTTTTTTTCAGCCCGGCTATAACCTGTTCGGCAATGATCGTATTCAGACAAAAATCCGTGGTCTGGCACCGGCTTTGCCCTGGTCCGCACGGACACTGCGTCGCCTTTAAGAAACGATGTTTTTCCCCGACCGGCGCAAAGCGTTCCGGATAGCTGGGGCCAAATAAAGAAAGGGTTGGCACCCCTAATCCGGCCGCAAAGTGCAGCGGGCCGGTATCGCCCGAAATAAAAACCTGGGCTCGCTTTAAGACCGCAAGAAACATCGCCAGATTGGGCAATGGCGGCAGTACCGGTGCGTCGGGAACAAGTTGGATCATTTCCTCCGTCAGCGCCTGCTCTCGAGCGCCAGCGGCCGTAGTGAATACAACCGACAAACCGGCGTTGTTCGCCAGCTGATAAAACTCCGCCCATCGTCTGACCGGCCACTGGCGGTTGGGCTGGCTGGCGGCCATATGGCAAAGCACGACCGGCTTCGGGAGCAGTTGAGCCGCCGCTGGGTCCAGCGCCGGATCGGCATGGATTTCCAACTCCAGCGAAGCTGGCGGCGGCAACTGCCAGCCGGACAACAATCCGGCCAGCCGAGCGGCCTCATATTGCAATCGGTTGGTTGGCGCCACACGGTTGGTGTAGCAAAATTTGCGGCCCAAAAATCCGCCACGCTCAGCCCAGCCCAGCCGGTGCGGGGCGCCAATGAGCAGACTCAAAATTGCCCCGCGGTCATTGCTGGCAAAATCCACGGACCGATCAAAACGCTCCCGGCGCAAGGCGCGGATCAGCGGCCAGGTAACGCGCAAACTGGCGCTGCCGCGCCGCCGCGGCATGGCCCAAATCCGCGTCAACCACGGGAGGTGCTGAAAAAGCGGCGCAACTTCTGCCGAGACGAGCAGATGGATTTCACTTTGCGGGTAGTGTTCACGCAGAGCGCGGAGCGCCGGCGTCATCAGCACGGCATCGCCGAAGTATTTGAACTGCAGCGCGAGGATTTTGGGGGGCTGGACGTTCACACCGTGGACTCATTGCCTTCCGCCATCGTGGTCATGGTTTAAAATTAAAGGCGGGGACCGATTTAGTCCAGCCGCATGAGCGGCATCAGCTCACCTTGCCGGAAAACAATTTCAAGCCCACCGTGCCCGCAACAATCATCACCAGGCAAAAGATGCGCGCCACCTCACGAGGCTCGCCAAGCACCAGCATGCCAAACACGGCCGTGCCGGCGGCGCCGATACCCGTCCACACCGCATAGGCGGTGCCCATGGGGATGGTTTTGAGCGCCAGCGATAGCAGCCCGAAACTCACGGTCATGGTGGCGAAGGTTGCCACGGTCGGCCAGAGCCGCGTGAAGCCGTACGTGTATTTCATGCCGATGGCCCAGCCGATTTCCAGCAAACCGGCAGTTATGAGTAAAAACCAAGCCATATTATTTCAAGCGGATTTCCGCGCTCTGGCCATGCGCATCAAGGCCTTCTATTTCAGCAAATTTTTTCACACCTTTCAGCGCTTTCTTGAGCGAAGCCCGGTTGTATTCCACCACGCTCGTGCGGCGCTGGAATTGATCCACCGTCAATCCGGCAAAGGACGCGCCCGCACCGTCGGTCGGCAAAACGTGGCTCGGCCCGGCGATGTAATCACCCAGCACCGTCGGCGACCAGTTGCCCAGAAAAATCGCGCCCGCCGTGATGATGCCGCCGCTGACCTTGCGCGCGTCGCGCGTGATGACTTCGCAATGCTCCGGCGCAATCTGGTTTGCCAGCGCCACGGCCTCGGTGAGGCCGGCCACCTGAATCAACCAAACATTCCGCTCCAAAACGCGCCGGATTAAATCCCGGCGGGAACACCTGGGAAGCTGCCGGGCAATTTCCTTTTCGACCGCCTTGAGAACTTTCGCCGAAGTCGTCACGAGCCAGACGCGTTCGTGGCCGGAGCCGTGCTCAGCCTGGGCCAGCATGTCCGAGGCGACAAACTTTGGCTTGGCCGTGTCGTCCGCCAGCACGAGCAAATCGCTCGGCCCGGCGAGCAGGTCAATGGCCACGCGTCCGACCAGCAGCCGCTTGGCCATGCTGACGTAGGCGTTGCCGGGGCCGAAAATTTTCTGCACGCGACGAATCGTCTTGGTGCCGTAAGCCATCGCCGCCACCGCCTGCGCGCCGCCGATCTTGTAAATTTCCGTCGCGCCGGCCGCCCGCGCGGCAAAAAGAATCGCAGCATTAATGGCGCCATCTTTGCCACACGGCGTGGTCACAACGATTTCCTTGCAGCCCGCGACTTTGGCGAGCGTGATGGTCATCAGCGCCGTCGAGACGAGCGGCGCGGTGCCGCCGGGTATGTAAACACCGACCCGCATGAAAGGATCGAATTTTTCGCCGACGCTGGCACCGTGGGAATTCTTTGCCTGCCAGCCTTTACGCAAAGATTTCCTCGCAAAGCCGGCGATGTTCGCCCCGGCTTCAGCCACCGCCGCGCGCAGTGATTCATCGGCAGCAAGCGAGGCATTGAAAAATTCCGCCTGGGTCACGGCGAGTTGCTCGGCGGTTACCCTGGCGCCATCAAATTTTTCCGTAAATTCCAGCACGGCATCATCACCGCGCACGAAGACCTCGTGCAGAATCGCTTTGGTGCGCTGCTCGATTTCGGCGTCAAATAAACTGGTGTCCGCAGAAAGCGCGCGCAGCTTCGCGGCGTAATTCTTGTCGGTGTGGCGAACGGTTTTCATACTGACAGCCTAGCAAAATCGGCGGCAGAAGGAAGAATTTTAGGCTGGTGCAACGCCGTCCGCCCGCCAGACTTTCGGAAATTTATGAACAGCGTTCCCCCAGACTTCCAGCCGTGTGAAATTTTGGGCGTGAAATATTTCCACAAACAGACGCCGGACGGCGGCGATTTGTATTTCACGGAATTCGGCCTGCCGTTCGCGCGGCAACTGCTGCCGGAAAACTGGCGCGACCCCGAATGGTTCGTCGCGCACCGGCAGAAGCTGCGCGGGACGAGCACGATTTACCGCACGCTCACCAAGCCGGTGGACGGCGAGAGCCTCGAAATCGTGGTGCGCTACAACCGCGTCGGCGAGGAGCTGCCGGTGGACACGCTGACGCTGGAAAAATTCATCAACGCGGATTTTAACAGCCCGTTCGAGGAAATCGCTGTGCTGATGGAACTGCGCGCGTCTAGGCGTGGCACGGATCGCCGCCGGATGCCCACCAAAAAGCCGCTGGCGATTTTTGAGCCGCCGGATCTGCTACAGCTCTGGCAGAGCGGCCGGCTGGAATCCAAAATCGCGCAAAAGCTCGCGCGTTATCCGCAGGCGATGCTCGATATCCGACGGCAGTATATTTTGATTTACGGCTGGATTAAAGGTTACGACGCGCAACAGGTCGCCGACCTGTGGCAAATGGAAGGTGAATCCCGCCTAGAATTTCTCATGAAAACCACCGATTTTGTTACCGATGAAATGGCCGAGATGGGCTTCCGCGTGCTGGACATGAAGCCAGCGCACGTCATCTTGCGGTTCAATCAGGACGGCACGTTGAAACGGCGGCAGGACGGCAAGCTGCTTTACGCGCTGGTGGATTACGAGCTGCTCGAAATAATTCCGCCGAAGGAACTCATCAGTTGAGGCTGGTGCCGCCGGCGCGTCGGCGGGATAAACTTTTCTTCGGTTTCCATCTGTGTTTATCTGTGCCCATCTGTGGCTATTAAAAACCCCATCATCGTGGCGCTCGACGTGCCGTCGGCGGAACAGGCGTTGAAACTCGCGGAACAAGTCGCGCCCGCCGTCGGGGCGTTCAAGATTGGCAAGGAACTGTTTGTTTCCGCCGGGCCGGACATCGTGAAGCGTGTCCGCGCAACCGGCGCGAGCGTGTTTCTGGATCTGAAATTTCACGACATCCCCAACACCGTCGCCAAGGCTGTCGCCGCCGCCACCCGGCTGGACGTGCAGATGCTGACCATCCACACCAGCGGCGGCGGTGAGATGATGCGCGTGGCGGAAAAATCCGCACAGGACACGGCCAATGCGCTCGGCCGACCCGCGCCGCTCGTGCTTGGTGTCACCGTGCTGACCAGCTCGGATGCAAACACGCTGGCGGAAATCGGCTGTCAGACGAATGTCGGCCATCAAGTCGAACGACTGGCGACGCTGGCGGTAAAATCCGGCTTGCGCGGTCTGGTCTGCTCGCCGCTGGAAATCGCGGATTTGCGCCAGATTCTTCCGCCAGAGATTCAGCTTGTCACCCCCGGCATCCGCACCGGCGCGGAAAAGGCCGACGACCAGAAACGCACGCTGTCGCCCCGCGAGGCGATTCAGGCCGGCGCCAGCTGGCTGGTGATTGGCCGGCCGATTTACGCGGCGGAAAATCCACGCCTGGCGGCGGAGAAGATTTTGGAATCCATTTTTTAGCCACAGACAGGCACCAATGAAACACCGATTGCAATTATGAACATAAAAGCCATTACCGTCGTTGCCACGTTTCAGGCCAAACCCGGCAAAGAAGCTGAATTGCGAGCCGCATTGATTGGATTGGTCGCGCCCACGCGCAAAGAAGCCGGCTGCCTCAATTACGATTTGCACATTTTGCCCGAAGATCCGGCGAAGTTTCTCTTCCACGAAAACTGGACGAGCAAGGCTCATCTCGACACCCACTTGCAATCCGCACACATCAAAGCCTTGTTGCCGCGCGTGCCGGAATTGGCTGTGGGCAGCCCGGACATCAAAATTTGGGAGCAAATCGCCTAGCGGGAAATAGTTTCCACGACCAACGGCCTTGGGGCTGGACGTTTGGCTGAAACTTCAAAAGCCGCTTTCAAGCGTGTAACGGTTGATTTCGCCTGCGCAGAATTCGCCGCGTGCAGGCGACAGAGCAGACCGGATTTTTCCACACGCTCGCCGGGCTTGGCGATCCGGTCAACGCCCACGTCATAATTGATGGCCGACTCCTTTGTGAGCCGCCCGCCGCCGAGGTCGCGGATGACCTCGCCGATAAGGCGGGCATCGCACTTGGAAACATAACCTGATTTGTCTGCCTTCACTTCAGCCACAACTTTGGCCGTTGAATCCAGCGCCAGCTTGCGGTTGAAAGCCTTCAAGTCCGCACCCTGGGCAATAATCATCTCGTCCCACTTCCGTCGCGGCGCACCGGAGTTCAAGCAATTTTCCGCCAGCCTGCGCGCGGCCACGATCGACTTGGATTTGTGCGTCTGAATCAGCAAATGCGCGGCGGAATCAACGACGAGCAAACGTAAATCGGATGTTTCCGCTTTCCGCTTTCCGCTTTCCGCTTGTTCAAGGCATTCCATACTTTCCTTCACTTCCAGCCAGTTGCCGGCAGAGTGGCCGAGCGGCGTGTTCATGTCGGTGAGGATGGCGCGCGTGTCGGTGCCGCAATCGTTCCCGAGCGCGACCATCGCCTGCGCCAGCTTGCGCGCGTCAGCCGGGGTTTGCATAAACGCGGCGCCGCCGAATTTCACATCGAGAATCAGCGCATCCAGGCTTTCGGCTAATTTCTTGGACAAAATGGACGCGGTGATGAGCGGGATGCTGGGCACGGTGCCGCTGGCATCGCGCAGGGCGTAAATTTTTTTGTCGGCGGGAACCATTTTATCCGTCTGGCCGCAAATGACGCAGCCGACTTGCTGGACTTGCTTGATGATTTGCGCGGCCGGCAGAAACGTTTTGAAACCAGGAATGGAATCGAGCTTGTCGAGCGTGCCGCCGGTGAAGCCGAGGCCGCGACCGGAAATCATCGGCACGCGAAAGCCGAGACACGCCAGCAGCGGCGCGAGCGGCAGCGATACCTTGTCGCCGATGCCGCCGGTAGAATGTTTGTCCACTAACGGGCGCGGGTCTTTCGGAAATTTCAGCACATCGCCGGAATCGCGCATGGCCAACGTGAGCGCGGTGGTTTCGGCGGTGTTCAGGCCGCGAAAATAAATGGCCATGAGCATCGCGGCCATCTGGTAGTCGGGAATTTTTCCGGCGGTGAATTCGCGGATGAATTCTTGAATCTGCTCCGGCGAGAGAATATTCCCTTCGCGCTTGGATTCGATTAACCCTAAAAAGTTCACGGTTTGCGGTTCAAGGTTCAGGGTTAGTTTTATTCGCGCCGCTCTTGAACTTTTGTCCGCGCAGTTCGGATTTTTGGAGGTATTTAATGAAGCCACCAAGTAAAAGAGCAATGCTATGCGTTTGGCGATAAAGTTCGTCAAATTCCGACTGGGTCAGATAGCCCGCATCCAAAGCTGTGTAAAGTTGCGATTTAACCTCGGAGGCGGAACCTTTCGCGATGGCAAGAAACTGAATAAATTCACGGTTGCCGCCACGCTCAAAACCTTCCGCGATGTTTGAGGTGATGGAAATCGCGGCCCGCTTCATCTGATCCTGCAACGTGAAATCGCGGGTAAACTGTCCTTTGGCCGTGAGGCGATAAATCTGGCGCGTCAGGTCACGACCTTTTTGCCAGGCATCAATTTCTTCAAATTTTTGAATACTGGCCATTTTTTAAGTTCAAGGGTTCCGGTTCTGGATTTAGGGTTGCGTTTTCCAAACTCTGAACCGTGAACTCTAAACCGTGAACCGTTAGATAAATTTCTTCGCCGCAATGGTCGAATTGTGGCCACCGAAGCCGAACGAATTGTTCACGATAGCATTCACCGGCATCTGGCGCGCGGTGTTCGCCACATAATCAAGATCACATTCGGGGTCGGGATTTTGCAGATTGATGGTTGGCGGGACGATGCCGTGCTTGATGGCCAGGGCGCAGGCGGTCATTTCCACCGCGCCGGCCGCGCCCAGCATGTGGCCGGTCGCGCCTTTGGTGGAACTGACGACGAGCTTGCGCGCGTGGTCGCCAAAAACCGTTTTTACCGCCTGCGTTTCGCAGACGTCACCCTGCGGCGTGGAGGTGCCGTGGGCGTTGATGTAGGAAATATCGGTCAGATTCAGGCCGCCGGAACGCAAGGCCATTTTCATGCAGCGCGCCGCGCCTTCACCGCCGGGTGACGGCGAGGTGAGGTGATGCGCGTCGGCCGTGTTGCCATAGCCGGCAATTTCGCAATAAATCTGCGCGCCGCGTTTCCTGGCATGCTCCAATTCTTCAAGGACGAGCACGCCGGCGCCTTCGCCCATGACGAAGCCGTCGCGGTCCTTGTCGAACGGGCGGGAGGCCGTTTTGGGATCGTCGTTGCGCGTGCTCATGGCGCGCATGGCGCAAAAGCCGCCGATGCCGATGGGCACAATCGTCGCCTCGGCTCCGCCGGCCAGCATGACTTGCGCATCGCCCATTTTGATGGTGCGCCAGGCCTCGCCGATGGCGTGATTCGCCGTGGCGCACGCGGAACAGGTGGCAAAGTTCGGCCCGCGCAAATTGAAATACATCGAGACGAGGCCGGAGGCCATGTTGGAAATCAACATCGGAATCATGAACGGCGAGAGCCGGCCGGGGCCGCGTTCGAACAGGATTTTTAACTGCTCGCTGGTCGTCTGCAATCCGCCGATGCCGGACCCGAGGAACACGCCGATTTCATCGAGGTTTTCCTTGTCGAGTTCGAGGCCGGAATCTTTGAGGGCGCTCCACGCGGCATAGACGCCGAATTGCGAGTAGCGGTCCGTGCGCCGGATTTCCTTGGGCGAAGAAAATGCGGGCGCCGGATCAAAGTTCTTTACCTCGCCCGCGATTTGCGTGGCAAACGCCGACGCGTCGAAGGCGGTGATCTTATCAATGCCGCACTGGCCGGCGATCAGGTTTTGCCAGAACGTGTTCAGGTCGTGGCCGAGCGGCGTGACGACGCCCAAGCCGGTAATGACCACGCGACGGTCAGAATAGTTGCTTGCCATAGGAAAATGAAACGGGGCAGTTCAGGCTGTGTCCAGCCAAAACTGCCCCGTGGTGTAATAATTGTTTATTTGGCGTTTTCTTCGACGTATTTCAGAACGTCGCCGACGCTCTGGAGTTTTTCCGCCTGATCGTCCGGCACTTCGATGCCGAATTCCTCTTCCAGCGCCATGACCAGCTCGACGGTGTCGAGTGAATCGGCGCCGAGGTCTTCGATAAACTTGGCGGACGGAACGACTTGATCCGGCTTCACACCGAGTTGTTCGACGATGATATCTTTTACGCGTTGTTCGATAGGTTTGTCTGACATAATTTGACTGTTTATCTAGCTTGCAACCGCCGTCGGCGTCAAGCCTCGATTTGAATTTTATTTTGCTTCGAAAAAACTTTGCTGTTGCCGCCGCGCCAGCCAGCTATGGCGAAAAGTTTAGCCATTTACACTTCAACGGTTTTTTACATCACCATCCCACCGTCCACCGTCAGCACTTGACCGGTAACGTAACGCGCCGCCGGGCTGCCGAGGTAAAGCGCCGCGCTCGCGATGTCGTCCGCCTCGCCGAAGCTGCCGAGCGGAATCTGCTTGAGCAAAGCCGCCTTCATTTCCTCTTTCAGCTCCGAAGTCATGTCCGTCTGGATGAAGCCTGGCGCAATGGCGTTCACCGTGATGCCGCGCCCCGCGAGTTCCTTGGCGCATGACTGCGTAAAGCCGATCAAGCCCGCCTTGCTCGCCGCGTAATTGCACTGGCCCGCGTTGCCGATGAGGCCGATAACCGATGAAATATTGATAATCTTGCCGCTGCGCGCCTTGATCATTGCGCGGCTGAACGCCTTGGTGACCAGAAAAGCACCCTTGAGGTTCGTGTTCAAAACGGTGTCCCAATCCGCATCGCTCATGCGCATCAGCAAACCATCGCGCGTCACGCCGGCGTTGTTAACAAGAATGTCCACCTTGCTGGCTTCGGCGAGGATTTTCTCGGCGGCGGCGTTGACAGCGACGGCATCGGACACGTCCACGGCATGCGCCCATGCCTGGCGGCCGTGCGCGCGGATTTCCGCCGCGACCTTCTCGGAATTTTCCTGCGTGCGGGAGACGACGACGACATCCGCGCCTTCCTGGGCGAATTTCAAGGCGATCGCGCGACCGATTCCGCGCCCCGCGCCGGTAACAACGGCGATTTGATTGGCAAGTTGGCTCATATTTGAAAAAATATTGGACGAAATTCATCGGTTTAGACAGAGTTTTTTCAGCAAAAAATCATTTCGCCGGTTTTAAATTTGAGTGGCTTTTACTTCCGGTTTGTCAATCATGAACCATGAGCTTCACATCGCTCCGGGAAGTCTAATGAATGGTGATGGACAATCGCAGGCATCTGCCGGTTTTTGGGAACGCACGGACTGGACGAGCTTTGGAATTACCACGCTGCTGGCGCTGACGGTTTATATTTTTACTTTGTCGCCGGAAATTGGTCTGGAAAACGACGGACACTTTGCTACGGCTTCAATGCATCTTGGTGTGCCTGGTCCTCCCGGTTTCCCGATTTGGGTGGTTTACAGTTGGCTGTTCACGAAATTACCGTTTTTAAACATCGCGTGGCGAATTGGATTATCTTCGGCGGTTGCTGGCGCGTTGACTTGCGGCTTGATTGCATTGATGGTTTCACGCGGCGGTGCGTTGCTGATGGAAACTATTTCCAACGTTAAGCGACTGCCATCGCGTCAGGAAAATTGGCTGCGGATCATCTGCGGCTATGTTGCCGGCTTGGCATTTGGATTGGATAGGTGCGTCTGGCGCTATGCTGTCACCGTCGATCCGCGTCCGCTGGGATTATTATTGTTTGCGCTGACGCTTTGCTTTTTGATGCGCTGGTTTTTTAAGCCGTGCTCGAAGCGTTATCTTTACGTTGCCTGGCTATGTTACGGAATGACCCTTTGCAACAATCAGTCTTTGGTTACAACCTTTGTTGGCCTGTTGTTTTTGGTGGCGCTGGGCGAAGGCAAATCGGGGCGGGATTTGCTCTGGAGCATAAGCCTCATCTGCTGGGCTTCTTTCCTGGCACATGCGGTCGGGGGCTGGTTTTCCATATGGGACAGCCCTTTTTCCCAACACGTTTTTGTGTGGTTGACCACAGCCATGACATTGACGGCAGTCGGGCTGACTTTCCAAACCCGTGGATTTTTTGGAGAAGGGAAAACGGTGCTCATTTGCCTGATTCTATTTTTTGCCGGGCTCGGCTTTTATTTGCTTGAACCGGTTTTTTCGATGGCTGTTCCACCGATGAATTGGGGTTATCCACGAACGTTGGAAGGTTTTTTTCACGTTGTGACACGCGGCCAATATGAAACCGCCCATTATAGCGATAGCTCCGGACGGTTTTTCATCGGCTGTCAGATATATTTTCAAATCGTAAAAAATTATTTTGGGCTGGCTTATCTGGCTGCCGCCATGATTCCGCTTGGTTTCCTTGGGAAAATCCCGCCGCCGGTCCGGTCCTGGCTGGTTGGGCTGATGCAGTTTTGGTTCTTTGCGGCCTTGCTGATGATCGTCGGCCTGAACCCATCAGCCGACCGGCAGTCTGTGGAACTAAACGCTTTTTTCTTTGCCGCCTCACATCTGGTGCTGGCGCTACTGGCTGGTTATGGCTTGATGCTGGTTGCCGTAATTTACGGTAAACCAAAAGACAGGAAGTTAACCTAAAGCCTGCGGCTGAAACTGCGGAACCCCGAAATACGGGAAAAGAGCCGTGGCATTGCGGGCGAGGCAGCAAGCCAGACGAATTAAACCAGCCTCAAAGTTTTCTTGGTGTCTCCGCGCCTTCGTGTTTAAATTTCCCCGTAAAGTCAAACCAAAGGAAAATTATGGCCACAACTCACATCTGGAAATTCTTCCGCGCCGGCGGCTTTGATCAGGTCAAGCTCGAAACGGGCGCCGACCTCGCCAATCTCGATCAGCTCGACCAGAAGCTCTGGGTGGCGCTGGCCTGTCCAACGCGCGGGCTGGAGTTCGACAACCGCACGCTGGACTTGATTGATGCCGACAAGGATGGCCGCGTCCGCGTGCCGGAAGTCATTGCCGCCGCGAAGTGGGCGACGGGCCTGCTCAAGAACCCGGATAACCTGGTGAAAGGTTCACCCGCGTTGCCGCTGGCAGCCATCAACGACACCGCGCCGGAGGGAAAACAGATTCTCGCTTCCGCCAAACAGATTCTCGCCAACCTCGGCAAGGTTGAGGCCACGGCGATTGACCTCGCCGACACGGCGGACACGGCGAAGATTTTTGCCGCCACGAATTTCAACGGCGACGGCATCATCCCCGCCGATGCCGCCAGCGATGATGCCACCAAGGCCGTCATCGGCGAAATCATCGCCACGTTCGGCGGGGAAGCCGACCGGAGCGGCAAGCCCGGCATCAGCCAAGCGAAGGCGGATGCATTTTTCGGCGAGGCCGAGGCGCATTCGAATTGGTGGAAGCAGGCCGAGGGCGACAAGACCATTTTACCGCTGGGCGAAGCCACCGCCGCCGCCGTTGCGGCCGTGAAAGCGGTAAAAATGAAGGTGGATGATTTTTTTGCCCGCTGCCGGCTCGCGGCGTTCGACGCCCGCGCCATCGCCGCGCTGAACCGCGAGGAAAAAGAATACCTCGCGTTGGCGGCGAAAGATTTGACCATCACCTCCGCCGAGATCGCCGCGCTGCCGCTCGCACAAGTCGCCGCGCACAAGGCGTTGCCACTTGGCGAAGGGGTGAATCCGGCGTGGGCCGCCGCGCTCGCCACCTTGCAAGTTACCGCCATCAAGCCGCTGCTCGGCGACAAGGCGGCATTGACTGAGGCGGATTGGAACGCGCTTACCACGAAGCTTGCCGCCTTTGAAGCGTGGGCCACCGGCAAGGTTGGCGCAAAAGTCGAGGGTCTCGGTCTCAAGCGCATCCGCGAAATTCTGGCCGGGGCCGCGAAAGAACAAATCATCGCGCTCATCGCCCAGGACAAGGCGCTGGAGCCGGAGGCGAACGCGATAGCCGCCGTGGAGAAGTTGATTCGTTTCAACCGCGACCTGCACACGCTGTGCGTCAATTTTGTCAGCTTCAAGAATTTTTACAGCCGCAGGACGCCGGCAATTTTCCAGGCGGGACGGTTGTTTCTCGACCAGCGCAGTTGCGACTTGTGTCTCACGGTCGAAGACCCTGGACGCCACGCGACGATGGCCGGCTTGGCCGGTGCGTATCTGGCCTATGTGGATTGCGTGCGCAAGGCCACTGGCGAAAAATTAAGCATTGTCGCCATCTTCTCGCAGGGTGATGACGACAATCTGATGGTGGGCCGCAACGGTATTTTCTACGACCGCAAGGGCCGTGACTTTGATGCCACGATTTCCAAAATTGTGGCCAATCCAATTAGCATCCGGCAGGCGTTCTTTTCGCCTTACAAAAAACTCGTGCGGGTGATTGAGGAAATGGCGTCCAAGCGGGCCGCAGCAGCCGACTCGGACGCGAATGCGCGGTTGCAAGCCGCCGCCACCAACCCGGCCCCGGCGGGTCAGAAGGCGCCTGATTCCTCGAAAAAAATGGATGTCGGCGTTGTGGCCGCGATTGGTGTGGCTTTGGGGGCCATCAGCACGGTGTTGGCGACGATTTTCACCAAAGTGGTCGAATTGTCACCTGCGCAGAAAATCATGGTGCCGATTGTTCTTATTGTGGGCATCTCCGGCCCGTCCATGATCATCGCTTGGTTCAAGCTCCGCAAACGTAACCTCGGCCCGATTCTCGATGCCAACGGCTGGGCCGTGAACGCCAAGGCCAAGATGAACGTGCCGTTCGGCACCAGCCTCACGCAAATTGCCGTCCTGCCGCCCGGCTCCCAGCGCGACCTGGTGGATCCGTTTGCGGAAAAGAAAAAACCGTGGGGTTTGTACATCACACTGCTGGTCATCGCGGGCATTCTCTTCCTCGCGCTGGGCTGGTATCTGGGCAAGCTCGACGGTAGCCTCCCGCAAAAATTCAAGAGCACTTCGGTGCTGGGAACCAGCGCGCCGGCTTACGTCGCACCCGCCGTCCCACCGCCGGTGGTTTCAACCAACGCTGTGCCGGCGAAATAAGCTCCGCTGCTTTCATCGCCCGGACGTGCGCGTCCGGGCTTTTTATTTTCCGGCGATGTGCGAAAATCGCCATCGATGCCGCCTGAAAGTGCAGCCGCCAAACTTGAGCGCACGCAGAAAATCCTTTCTGCGCTGAAGCGCGTTTATCCCGATGCGTACTGCGAACTGAACCATTCCAGTCCGCTGCAGTTGCTCGTGGCCACCATTCTTTCCGCGCAATGCACCGACAAGCGGGTGAATTTGGTCACGGCGGAATTGTTCAAAAAATATCGCACAGCGAAAGATTTTACCGCCGCACCGCTCACGGCCATCGAGGAGTCCATCAAATCCACCGGCTTTTTCCGTAACAAGGCGAAGAACATCCAAGCCTGCTGCGCCGCGATCGTGGAAAGATTCGGCGGCGAAGTGCCACGCACGATGGATGAATTGCACGCCCTCGCTGGCGTCGGGCGTAAGACGGCGAATGTCGTGCTGGGAAACGCCTTTGGCATCAATGTCGGTGTGGTGGTGGACACGCACGTCACGCGACTTTCCAATCGTCTCGGCCTGGCGAAAGGAACTGACGCCGTAAAACTGGAGCAGGAACTGATGAAGCTGGTGCCGCAGGATGATTGGACGCGATTCAGTCACTGGCTGATCTGGCATGGTCGCCGCCGTTGTGATGCCAGGAAACCAGACTGTGCTAATTGTGAGATCCAAAACCTTTGCCCGCAGATTGGCGTGAAGAAGTGATGGAAAAACATTCAACATCCAACCTTCAATCTTCAACGCCCAAGGTGTCGGGCGATATGCGGTCATTGGTTGTTCGGAGTTCAATAGTGAATGTTGCAGGCTTTCCCGTTTCTAAAAACTGGCTTTTTCTGCAATCCGGCCCGTGCGATGCGGCGTTCAATATGGCGCTGGACGAAGCGCTGCTGGAGGCTATGCCGCGCCTGGAAACGCCGGTGCTGCGCTTCTATAGCTGGACGGAACCGGCGGCGACTTTCGGCTATTTCCAGAAATACGCCGAGGTCCAGGCCGCCACCAAACTGCGTCCGCTCATCCGCCGACCAACCGGCGGCGGCATCGTGCCACACGACGCGGACTGGACTTACAGCGCGATTTTTCCGCCGGGCCACGAATGGCATTCGCTTAAGGCGGAGGAAAGCTACCATCGCATCCACGACTGGCTGCGGCTGGCGTTTACGGAATTGAAGGTGGAAACAGAACTGGCGCCCGGCTGCCATAAATCATTGCCTGGCCAATGTTTTATCGGGCATGAAAAACATGATTTGTTATGGCACGGCAAAAAAATTGCCGGCGCAGCCCAGCGGCGGAATAAACTAGGATTGTTGATCCAAGGCTCGGTGCAGCCGCCGCCCATTCCGTTGCGACGCGGCAGCTGGGAAGAGGCGATGCGCGAGGTGGCGGAAAAGTATTTTTCTGTGACCTGGGCGAAATTTCAACCGGATGCAGAATTGCGTAACCACGGGAAAAAGCTGACAGAGGAAAAATACTCGCAGCCGTGCTATAATCAGAAGCGATAGTGCCCGCGTGAACTTTTTATCGAGCACAATTATCGCTGCGCTGGTCGCCACCGTTTGGTCGGCGCATCTGGCGTCTGCTCAGATTTTGATGAGCAGCGGGACGTATGTGCAGAATTTTAATTCGCTCGCCGGCAGTGGCACGGTCAATTGGACCAACAACCTGACGCTGCCGGGTTGGTATGCCGCAAAAGGCAACGTCGATGGCACAACCTACAGCGGCGGCAGCGGCACCGCCGCTACCGGCAGCCTTTATAGCTTTGGAACCAATGGGGTAAACCCAGCCTCCGACCGCGCGCTAGGCTCCGTGGCCTCCTCATCAACGGCCTACGCCTACGGCGTGCGCTTCATCAACGACACGGGGCTGGCAGCCACCAACATCACGATTTCGTTCACCGGCGAACAATGGCGCAATGCCTCTGGTACGGGGGCCGTGACCAACACGCTGACGTTTTCATATCAGGTTTCCAGTGCGCCGTTCACGAACGCCGACGCCGTAAATTCGCAGACCTGGACGTCATTTGCCGGGTTAAATTTCAATTCACACATCGTGAATGTCGGCGGCAGCGGCATGGCGTTGGATGGAAATGCCACCGCCAACCATCAGTTGCTGGCAAATAATCTGGCAGGAATCACCGTGCCGCCAGGGCAGGAAATCTTTATACGCTGGCGGGACACAGATGATACCGGGAGTGACGCAGGCATGGCCATTGACGATTTGACCGTAAGTTTCCAGACCATCTCGAATAGCGCGGCTC